>OGXQ01003024.1_pt1 | contig 10525 bp, 7 predicted proteins | sample 1576291 | NCBI WGS metagenome assembly OGXQ01 (sample SAMEA3541575, study PRJEB24748) | human gut metagenome | biome: human gut; feature: human-associated habitat; material: faeces | place: China | collected 2012 | reverse complement strand
TCTTTCTGCGGTGCAAGATAGCTTGCCAACACGGTATCCTCGCTGACCTGCTGGATCTTGTCATACTGCATACTTAGAATGTTGATACCGTTTTCCGCCACCAGACTGATTGCAGCGGCAGTCTCCTTGAAATATTGGAATGCTTCTTGATTTTTACCGTCTGCCAGGCAATTCTGCTGGAACTGCACTTCGCTCCTGTGGAACGATAAATCTCTCTTTCCCTTGCGGACAATGCGGTAATATCCGCCGAAGTCGAGAATCTCATCAATTCCGCTGATGGCTTGCCCATTTGCGATGACAATCACCTGCGCAGGGTCGATTTTCTTTTGCAGGGGTAGGATCTCCACATTGCTACGCTGAAAGCTGTATGACTTATTGGGCGCACTGGTATAGACGACCTCGCACTTCCCGTCATGGAACTGAAAGCTTGCGACCGAGTCCGTCTGGTCTTTTCCCTTTATGATGATTAAGTGCTTTCGTGCGTCCATAGGCATCTCCTATTCAACCAAACATGCAAGCACAACAGTATACAGAATCTTCTTTTTTAAAAGCTACTGAAATTTCTATGGCATTAATTGTTTTCTTCGAAATTCTCAACCTGTTCCATAACTTTTTTAAAAACTTCAGGACTGTACTGCGGAGGATATCCATTCTTAACCAAACATACCTTAATATCAAATTTGAGCTGGTCACGGACAATTTGATTGTTAAGCCAATCCGCAAAGGATGATTTTGTATCAATGATCTCCTTTATCTTCCTTGCGAGAGCTTTGCACTTACTGTTTACAATGACTCCGCCAAAGTTCTTATCCTCGCCGTATTCAAAGTTGTACTGATCCCTCAATGACATCAAAATATCATAGAACGCCTTTTCTTCGAAGGTTAAGCCAACTTTTCGGAAACTTTCACGGTTCTCGTTCATTTCCTGCAAAATTCTTAATGCCTGTTCCGTAGCATTGCGAATAATATCTTCCGATGCTTGTTCCTGCGTTTCTCCAGCCTCTTCCGAGGAAAGGCGTTTGCGACGCTCATGGTATTCCGCAATTGTTTTTTCAAGCATCTCTTGAAATTTCTTCGCAGCGACTTGATTTGTTTTGCTGTATTCTATTATTTGCCTACGCAGTGTTTTGATCAGTAGTTCAAGTTTTGAAGCCGGCATTTTTACATCAGACAGTTTTTCTAAGAATTCCGGGCCGAAAATATCTTCTTGTTCACCTTCGTTGAGAACGTTTTCCACCCTGTTGTATCGAAGGGCCTCTTCGACCATTTGGGCAACATGGCGGTTCATTACCTCGGTGTCGACCTCACTTGTTCCGCTCATTTTGCGGACAAATCCTGCAATTGCCATGAAACACTGGGCCAAGGCAGATTCTTCTTCGCCAAGTTCTCCTGACGGTTGGCAAATATCAAATGCCATGCGCATCCGCTTTACAGTTTTCAGAAAATAGGTTTTGAAAGAAACTGTTTTGACGCTTTTACCGCTGTTGCTCATGCTTTGCATTTCTTGCGTGGAAACAAAAACAAACTCAGCCGCTTTAGAAAGATGGCGATATCGCTCAGACGGGTCTCCATCAGGATTCAAGAAAGGTCTCAAATCAAGACCAGCGAATAAATCCTTCAGCACGGACAACTCCTCTCTGAACACAGCAGTGGCCTGTTCGACATCGTCAGTCGTGGGCGCAACGGATGTATTGCCGCCGTATATTTTCATCGCCGTCCGCATATTGTCGCGAATGCCAATGTAATCAATAATCATGCCGTACTCTTTGCCCGGGTATTTTCTGTTCACTCGGCTGATCGTTTGAATAAGCATGTGCTTTTTTAAGGGTTTGTCGTTGTACATATATGTAAGCGCCGGAACATCAAAGCCAGTAATCCACATATCCACAACGATGGCAATATGAAAATTGGATTTTTCCTGTTTAAATGCTACATCCAGTGCATCGGAGCGCTTATCATTTTTAACGCCGCCGAGATAGTTATACATTTCTGCCTTATCATTGCTGCCGACACTTGCAACCATAGCCATAAATGGCATGGTCTTCAATTCTTTCAGTTCCTCTTCCGTTGCGGAAACTCCGTCAGCCGTTTTCTTCTCAATAAACCATTCTGGGTATTTATCTTGAAATATCTTGAGGAGCTCATAGGCAATGGGTCTTGAGGAACAAACAATCATCGCTTTCTGCACTCTGTCGGGATCCGTCGCACAAGCCGCAACATAGTGGTCGTGGATATCTACCGCCAGCCGCTTCAGGCGGGAAGGCTCACCGAGGATAACTTCCATGGAGCTCATTGCCTTCTTGCTAGCTTCAATATCTTCTTCCGTTGCACCATCATCGGCACAGGTCTTGTAGTATGCTTCGATTTGCTTGACCTTCTCATCATCCAAAAGCACTTTCGCGATTCTCGGATGGTACTTGATGGACACAGTAAGGCCATCAGCTACGGCTTGATCCATGGTATATCGGTCGATTTCATTGCCGAAGGTCTGATATGTTTCCGCTATAGGCGTACCTGTGAAACCCACAAAGGTCGCCTGTGGGAACGCTTCCTTCAGGACCTTTGCATAGGGCTTGGACACCATCGCTTTCATATTCTCATCGGCATCTTTGCTGAACTGAATCTTCTTGGAATGTTCAAGCTGGGTTCTGTGCGCCTCGTCGGAGAAGCAAATAATATTTGCCCGGTCATTGATCAGCCCGATTTTGTCATCTTCTCTGTCACAGAATTTTTGTATGGTACAGATATAAAAACCGCCACTTTCTCGGACACCTAATTCTTCACGAAGCTTCTTTCGACTGGGAACAACGCTAACTTCTCCGAGATTCAGAAATTCTTTACTCTTCGTAAATAACTTCGCACCCTGCTTTTGTAGTTCCTCTCTATCTACGATCATGATGATGGTCGGAGATCCAATCTCAGGGCAGCGAAGGGATAGCTGGCGGGCAAGAAACGCCATGGTGTAGGTTTTGCCGCAGCCGGTGGCTCCAAAATATGTACCGCCTTTACCGCTTTTTTCTTCTACCGATTTTACAATACTTTGCTTCAATCGCCTTGCGGCGAAAAACTGCGGATACCGGCAAACGATTTCACGCTCGTCGCTGTCGTAAATGCTATCTTGGAAATAAATGTAATCGCGAAAGATTTCAAGGAATCTCTCAGGTGCGTAAACACCCTTTACCATATTTTCAGTTTCCTCAAAAGGCAGCGTTGATACCTCGTCACCGTCGTTTACTCTGCGCCACGCGTAAAAATGCTCATAGGGTGTACGAACGGTACCGAGCCGGGTCTTCACACCATCCGAAATGCAGGCCAACGGACAATAATGCAGCAGATGCGGAATATCCCGCCAGTAGCGAATATTGATCTGCTCCCACGCATCATAGATGGTGGCATTGGCATCCGCCGGGTTTTTAAGTTCTATCACACAGAGCGGAAGCCCATTGACAAACAGAAGCACGTCCGGCCTACGGGTTTGTTTTTGTCCGTTATTGACATACTCCACAGTAAACTGGTTGACACAGCGGAAAATGTTATTGTCTGGGGTTTCAAAGTCGATCAGTGATATTATTCTCGGGATGCCGTTCTGTGGAGTGAATTGTATACCGCTGACCATCCAACCATAGACCTTATGTAGCGTTGCAAAATCGTTCTCCGAGCCAACAAGGCGCACAGAATCTATAATGCTGCGAATTTCGTCCGGCAGTAAGTCTGGGTTGGTTCCAGTCAAAAACCTCTCCAAATCATTGGAATACAGCACATCCTTCCGGGTCTGCCGGTTGATTTTGTTTCCCTGCAAATACTGCCATCCCTCTCTTTCCAAGAAGGTAATAAAGGCATATTCATATTCAGATTCGCAAAAATGTCCGTTGTATTCCTTTAATTTAGACATGATTTGTCCTCCAATGTTCCTATGTCCGTTAAGACAATTTTCTCTTTATCTCCTCAAGATTTTTAATAAACCAATCGTATTGCAACTGTTGTATTCTGTCACCAACATCGCCAGACCTATCTGCCTTAATGAATTCAAGCAGTTGTACTATGCTCTCCCTATCATTAGCCAAAAAGCTCTTTATATTGCCGATCCTGTACATTCCTACAAATACTCCGCGAATCTGCTGCTTTTGCTCTGCGGTACTGTTTCTAAACATTTCTGATAACCGTTTCATGTCAAATTGCGCAGCAAAAGATTCTTGTGTATGGAATTTTCCTTCATTAGTGATTGCATAGTCGTAGAAATCTTTGCTTTGTTCAGGTTGATAGTCAAAGTTTGGGATTATCTTATCCCCCTTCTTTAACGATCTTGCCATTTCTTTGCGCAACGATTCATATTCCTCTTTTTGTTTTGTGGTACAATCCGTACCTATAATCGTTCTAAATATTTGCTCAAGTTCAAGTTTGTTTCCTTGCCCCTCTAAATTAGCAACAAGGCGTCTTTTAATTGTATCAATATCGCAGCCAAGGATACCCTTGATTATAATCGCATAAACCGCAATGGTTCCGTACTGGTAGAACGATATGTCTTCAGGGACTTCTAATCGCCGTTCAATATTATTTATCGCATCTAATACATCACTATCCGTTCGAACATAATAAGTCTGCAATGTGATAATGTCGTTATCGTTATTTGAACGGTTTTTGTCGTACAAAACAAGCTCTGAATATGCTTGATAAGCACCTTCGATATCCTCAAACTCCGTGATTTGCCTCATTATATAGTCATAACAGAATTTGAACAGTGGAGCTTTTTCATGCCCGAGCACAGCAGAAAAATACTTCTCGTTTCCCCATGCGTGGGAGTTTCCATTTTTCTGCTTGAGTACAAAGGATAAAATACCGATGAATACAGCTTGAACAAAATTCTCATCAGAGAGATATTTTTCGTCAAGGCTGCTGAAAATATCGCTTGTCTTTTGGCAAGCAAAAATGAAAGAGCGAAGATTATAGCTCTGGCAATGCGACATGATGTCTAAAATATCTTTAATACTCTCGACGGTGGAGAACTTATTCAATGTTTCATTATCAAACATTTGGACAATTTCTCGAATCGCTGTTTGGCAATCCTCCTTGAACTCTATTGTATCGCTTATAGTTTTTTCTTTTAATCTCAGATAGTCTTCTGATAACCGACATTGAACGATTTCCCCCTTGTTTTCAAAGGGCACGTCAAAGGCTTCATGTAGTCTCTTTTCTTCCTCGATTTCCTCCTCGATTTCCTCCTTTTTTCGACGCCCAATAACCTTGTTTCCCAATTCGTATTTAATAATCTCTTCCTCATTTGCGACAAGAAGAACCTTGACCCCATCTTGCTCAACAAGATTATTCACATATCCGAGTACCTCAAGGATATCAATGCCAGAACGCTCCAAATCTTCAAGGACAACCAGCTTCCCTGTTAAATTCACAGACGCATATAATCGTTTCAAAGATCTTTCGCTAACTGACAAATCAACCCCAAAAGCCCCGGCAATTCCTTTAATAATCGTTTCGCCTGCGAACGTTACGGTAGTTGACTTTTCCGATGCAGCGGTTAAGAATTTCATCCGCGTTCCGAGATATATGCTTTTGCTGATCTCGGCTGTATCCTTTAATCCATACAACGACACAATAACGCATGAATGTCCCCCGTTTTCTTTTTTCTCAAGAAACGGTTTGAGTCCATTTTGTATATAATAACTTTTGCCTGTACCCCAAGGACCGGTAAGCATAATGGCACTTTTGGTTTTATCCTCCGTCAGATAGTGTAGGATGTATTGGTTTAATTCTTGATAGGTCATTATGCAAACCCTCCTTTTTATTCCTCCAGCGAGCCGCGAATCAGTATCGGGCAGATGTTTTTGATCTGTGCCTTTAGCTGCTCATTGATTTTTTTGCGGGCGTTGTATACGGTGTACATTTCGGCGATAGACTTCTGCACCTTAATACTGGGAATGGGGATTTGAACATCGCACATGTTCTCAAAAGAAAAGATATCTCTTGTTGTACCGTAGGAAACATATCCAGCAAAGCGTTGAGTTTCCTTTCGATTCATCCAAAGCATAAGGTATTGGGGCATCAGCACCTCCACATTAACGATTTCAAACACTTGATAAGAGCTTGACACCACACAGTCAGGGCCATCTCTCAACGCAATCGGAAGTTTTGTGTTATGAGATTTCATCACCCGATTAAAGGCAAATTGTCCCGTGCGCACAATACTTCCATTCTCACAATCTTCAGCAACGCGCTTAGGGGCGGTAAATATGTGTTCAACATTGACCCCTTGAAATAGGGAAATAGCATTATTGCTGTTTCTCTCATTGCAGGGTCTTAAATATGGGCCAATTTTTTCGCACGGCATTTTTCTCCGCAAATCTTCGATATATCCGTCGCAAGTGAGCTTCAAATCTTCCAAGCCGCGCTCGTATGCCTGCTGGTTGGCGACCATGGCATTGTAGATATCAACATATTTCTGCTGCACACAGAGTAAGGGCAACTCCACCTCCACCTCGCAAAGATCCTCCCAGTTGTAGAATTTCAGTTGAACTCCCCCATGAATTTGTAATGACATAACGATCAAACTCAGCACGGTTAAAGAACATATACAGCCATTCGGAAGAAAGCTCCGTTCGCGCTTCCTCTCTAATACGGAATACCACATAATCTTCCGTGCAAATAACAGGCTTATTACTATCGTTGTAGGCAATGCTGAATTTGCTTCCGTTTCTGGAAGTCCTATGATTGAATACGAATTCATCTGGATATACGATTTGAAATTTGCTAAGGTCTCGACCATTGAGGTCTGCCTTTGTTGGCATTAACTGTTTCAAATTATTGACGCCACGAACAGACTCCATGTCAAATGAATAATCGACATTTGTAATCTCGCGCAACTCAATATACTTACCAAGTTTACATTTACTCAATCCCATAGCCGATCCCCCTGAACGCATCCTCCAGCATTTTCTGGGACTGCTTTTCCTGCGCCAGCACCTCACGCATTTCCTGTTGGATGCGTGCCATTTCCGCAAGGAAGTCGATCTCCAGATCGTGGTCGATAAACTCGATATACTTGCTGGGGATAAGGCTCCATCCCTGCTTTTCGATCTCATCCATCCCCACGCTGCGGTAAAGCTCCGGCACGGCATAATCTGTGCCGTCCGTCCCCTCATTCTGCCATGTGTGATAAATGTCGGCAACGCGCCGGATCTGCGCTTCATTCAAAAGTACTTTCTTTTTACCCTCGCCTTTCACGGGGTTTTCCGTCCATGTGCGCAGATCCATAAACAGGATTTCATGCTCCCGGTTGCGAAGCATCCGTTCGTGATACTTCCCGCCCTTCTTGTTCTGGTTCAGTATCCAGAGTGTGACACTGATATCGGTGGTGATAAACAGTTCTCGAGGAAGAATGACAATGGCTTCCACCTTATCATTCTGAATCAGTTTTTTGCGAATCTCTACGGTGTCACTGTCGCCCAACGCGCCGTTCGCCAGCAGAAAGCCCGCAACGCCGTCTGCGGCCTTCAAATGTGAAAGCATATGCAAAATCCAAGCGTAGTTGGCGTTGCTCTCCGGCGGTGTGGCATAGTCTGCCCAGCGAGAGTCGTTTTTCAGATTTTCATCGTACCAGCCCTTGAGGTTGAATGGCGGGTTGGCCATGATGTAATTGAAATACAGACCCTTATGCAGGTCATGGGTAAAGGAAGAATCTGCTTCGCCGCCAAGATGATGACTGATGCCGCGCAGGGCAAGGTTCATCTTCGCAAGGCGATAGGTGGCGGGCTCTTTTTCCTGGCCGTATACATTGATGCCGCTGATATCACCCTTTTTCGCCTTGACAAGGTCAGCGCTCTGAATAAACATGCCTCCGGATCCGCAGCAAGGGTCATACAAGGTGCCGTCAAAGGGCTCAATCATGGCAGCGATCAGTTGAACGGCGTCGTGGGGTGTGTAGAACTCCCCCTCCTCTTTTGTGGCATTGACGGCAAACTCCTTGAGGAAATATTCGTACACACGACCAATCAGGTCTTTCTCCTCGCCAAACGCCTTATGACTGATTTTGTTGACCTCGTCAACCACCTTCTTGATGTCATTCGGCGCAAGGTTTCGAGTGGTAAATGTCCCCTCCACGAAACAGCCGCGAAGCTGCTTGCTGCTGGTGGCAATGCTGTGCAGTGCCGTATCAAGCGCAACATTGAGCTTCGGCGCAGGCGTGTTGATGATGGTAGACCAACGTGCCTCCGGCGAGAGATTATAGGTGCCATCCGTAAAAGTGGCATCATCAAAGAATGCCGCGAAGATTTCAGGATCATCCGGGTCAAGCCCCTGTGCAATCAAATCCTCGCGGAGCTTTGCTACGCCATCCTCAAATTTTTCTCCGATAAAACGCAGAAATACGAGGGTCAGCATCATGTCGCGCTTTTCAAAGAAAGAGCCGGAATTGCGTGCCGCACGCAAAATATCTCTGCATTTGAACAGGATCGAGTCCAAACTAATTGTTTCTTCAACCTTTTTCTTAGCCATGTAATAATCCCCTTCTATTCTTCACTCATCAGATGCTCTCTTGGCGTATCGTATTTATTCCCAGCAACGTTTTCAGCACATTCATAATCTGCTCGTATTCTATATCCGCTGCATAGGCAAATTGTTTGCGATACCTCTCCCACATTGTCTTGAGTTCTGGGCTTTCTTCGATGTTCTGAAAAATGCCGGGAACATCCTCAATCTGTCGAACCGTACCGCGGTGATTTGCGGTCGCCTTTAGTGCATTTTCAAACACTGTTCTGTCAAATTTCTGCGTTGTGGTCAGTATATAGGCATCGTAAAAATCTCTGGGACGAGTATTGAATACGCCACGTCGCAAAATGGTCTCCACCTTTTCCGCCATAACGGTTTCAATGTTATATGCCCACAACTCATATGTTTTCTCGTCATTGAAAATCTCGGAGAAGTTGTACTGTACCGCATGTGGCGTAATCGCATCGCCGGTAGATACATCCATGCTGAGCGGCGTAATGATCGTATCAAACCGTGCGTTCAGCATAACGCGGTATCCCCCGTATATATCGTCTTCGCGGATGGGCAAAATGGTACCGATCTCAAACGAAACGCCGTCGTCAAAGGGGCTGTTGCAGACATTGTCCAGTGTACTGCGGATCGCTTCCGGCGTAAGCGGCAAGTTTTTGAGCGTGGTATCCATATCCATAGTCGCGCGGTTGTCCAGCCCCACTATGGCGGCCACCAGCATACCGCCTTTCAACACGAATTTATCTTTATATTCCGAAGCAGACAAACGCACAAGGAGGCGTTCAAACATGTAGTTTTGCAAAACGACCTGCGCAGGAATGTTTTTCTGCCTTGCGATGTTTCTGATTTTCGCCTTCAAGCTCATCGCATTACTCATAGAAGCACCTCCAAATACCGCCGCAGAACATTAGCCACCCGCATTTTCTTTGCATAATCGCTCAGCTTGTTCAGATCTTTTTTAGGGTTTACCGCATACAGTTTCAATGCGGCGTGGAATGTTTCTGTTCCAAGCTTGTTGCGGCTGCGAATGACATCGCAGATGGTGCGCTCCAGATCATACGCGGGAACCTTGTTCCCGGCAGGTGTTTTCAGCATTGTTTTACCGAGTACAAACAATTCAGGCTTGATATAATACACCTTACATTCCGACTTGATTGCCGCGGACGGAATACAGCCGGACGGCGCTGTAACCGTATGTTCAAATGGTGTACGGTCAGAAATACCGTGAAGGTAAAGAGCGGTTTCATGAGAAAAAATGATCCTGTCGGAACGGTTGCTGATGGCCAGCAGTTCGTCCTGCATATCATCAGGAAAAATGTATTGTCCCTTCACGATACGATGGATTTTGTTTTCTTTGCACAGTTTGCAAAGCATCGCTTTTGAGATGCCTATCTGCGCCGCTATTTTTGTTTCGATGATTCCGCCATGCGCTTTGGCAATGGCGGAGAGTTCCGTCATGTAATCCATGCTCTCACCTCGGCTACGATAATCCTATAATATTATACTTATTATTACGATGAAAGTCAACCCGCTTTGAGTGCCAATCGAAAAATATTCATGATAAAATTACGACAAAAGTCAACTGTGTTTTCCTCGCAGGGCGCAGATACTTTCCCTTACTTCGGCACGCATTCCCTTAAAATATCGTCCGAATTACGGGAATGTAATGACTGTTACTGGTGTTCCTCGTCTGTGACATCACACATTTCGCGTTGCTATCCTCCCAGAAAACCACTTGCACACCCCTACCATTAGAGTTACAATTTAGGCAGTCCAAAACGATTTCCGCTTGGTACAGGTGAAAGTTCACCGAAAGGAGCAACTGACATGGATAAAGAGCGTATGGCAGAGTTAGAGAAAATTGAATCTCATGGTGCTGAGAACGGCTGGGTTGCCCCGATGACAGAGGAGGACAGAGCGTTCTTCGCATATTTTCGTTCGGTGTTTAAGCGCTATAATATTTCGCCCTCAAAGGCAACACGGCTGGAATATGATTTTGTGACACGAGTTGCGGAGAGTG
>OGXQ01003021.1_pt1 | contig 10532 bp, 7 predicted proteins | sample 1576291 | NCBI WGS metagenome assembly OGXQ01 (sample SAMEA3541575, study PRJEB24748) | human gut metagenome | biome: human gut; feature: human-associated habitat; material: faeces | place: China | collected 2012 | reverse complement strand
TGCCCATGTGATAGTTGTTGTAGGCGTCCCACAGGCCGTCCTTGATCATGGTGTCCACCATCTTGTTGTCACCCATGCGGGCGCCCCAGCGGGCGGCGGGGATGGCGTAGGGGGCGGCGGACATATTCTCGGTGCCGCCGGCCACGATGATGTCGGAGTCGCCGGCCAGAATGGAACGGGCGCCCTCAATGACGGACTTCATGCCGGAGCCGCACACCATGCCCACGGTGTAGGCGGGGACGCTGATGGGAATGCCGGCCTTCAGCGCGCACTGGCGGGCCACGTTCTGGCCCAGGCCGGCGGTGAGGATGCAGCCGAACATGACCTCGTCCACCTGCTCAGGCTTCACGCCGGCGCGGCTCAGCGCCTCCTTGATCACGGTGGCGCCCATCTCGGCGGCGGGGGTGTCCTTCAGGCTTCCGCCAAAGGAACCGATGGCGGTACGGCAGCAGTTGACCACATAGACTTCTTTCATTCTGTTACCTCCAAAATGATGTAGAGTGGCGCCCAAGGGACGCCCTTGTCCGCTCTCAACTCGATTATACCCAATGGTAATGGAAAAAGCAATGAAATTTTTTGCTCCCAAGTTGCGTTTTCGTGCACTTTCCCGGGAAATCGGAGGGGGCTGTCAGGGGGCCGCTCCAGCCTCCGCATAGTCGGCCACCAGGGCCTGGGCCGCGCGCAGGGGATCGTCCCCCTTCCGGAGGCGGAAGGTGAACCGGGGCACGTCCCCGGGGGTGAGGAGAAGGCGGTTTTTGTACTTCTCCATCCCGCACAGCCCGGAGAACTGCTCCAGGCTGAACCGGCCCAGGGTGAACACCAGCTGTCCGTTTTTCTGGGAGATGTCGGTGATCTCCGCCTGGGCGGCGGCGGCACGGAGGAGGGCCACGGAGATCAGGTTGTTCACCGTCCGGGGGGGCTCGCCGTACCGGTCGATGAGCTCATCCACCAGGTCGTCCGCGTCCTCCTCGCTGCGGATGGCGGCGATGCGCCGGTACAGGTCCATGCGCTGCTCGGGCGCGGGGACGTACCGGTCGGGGATGGAGGCGGCGATGGACAGGTCGGCGGCGCACTCGGTGCGCTGGGGCGCCGGCTGGCCCTGCTCGGTGAGGACGGCCTCCTCCAGCAGCTTCAGGTACATGTCGTAGCCCACCGACAGCATAAAGCCGCTCTGCTCCGGTCCCAGCACGTTGCCCGCCCCCCGGATCTCCAGGTCCCGCATGGCGATCTTGAAGCCAGAGCCGAACTCCACATACTCCCGGATGGCCGCCAACCGCTTGGCGGCGGTCTCCTGCAGCACCTTGCCCCGGCGGTAGGTGAGATAGGCGTAGGCCCGCCGGGCGCTGCGGCCGATGCGGCCCCGGATCTGGTGGAGCTGGGCCAGCCCCAAATGGTCCGCGTCCTCAATGATGAGGGTGTTGGCGTTGGGCAGGTCGATGCCCGTCTCGATGATGGTGGTGCACACCAGCACATTCAGCTCCCCGTCGGTCATGCGGCTCATCACGTCGTCGATGGCCTCCTGGGTCATCTTCCCGTGGGCCACCCCCACGGCGGCGTCCTCCCCCAGCATCTGCTGGATGCGCCCGGCGGTGCGGTCAATGGTCTCCACCCGGTTGTGGAGGTAGTACACCTGTCCGCCCCGTTCCAGCTCCCGGCGCATGGCGTCGGCCAGGACGGGCCAGTTGTGTTCCAGCACGTAGGTCTGCACCGGCAGGCGGTCGGCGGGGGGCTCCTCCAGGGTGGACATGTCCCGGATGCCCGACATGGCCATGTTCAGGGTCCGGGGGATGGGGGTGGCCGACAGGGTGAGCACGTCCACCTGGGCAAAGCGCTCCTTCAGCTTCTCCTTGTGCTTCACCCCGAAGCGCTGCTCCTCGTCCACCACCAGCAGGCCCAGGTCCTTGAACTTCACGTCCTTGTTGAACAGCCGGTGGGTGCCGATGAGGATGTCCACCGAGCCGTTCTCCACCTTGCGGAGGGTCTCCTTCATCTGGGCGGGGGTGCGGAAGCGGGAGACCACGTCGATGGACACCGGGTACTTGGCAAACCGCCGCAGGGCAGTGAGGTAGTGTTGCCGGGCCAGGACGGTGGTGGGCACCAGCACAGCGGCCTGCTTGCCGTCCAGGACGCACTTCATCATGGCCCGGAAGGCCACCTCCGTCTTGCCGTAGCCCACGTCGCCGCACAGCAGCCGGTCCATGGGGACGGCCCGCTCCATGTCCCGCTTGATCTCGTCCACGCACCGGAGCTGGTCCTCCGTCTCGGTGTACTCAAACTGCTCCTCGAACTCCCGCTGCCAGGGGGAGTCGGGGGAGAAGGCGAAGCCGGGCTGCCGCTGCCGCTGGGCGTAGAGCTGGATGAGGCCCTTGGCCAGGTCCTCCACCGCCTTCTTGGCCTTCTTCTTGGCCCGTTCCCAGTCGGTGCCCCCCAGCTTGGACAGCTTTCTTGTCTCCTGGGCGTCCTCGCCCCCGCCGATATACTTGGAGATCAGGTCCAGCTGAGTGGCGGGCACATACAGCACGTCGCTGCCCGCGTAGGCGATCTTCACATAGTCCTTCTCAATCCCGTCGGCGGGCATTTTCACCATGCCCACATACCGGCCCACACCGTGGTGCTCGTGGACCACCAGGTCCCCGGGGGACAGGTCGGCGTAGGACTTTAATTTCTGCCGGTTGGTGGGGCCCTTCTTGGCGGCGGCCCGGGAGCGGGAGGGTTTCCTTGCGCCCCCCTCCTGGCCCTCGGTGATGACGGCCAGCTTCAAATCCGGGTACTCCAGCCCGCCGGACAGGCCGCCCACCGTGAGGATGATCTGCCCCGGCTTGGGCAGAGCCTTCAGGGCGAAGTCCACGGCGGACTTCACCTTCTGCTCCCGCAGGAGGGTCTGGAGGTTCAGGCAGCGCTGCTCGCTGGACACCAGCACCAGCACGGCAAAGCCCGCGCTCTGGTAGTGGGAGAGGTCCTGTACCGCCGTCTCCAGGCTGGCCCCGAAGGAGGGCAGCTGCTTGGCCATGACGGACAGGAGGCACTTGGGGTACACCGGGTAGGAGGACAGGGAGAAGGAGTCCAGATAGGCGAAGGGGAAATCCTCCAGCCTCCGACACAGCCGGTCGAAGGGGAGGCACAGCTCCCCGCAGGAGCCGTCCAGCTCCCCCCGCTCCAGCAGGGTCTTTACGTCCTCCTCCAGCTGCCACTGGTAGGTCTTGGCCCGCTCCCCCACCCGGCTGCTCTCAGAGAAAAGCACGCAGGCGTCCAGGGGCAGGAAGTCCGCCGCCGTGGCCGCCTTGGGGTAGATGAGGGGCAGGTACCGGTCGGCGGCGGGGAAGGAGCGGCCCTCCCCCAGGGCGTCCCGGTCCTGCTGGAGGGTGACGGCCAGGTCCTCGTTCCCGTCCCTCCGGGCTTTGGAGGCCAGTTTGTCCAGCCGCTCCAGCAGACTGGACAGCCCCCCGTGGGCCAGTTGGGGAAGGGCCTCCGCCGCAGGCAGGAGGACGGCCCGGTCCACGTTCTCGGTGCGCCGCTGGGTGGAGGGGTCAAAGGACCCCATGGTGTCCAGCTCGTCCCCCCAGAACTCCGCCCGGACGGGGGCGGCCATGCCGGGGGAGTACACGTCCAGAATCCCTCCCCGGAGGGCGAACTGGCCCGCCCCCTCCACCTGGTCACAGCGGACGTAGCCGGCGGCGGTGAGGGCCTCAGTGAGCTGGTTCAGGTCGGCCTGCTGCCCCGGCTCCAGCACCGTGCAGGCAGAGTCCAGCACCTCGGGGGGCAGGGTGCGCTGCTGGAGAGCCTCCACCGTGGCCACCAGACAGGGGAGCTCCCCATTGCGGAGCTTCCACAGCAGGGCCAGCCGCCGGTGCTCCCACTGGCGGGAGACGGTGGCGATGCTGTGGAACACGAAGGAGCGGGAGGCGAGCACCGGGACTTCCCCCCCGGTGAGATAGGACAGGTCCCGGGCCATCCGCCCGGCCTCCCCCTCGTCGGCGCACACCACCACCACGGGGCGGTTCAGCTCCTGGCGGATGCCCGCGGCAAAATGGGCGCGGTGCACCGCCGATAGCCCGGAAAAGGCCGCCGGACAGGCCCCGTTGTCGATGGCCGCCAGCAGGGAGCGGTATTCAGGTATGTCGTTGAGGGCGGAGAGCAGTGGCTTCATAGGACACCTCGGCACAGAAAAGATCGGAAGTTGTTGAGTATTTTATGGGCGTTGCAAAGCTTTCCGGAATGCGTTCCAAAGATCCGAATACACAGGTAGGATGCTGTATCGTCAGTCAGGATAACAAGATTCTGTCAATGGGATATAACGGTCTTCCGACAGGATGCTCGGATGATGTATTTCCATGGGCGCGGGAAGGAGAAGATCCTTTGGAGACAAAATATGTATACACGGTTCACAGTGACGGGGCTGCGGGAGAGGGCTGCCGCTAATTCCATGATAGGAAAACGGACAAACAAAATGCCGTTGCTATCCTCTATCCCTGCCGTAAGGGTGGTGTTCAGCAGACGGGCATACATGACTTTTGCTGTGCTGCTGATCGGCAGCCGAAGCATTGCGGCGGGTAGCGGCATACAAGGCGGCAGAACCGTGTCTGCGCTCATAAATTCAAATTCCATTTAACTGATTTTCTCCTTTCGCTTGGCTCGTTTTGACAGGTAATGGGGGCAGTCTATCACGACAGCCCGGAAACTCTGCTTGCACTTATGCTGGCACTTCCGGCACAGGTCGTTGTAGGCCACACGCCCCCGGTCATTGAGGAAGAAGGAAAGCTCCAACTTCCGTTTCTTGCTCATTCTCGGCATAGTGCCTCCTATCATAGAAAATCCGCCCATTTCAGCCGTAACAACGGGAACAGGCGGATAAAGGTTTTTGGTGTCATGTTTCGGGGCGATTTTCAAGGAAAATACGGCCATAGAGCCGCTTTGAAATGCCCCATAGTATTACGGACGGGGCAGACTACCCCCCGCCGATTTGTCGTGTTTGGGTAGCGTTTTGGTATCAGTTCTGCCGGGTTGTCCTGCTGTCGTTCCTGCCCCTGAATCTCACAGCGGCGTTTCGTTCCCGTTGGTACGCTCGCTGCGGTCAAGGTTCCTCCATTTCCTTGCCGCAGGTCGTTGCGCTACATCGCCGGGGAGCATATCCCATCAGGCCGGTCATTCGATTGGAAATAATCCATCGATGAACTGACTTAATCATAGCTCATTTTTGAACCCTTTCCCGTATGTCCATAAAATAGGAAAACCGCCCCAAAATCGAAAAATTCCACGATTTCGGAACGGTATATGGTATAATAAGGAATAACAGCGGCAGCCAGCCGCAGGAAGGAGCGATGTGTTTATGAAAACCCGCATTTCCGTACAGGAACGCCTGAAAGATTTACGGGTGGAACGGGGCTTGAATCTGGAAGAACTGGCACAGGAAACCGGCATTTCAAAATCAGCCCTCGGCAGTTATGAAAACGACAACGACGAATACAAGGAAATTAACCACGGCAGCCTGTTGAAGCTGGCAGACTTCTATCAGGTGTCGGTTGACTATCTGCTCGGCCTTACCAATAATCGGAGATATGAAAACACCCCGATAGAAGAATTACATTTGAGTGATGAAGTCGTGGAACTGCTGAAAAGTGAACGCTTCAATAACCGGCTGCTGTGTGAGATTATCTCCCATGAAAAATTTAAGGAATTGCTGGCAGACGCAGAAATCTATGTGGACGGGATAGCAACCATGCACTTCCATGACACAAACAGCTCACTGGCTGCTTTACGGGCTATGGTACTGGAAGAACACCCCGAAGCTGCGGCAGACCGGGCAATCAAAGTGTTGGAAGCCTGTCAGATAGAGGAAGAAGATTTTTTCTGCCATGTGACGCACAAAACATGGGACGTCATTCTCCATGATATACGCAAGGCGCACGAAAATGACAGCGAAAGTGCGCCGGATACCACGCCTGCCGATGAACTTATACGGGAAGTACAAAAGGCCATGCAATCTCCGGGGGACAGGGTTCAGCAATTCACGGAGATATTCTGCAAGGCGTTCCGGCTCAAATACAAGCGGCTCTCACAAGAGGAACGAAGCCTTTTGAAAAAGCTGTTCAAGAAATCCCCGCTGATAAAACAGTCTGGTATGAACTTCCGGCGCAGGCCGTGGAAATAAAAACAGCCGTTGTAGGATTTTGTTCCTACAGCGGCTGTTTTTATTTATGAATCTTCTCCAACAAAAGACAGGATATTTTCATCAGTTTGTAATGTAATTGTTGCGCTTTCTGAATCATCAGAATAAACTCTTGTTCCATATACGCCTGTAACAGGCTCCTCTAAATTTTCAAAAGTTAATCCGAGTTTCGAAGAAGAATTGTCAATCTTTTCAAGCGAATATGTACCTGTCCATTCTTGTTTATGAGTGTTATCTGTTAAGATAAAACTTTTTTCTTCAAAACTCAATGTCAAATCCAATACTGGTATGTCATCATGCACTGAACCTGAGAATAACATATTACCATCTAAATCAGTAATAAATTCTAAAGACCAGTTATATGATGATACCGACCGAGTTTGGGAAGAATCACACGAACATAAGCCTACACACATAAAAAAACATACGCATATTGCCAATAACCGTTTCATTTTACCTATTACCAACCTTAATTCACAACTGTTTTGCATTTAATTAGGGAAGTGTCACAGGGTAAGAAATAGCGAAAGCTCCACCGCCTGCCAAGGCATTATTAGCGGTAGCAACACCAGAAACAGAAACCGTTCCCTTATCTCCGCTATTACCTGTTCTTCCAGTATCCACATCAGTTTCGATTGTTTCTTCACCGTCGGCTAATTCTGCAAATGCCGTATTGGTGGATTTTTTGTTCATAAGCACATTAACTGTACCAGTCATACCAGTGAACTCCGGTTTTGGAGATTCATACCACGGTACATACAACTTCACATGAACTTGAATCCCATCATCCTCATCATAAGTTGCATAAGAGTTAATACGAACATTAGCGACTGCTCTTTTGGTGACACCATCGGAAATCATAACATCGGTTAAGTATCCGTCATATTCTCCAATGACTACCGGCTGTTGAGTATCCGTTATTTCCGTTGTTGTTTCCGCTGCAAAAGCAGGAACCGCACTCACAGCAAAAAGCATACAAAACGCTACCAACGAGGTAAACAATCTTTTACTAAATTTTTTCATAAACAATGCTCCTTTCTAAAATGACCAGAACCTACATTTTTTGTATTCAGTTATTGGCAATATGCTACTAACCTGCAAGCACACTCTCAAATCATAAAATGTTTCAAATGTACTTGTTTTATTTTATTATAGCACTTATTTACATTGGGTACAATAGAAAATATACACCATTAAAATTTAATTTTTTGTGCAAATCGAATCAAATATAAAATTATATCGCTTTAGATATTGTCCTGTTCTAATTTAATCACATTCATAATACCACAATTCAAGGCTTCACAAATGCGAACCAGCGTTTCCATGCTGATATTCTTTCCCTTGCCCATGTTGGCAATCATATTTGTGGTAAGACCGGCGGCAAGCCGCAAATCCTCTTTCCTCATGCCACGCTCTTTCAGTGTGTTCCATAGTGGCTGATAACTAATGTGCATAGGCTTCCCGCCTTTCTTTCCATCGTCAAGTGTTTTATACCCATTATAGCAGAAATCTTGCGTTTCCACAATATTTCTTGACTACACCGCCGGTTCCGTCTGGATTGTGCTTTTCCTTTCTCCGCTTTTATTACATCTAATTAGCCATGAGCTGTTTAATTCCCTGCGACTTTGCGCCGGGATTATCGTTGCCGTATCCCTCCAAGAGATTGACAACACCCCAAACCGCGAGGCCTGCGCCTAACGCGATTACAAGAGTTTTTAAAACATTGACCGCTTCTGTGAAAAATTGCATAAATAAAATCCTCCTAAATTTTAATCTGTCTTTTTTTCTTCGTCCGGCACATCTACATTGTAAAGGTCGAATTGTTCATTTTCCTTTACAACCGCCGGTCTGCGGTTCAAAAATCGTTCAATGTCAAACTCGTTTTTCTTGTCTGCGTCTGATAAATACTTATAGCGCGGGTGCGCCGTTATATCGTACTTTTCAGACAAAAACGGACGGACGCCCCTTAATTGCAAAATGCACTTGCCGCCGTCCATAACGGCGATCTCGTCCTGCGTCATAAGCTCCTTGCCGAGCTTTTGGTAGTTCAGCCGCTTTCCCAGCTCCCGCCCCCGCGTTTCGGACGTGTTGAAGCTGTCAATCGTTTCCTTGCCGAGTATTTCCGAGATTTCTTTTAGCGTGGATTTCTCCTTGCCGCCCAAGAAAAGGGTGGTGTCGCAGTTGCCGACTATGGTATCGGCGTTATCCTTGTAAATAGCTTTTAGCTGACTTTGCGCCTGCAAGATTATTGACGCCGATATTTCTCGGCTTCTTATTGTGGCAATCAGCTTTTCAAATTTTGGTATTTGTCCGATATTCGCCATTTCATCAAGCAGAAATCTAACGTGTACGGGAAGTCTGCCGCCGTAAACGTCGTCCGCCTTATCACAAAGCAGATTGAATAACTGCGTGTACATCATAGCGACTATGAAATTAAAAGTATCGTCCGTATCGGAAATGATAACGAACAACGCCGTTTTCCTGTCGCCGATTTTGTCGAGCTCCAATTCGTCATATTCCATTAAGTCCCTGAGTTCCTTAATGTCAAACGGCGCTAATCTCGCGCCGCACGAAATCAAAATACTTTTAGCAGTCTTGCCGGCTGCCATTTTGTATTTCTTATACTGCTTTACTGCGAAATGCTCCGGTTCCTTTTCTTCCAGACGGTCAAAGAGTAAATCAACGGGGCTTTTATAATTCTCGTCGTCCTCTTTTGCTTCCGACGCGTTTATCATATCCAAAAGAGTTATGATGTTCTTTTCCTCGTCGGGCGCTTCGTACCAAATATAGCCTATGAGGGCGCAATAATACAGGCGTTCAGCCTTAACCCAGAAATCCTCACTTGACTTTTCGCCCTCGCCTTTGGTATTCGCAATAAGGGTATTAACGAGCTTCAAAATATCCTTTTCGCTGCGTATGTACTCAAACGGATTATATTTCATACTCTTTTTGAAATTTATCGTATTAAATGTTTTTATGATATATCCGCCTTTTTGTAACAGCTTCCCGCACTCAATTAAAACCGTACCTTTCGGATCGGTTACAACATAGCTGCTGTGCATTTGCATTAAATTCGGTTTTATGAAAAACCTTGTCTTACCGCTGCCGCTGCCGCCGATTACAAGAACATTCTTATTTCTTGCGTACTTCGGCAGCTTCGGGCGGCTGTCCATTGTAAGCCGTTCCGTATTCGTGAGAAGAACATTATTATAGAAATTCTGTCCGTCAATATACGGGGCTATGTCTGACGCCGTACCCCAGCGCGCCGAACCGTATTCAATGCCGTTTCGGTATTTCTTAGCATTTTTACCCCTGACATAAACTGCGCACTTAATCAGAAGCGCGGCTATTACTCCGATTGATATATCGATTATGTGGAACGAAAAAAGCGGAGCTTTGTAAAACTCCGCAATTCCCTGAACCAACGCTATTATTTTATTACCCTCTGTTATCCTGTATATATAGCATATCTTATCAGCAATCCAAAAGAACAGAAGATACGGGATATTTAAAAGAATAAACCTTTTGTCTATCCTCATATATCGCGCTCCTGTTCTTTGCGGCGGGCGCGGTCTTTCGGATTGATAGTCTTTGCAAGCTCGCGCATTTGAGATAACATTTTACGGATTGACGGTTTTTCCCGTAACAGCTTTTGCGAATACTCCTGAAACGCCATATTTATGACATCAATATCCTTACCCTTGAAGAATACGAGGTACTTCGGCGGTTTCGTGGAATTATCCTTTTTCAAAGCATAGTCAAGTCCGTACTTTTTCGCCACCGGCTCAAAAGATTTTATATTTTTATTCGTTATCTCAATATTTGAAAGCGCCGCGCCTGACTCTACAAGCTGCTTAATCGTCTGTTTACCCTGATAGCCCTTGTTTTTATTTTTCTGCTGCTGTCTTAGGTATTCACGAATTGCCGCCTGCAATACGCGCCCCGTCATTTTGGAAGCGCTTATAACTAACGCAACTGTTTTTTTATTTATTTCTTCCTGTATAGACATCACTCCTTGCAACAAAAAAGCGGCTGTTTATTTTCAAACAACCGCTTATTGCTTAATATTCTCTGTATCTGATTTATGGATTATTTCTTCCGCCTTATCCAAACCGTTTATAATCCACTCGTCAAATTCAGTCTGTACCGTATTTGTCGGTTCTATGCGTTCCTCCACCGTTTACACCCCTTATGTATAATCCAATTATAATACCAATGCTTTTTTAGGACAGAAATTTGAACATTTACCGCACCCTATACACTTGTCATAATCTATTATCGGTGCTTCAAAATCTTTCTGACTTAACGCTCCAACAGATAGAGAAGACAGGAAATCAAATATTTCCATTAAGTCATGAAAGGGTAT
>OGXQ01003019.1_pt1 | contig 10537 bp, 7 predicted proteins | sample 1576291 | NCBI WGS metagenome assembly OGXQ01 (sample SAMEA3541575, study PRJEB24748) | human gut metagenome | biome: human gut; feature: human-associated habitat; material: faeces | place: China | collected 2012 | reverse complement strand
GCAGGTGGCACGTAGTGACGGAGGGGGTGGAAAATATTATATTTCAATCGTATATGTTTTTGAATTTGCAGCTCGTTTATTTTTTTTAGATGGCTTATGTGGGCGGTATATTCAACCGTTGTTTTATTTAAAGTGTGTTTTTCCTTCTCTTATTTTAATTACAGTAGTGCATTTTGACGTAGAGGGACATATGGGGATTTAGATTTCTATACTTGCCCTGTATCGGCTGTGGGGGGAGACCGGAGTGAGTGCGAGGTATCCGTGCAGGAGCTTCCCGTCGGTTATGCGGGGTGGATTTGTTTTTAGTCGGGCGACGTGGTCGTTGTGGAGTTCTCCCGGTTTGGGATAATAGTCTACACGGTATCGCCCTTCCGTCTCCGGAGGCAAAAAGCGGTCGGCGAGTTTGCGTGCGACCATACCCATATTCATGCGTAGATTGAGTTCGACGAACGGGTGCAAGAGTGTGTTTCCTCGTTTGTCGCGATAGGCCATCATGTCTACCCCGAAATATCCGGTGTAGTACGGGGCTATGCGTTCGGTGAAAAAGTCGATAAGCGATTCTTTGACGGCAGTGATGATTTCGAGGCCGACGGCATGGGTCAGTTCGAGTTCTAAAACGGCATCGGTTTTCTTTATATGCTCCGTGACGGTCGGTGAGGAACGAGGAATATCCAGCGAATTTTACTTCGAATCCGTCGCTGTGAAACTCCATAGCCCAGTCGCTGATTTTGTCATAGACCGGTTCGCCCATAAGCATACCTTGTTTCTGCAATACTCCGTTGCTCCATTGAGCCAATGCCGTGTCATATCCGTAAAGATTCCAATAGAGTCCGCGCCCGCTACCCGACCATGGGGCTTTCAGGATTTTACGATCGGATTGTTCTGTGAAGGATCGAATCTCGTCGGCTGTGTGTAGTTCTACCGGAAGTTCGGGAAAAGGGTAATCGATGCGGTTACGAAGGTATTTCCCGATTTCGGCGGAAAATTTTCGGTGGGATAGTTCCCGAATGGTATCGCATTGTCGTGCGGACGGTAATAGAGTTTTATCGATTCCCGCTAATCTCAAACGTTTTATCAAATCGCGGTTCCACCCCCAAACATGTATCTGTTTTACTTGTGCTCCATCGAGCCGGTCGGGTGTTACCGTAGAAATCTTTAAATTGAGCGGGGCTAATGTGTGAAGAAAATCGGACGGTAATTTATCGGGTATGTATATCGTGGTGTCGTCGTCGGCATACCAAAGGGGAAGGGCGGAGAGTTCTTTCCCGATGAGTTGCGCTGCCGGTGGAGGGGTGTAATTTTCTCCACCGAAGGCTATGGCCAAGTCATTTTCGGGATTGAACAGATAGAGGTTCATGATATGCCGTTTTTTTTTATGGGGCAAAGATACGGAAAAAGGGAAGAGACTTTATCGAACAAATGTATTTGTTTTCCCTGTCGGATTGCTTACGCCCTCGATTTATACGAATATCGGGCTTTTCCCATTTGTCGCAAAATGCCGATGAATGTTGTCATATTTTTTTAAAAGGAGATGATTGTTATATTTTTTAAAAAAAATAATCAAAGAATGATTGCAGATTGTAAAATAATAATATTATATTTGCATATAGATAAGATTAAATTCGACTATGTAAAACTCAATTTTCGTTGTTTTCGGTTGCCTGTTTTTAGGAGTGGGAGAATAGAGAGACTTTGCATTCGAGATGGCATTTCGATAGTTTTTGAATAAAAGATGCTTTTTCTTCATATTAATTAAAATAGAATAGCTATGAAAAAAATTACTTCTGTTCTTTTTCTTTTCTATTGTTTTTCGGTAGGGTGGGCTCAGACTGTTCCTCCTTGTACGTTGGAAATAACCGATGCCGAGACTTTTGCTCGTGATTGGACAGTGATCGATGTCAATAGCGACGTAAGTGCCAATACGTGGGCCTATAACGATGGCAATGCGATGTATACGCAAGATAAGAGTAATGCCGCCGATGATTGGCTAATCGCTCCGGCGGTGACCCTCGAAGCCGGGAAAGCCTATAAGGTGTCGGCTTATGTGAAGCATTCTTCTACATTTGGTTCGGATAAACAAAAAATAGAATTGAAAATAGGGACGGCGCCTACGGTAGAAGGGCTGACGACCCGGTTGGTTTATGACGAATCTTTTCAAAGTAGATTGTTCGTGGAAAAATCGGGGACGTTTTCACCGGCGGAGAGCGGTGTTTTTTATGTGGGATTGCGTTGTTACAGCGAATCGTATAATGGCGATCTCTATTTCCAGAAGATCGTTATCGAAGAGGCTCCCGTTTATCCGGCACAAATTACAGACCTTTCCATCGTTGCGGGGGAGAGGGGAGCGATGTCGGCGACTCTTTCATGGACATGGCCTTCGTCCGACCATTTGGGCGGTGCGCTTTCGAACCTCTTGGGCGCTAAAATATATCGGGGGACAGATTTGGTCGCTACTCTCGATACGGCTACTGTGGGAGGAAAAGCTGGTTGGATAGATTCTTCTATCGAGACAGCCGGAAATTATACATATAAAGTGGTCGCATATAATACGTTCGGGGATTCTCAGGGCTCAGCAACGACCGTTACTTCCCCGTGGATAGGGAATGATACTCCTGCGGCAGTTACCGATTTGGTGGCTTCGGCAGAAGATGCGACTGTGAGCCTTTCGTTTACGCCACCGACAGTCGGAAAGAACGGTGGATATATCGATACCGAGGCGCTTACGTATGAAATCGGCCGTACCCCGGGTGGTGTCTTGTCCGAAAGTTTTTCGGGACCATTCCCTTATATCGATGAAGTCCTGGAATTGGGCAGTTATGTTTATACGGTCGTCGCAATGTTCGATGGTAAAGCGAGCGTATCGGTCGCTTCCAATAAGGTTGTTGCCGGAGGAGCGAAAGAATTACCGTATAGCGAGAGTTTCGATACCGAATCATCGCTCGATTTGTTTACTATACTGAGTGCCAACGGGGATAATTCGACTTGGAAATATGATAGCTCGAAAAAAATGGTTCAGTATTGGGGCGGTAGTGATGCCGATGAATGGCTTATTACGCCTAAATTGAATTTGGTGGTCGGGAAGAATTATAAACTACTTTTCAAAACCGGGCTTGAAAATGCGGCTTCTGAGGAAAGTTATAAGGATTTGAGCGTGACGATTGGTCGGGCCGCCACGGCGGAAGCTCAATCTACCCGATTGTTCCGGGATACGATTCAGTCTGCTTTGATGGAAGAGAAAGAGGTTGTCTTTTCTGTTTCCGAGTCGGGTGGATACCATATAGGTTTCCATTGTTACGGACAGACCAATTGGTATGCTATATTCATCGATGACCTGTCGGTGGACGAAACAGTGGTTGCCCCGGCCGTCGTTTCCGATTTGACCGTTGCTCCCGGTGAGCAGGGCGCTATGTCTGCCACGGTTGCATGGACCAATCCTTCTCTTTCGGCTGCCGGTACGCAACTGCCGATGTTGACAAAAATGGAGTTGTATCGGGACGAAACTCTTATTTATACACAAGAAGATCCGATAAAAGGAGGTTCGGAACAAGTGATCGATGAAGATGTGCCTGCTCCGGGCAAATATGAATATAGAGTCATCGGTTATGTCGAGGAGAATGCCGGTGAGGCCGCCGTGGTGGAATCGCCTTGGATAGGTGTAGATACTCCGAAACCGGTAACCGATGTGGAATTGACCGATGCGGAAGGCAAACCGCAAGTCACTTTTAGAGCTCCCGCAGAGGGTGTGAATGGCGGATATATCGATGTGGAGAATTTGAGATACAGAATCGTCCGTAATCCCGGGAGCGAGATGTTGACGGAAAGTTTGACAGATACGGTTTATGTCGATAGCGATGACCTTTCTTTGGCTTTGTATCGCTATACGGTAACGACGCTGTCGGGCGATATGGAAAGCGAGTCGGTAACCTCGAATGCATTGGTATTCGGCAGTGCATTGGGACTTCCGTACGAGACGAGTATGGATAGTGCCGATGAGATGGCTTTATGGACTATCGTCGATGCCAATAACGATACGAAGAGCTGGGTATATGATGCTACTGAGAAGGAGATGAAATATACGGCCTATTCGGCTGCCGACGACTGGTTGTTTACGCCGCCGTTCGAAGCTAAGAAAGGTTCGCATACGCTTGAATTTAGGGCCCGGGCAGAGAAATATCGTTATCCTGAGTCCATTGAGGTGACATTGGGCCGTGATGTTCTACCCGGTGAAAGCCAAACGGTGATCGCTTCGTACCCGGAAATCAATTCGACTTTGTCGGAACTTTATACAGTAGATTTCAGTGTTCCGTCAGATGGGGTCTGGTATATCGGTTTACATGCTACTACCCAAGATCCGTGGGGATTGTATATAAGTTCATGTTCGATTATCAGTAATGTCATTTCCGGTATCGATGGTTTGGAGTGTATGAATGAAGTTTATTTCGATCGTAGTAACCATTCGTTGGTTTTTGACAAGGGTGGCGATATTCAAATTATCAATGCGGCAGGGGTAACGGTAGTGTCTTGTGAATCGGAAAGCGGACGAATGAATCTGTCCCAACTTCCGGCCGGACTTTATATCGCTCGTGTCGTGACCGAAGAAGGGAAAACGATACAGATAAAATTTATCAAATAATAAATAGGAAGTGTATGAAAAGTTTTATTTCAAGCCTAATCTTAACAGGGGCTCTTTGGGTGAGTATACCGATGAGCGCTCAGCGGCCGATGAATGAGAGAGTTCACGATAAGGTCGCTACGAAAGAAGCTCCCCGTATTCAATTCGTGGGGAAAAAACAGGGACCGAATTTGTTTCAATCGGCTGCGGCGAGTGTGACTGCCGATTTTAGTTGTCAGAGTGCCGGTAGTGCCATAACTGTGTGGGAAGAGAATTTTGACGACGGAACAGATGGCTGGACATTTACCAATGCCGAGGATTTTTCGTGGACTGTGAAAAAAATCACGAGTACGACTGACCCCAGTAGAGATTTTTCTACTTATGATCCAGACGATGTTCAATCGTTGTATATAGAAGGGCCAATCCAACTTTTCAGACGAGGAATCGCTATGGCGACAAGTGGGCAGATCGATGTTCCTGCAAATGCTATGTTGAAAGGATATATAGGGTTTACCCAAAATATGGACGATTACTGTCGCTTGCAGATCTCTGTTTCGGCAGATGCTTTTGAGACTTCGGAAATTCTTTGGAATAGCGCCGACGAGGACGGAGAGAAGCCGTGGCGTTGGCATGAGTTTTCGGTTTCTTTGGAGAAATATTCCGGTCGGAAGATTCAGATTCGTTTTACGTATGGTCCCGGAAAAGACGATTCGTTCGGAACCGGTGGTTATATGGGCGATTTCGCTATCGACGGTTTGAAAATTACCGGAGTATCGACCGTGGAACAAGTCGAGGCGGCTACGGGCGAGGTGATTGCTTTCGCCGATATGTCTTCGGGTTCGCCTACGGCATGGCAATGGTCGTTCCCGGGCGGAACGCCGTCGACATCGACCGACCAGAATCCCCGGGTGTTCTATACGCGAGACGGCGTTTACGATGTGACGTTGACGGTAAGTAATGCCGATGGGAGCGATACGAAGACCCGCACGGGATTCGTGAAGGTTACCGGATCCGCACCGCTTGCGCAGATATTACCACCGGCTACATTCCGGTTCAGCGAAACGCGTTTGCCGATGGTAGCTCCGCTGGTGGGGGTGCAGTATCGGGACAATTCGACCAATTATCCTACTTCGTGGGAGTGGACTTTCGACGGTGTCGATCCCGAACCGTATGCCCGGGTGACGTCGCACGAGGAAAACCCTATCGTAGGGTATAGTTATATGCATAAACAAGGGGTGAGTCTGCGTGTGGAGAACGAACATGGCGAATCGAACGATACCGTAGAGGTGTCGGTCGAGTACAGTGGATTAATTACGAATTTAGAGCCGGGGGATAGGGCTGCGACGTTCGATTTGGAAGATAGAGGAACTTTCCCCGGGACGAATAAATTGAATATTACTGCTTATGCCGAGAAGTTTTCCAAACCGTCCCGTCCGATATTGGTATTCGGAGCTTATGTTTATTTTGTGAGTGCTTCGGCTGCGAGTATAACCGACCAGATTGCCGATGTGGGCGTGCATCTGTATACCAGCGAGAACGGATTGCCGGGCAAGAAACTCGACTCGATGTGGTGGAGGGTATTCGAATTGGAAACCCCTTCGGGCAGTTCATTGACCGCTACGGAATTTGAATTTGACCCGACGGTGATCGACGACGAGTTTTTCATTGTGGTGGACGGTATTCCCGAGAAGAACGACAGTGTAGATGTGTCGTTCGCTATGGCCGATTTCCGGGACCACGGCAACACGGCTTATATGTTGAAAGATGGAGAGTGGCGAGACGTGAGCTCTTATTTCCCCGCGGGAGCGAATCATACTTCTTATATGATTATGCCTTCGATCGTTCATTCGGTTATGTCGCCTATGCCGGTAGACCGTGAACCGCTGGTGGTGGGTAAAGCTGCCGGTACGGTTAAATATCCGTTCTATTCGATATACGGTTATGAAACTCCTATTCGGAGTGATGCCGAGTGGTGTCGGGTCGTAGGCAAGCCGAATGGCTTGACATTGGACACCTTGCAAATTTCCTATGACCGTTTGCCGGACGGTATTGAGGAACGTGTCGCTACGCTCACGGTCTCGGATAGTATTTCGACTTATGACATCAAAGTCACTCAGAATGTGAACGGAGTTAGTTCAATAGAGAAAGTTACGGAAGAGAAGGCTTCTATTTATCCGTCTGTTTTCAACTCTGAATTTATTGTACGTGTTCCTGAGAATACCCGAAGTATTTCCGTGTTGGACGAAGGCGGTCGGGAGGTGTATCGACAGCATGTCGATTCGCAAGCTCGTCTTGTGACCGTAGATGCTTCGGCATGGGCTCCGGGTACGTATTTTATCCGGGTCGTCAAGAAACATGAAATCACAGTCGTTAAGGGTGTGAAGAGATAGTTGGGTAACATTGTATGGTTCAACCCCTCCGTCACTACGTGCCACCTCCCCTATATTTTGCGTACAAAACACCCCGTAAGTCTACGGGACACGGCAGGGGGGGAGGGTGAAAAAGCTACACCTGATAACGGAACATAAATCTCTTGGTGGCCTAATGGTTGACTTTCTTATTTTTCAGAATACAGGTTGAGGAGGTTTGACAGTGGTTCCTAAGGGGAGGATGGAAAGTTGCGGATTGTAATTACTGAGCCTGAAAGAGCCGTATCATTACTCGAAACAGAGTTTGATACGGCTTCTTCTTTTCTTTTTGGGAGGCTCAAATTCCAACTTAAAAATCTTTGGTAAAATTGAGTTTTGGCATACCTTCTTTCGATATTTTTTATAATATTATTATAATGTTATCCTTTCTTAATTTATTAAGAGTCTGTGTTATGTTTTTAGTACTTTTCCGTCTCTTTGATATACTTAAAAATTAATGTTTATGAAAAAGTTTTTATGGATAGCGTTTTTGTCATTCTGTTTCAGCGGTGTGGCTGCGGAATCCGATTGGAATGCCGATAGTGTGCAAGTCTATTTTAGCCGGAGTGTGACTCCTGTCATTCAGAAAAATTGGAAGGACCATAAGTTGATATTGAAAACATATCGACGGTTCCTCAAAATTTGTGAATCTGTGCCAGATTCTGTCTTGAAACAGTGTTCGTGGTGTTTTATCGACACATATTACAATGTGGCTTGCTGCGAATCCTTGATGAAACGGAAAAAAGCGGCGGTCGATGCTTTTGAGAAAGCTATTCAATACGGTTATTACGATTATGCCCATGCCCAAAAAGATAGCGATTTGGATAACGTGAGGGACGATAAACGTTTTCAGAAGGCGATGGAGCGTTTGCGTGAGGTAGGCGACTTCGGATATATACTCCGAAAATCACCGGGGTATGACGATGCTGCATCTACCGACTCTTTACCTGCATTCACATATATGGATCCCAACGACCGCGATTTGGTACGGGTGCGCCGATATTTCAACTTGGACAGTATTGCGGGAGCTGGTGACGAAATATCCAAGATAAAAAATCTGTTGGCGTGGGTACACAATACGATTCGTCATGACGGTTCGTCCTATAATCCCGAAGAGAAAAATGCGATAGCTCTATATGAAATTTGCAAGAAGGAGGATAGGGGCGTTAATTGCCGTATGATGGCACAGATGTTGAACGAGTGTTATCTGGCTATGGGATTCAAGTCCCGCTACGTGACTTGTCTTCCGAAAAGCTATATAAACGATTGCCATGTGATCAACGTCGTTTATTCCAACACTCTCGACAAGTGGTTGTGGGTAGACCCCACATGGAATGCCTATGTCATGGACGATAAAGGTAATTTGTTGAGTATATCGGAGGTCAGAGACCGATTGAAAAAAGGGGAGTTCGTGACGGTTAATGAGGACGCTAACTGGAATCATAAAACTCCGTGTACCAACGATTATTATTTAGATTATTACATGAGCAAAAACCTTTATTATCTGCAATGTTCCGATTGCAGTGGCTTTAACAATGAAACCTATGTCGAGGGGAAACGGCGTCCTGTGTACATCACGCTGTCTCCGACGGGCGAACCTTACGATAAACGGTGGAGTACTTCGAATGAGTCGTGGTTTTGGGCTTCTCCATATAAATGATATCGACGGGAGATATTGGATGCTGTTTTAAATTTATTCCGAGACAGATTGAGCCCCTGTCTCGGAATAAATTTAAAACAGCTTCTAAAATTTTTTTAATTCGGTGTACAGTCGTTGTATAGGCAATCCCATCACGTTGTAATAGCTGCCTTTGAGTCCGGTCACGCCGATGTAGCCTATCCATTCCTGTACGCCGTATGCTCCGGCTTTGTCGAGGGGGCGGTACTTCTCCACGTAGTAATCGATTTCATCGTCACCGAGGGCGGCGAAAGTGACTTCGGTGGAGACGGCGAAGGAGATCTGTTTTTGCAGAGAGGTGAGCGTGACACCGGTGATGACGGTGTGGTTTTTTCCCGACAGGGCTTGTAACATGGCTTTGGCATCGGCTATATCGCGAGGCTTGCCGTATACTTTCCCATCGAGCCAGACGATGGTGTCGGCAGTAATAAGGAGCGTATTATCCTTCATAAAGCGGCGGTAGGCGGCTGCTTTTTCTTGCGAGATGTAGAGGGGAATCTCTTCGCCCGAAAGGGTGTCGGGGTAAGATTCGTCTACTTCGGGAAGGGCTGTTACCCGATAGTCGATGTCTAATCCGGCGAGAAGTTCCCGGCGACGGGGTGAATTGCTCGCCAACAGAATTTCGTATTTTTTGAGATGCGATAACATGGTGTTTCGTTGTTTTGTGTAGTTACCAGCCGAAGGCTGTTTTATCGGACATCCATTTGCCTTGTGCCCTCAGGATTTGCTCGATGATGTCCCGCCCACAACCTTGTCCGCCGCCGAACGGCGAAATGTAGCGGGCTATCTGTTTAATTTCGGGGGCGGCATCGGCGGGACAAGCCGGCAGACCGGCTATCTGCATGACCTCGTAGTCGGGAATGTCATCGCCCATATACATGACTTCGTCGGGGCGCAGCCCGCACTCGTCCAGCCATTTTTTGAAAATTTCGATTTTTACGGCGGCTCCCATATAGACATGGTTTAATCCTAATCCTTCGAAACGTTTGCGGACAGCCTCGGTGCGTCCGCCGGTAATAATGGCGATGGGGTAGCCCATTTTGGCAGCGAACTGCAAGGCGTACCCGTCTTTGATGTTGACGATTCGCATGGGTTCGCCCGATGGATGCAGGGGTATCGTATCGGGAGAAAGGACACCGTCCACATCGAAGGCGAAAGCCTTTATTCGTGAGAGGTCGAAATCGGTTCGGCTCATAGTCGTTGTTTTTAATGTTTATTGGTTTCGTGAATACTCCGGCTCATCAGGTCGTAAATCTGCCGCATGGTCGGGTCTGAAAGCAGAGCCATTTGCTTGTCTATGACGTTTTTGTCGTATCGGATTGCCGGTCCGGTCTGAGCTTGTTCCGGCGGCATGTCGGCTACTTTCGCGGCAGTCTCCCGTATGAGCGGCAGCATGGTTTCGAACGGCAGCCCGTGTTCCGACAGAATGCGGTCGCACAAGGCGTAGAGGTGATTGGTGAAGTTGCAGGCGAACACGGCAGCCAAATGCAGGTACTTGCGCTGTTCGGAGGTCGCTTCGTAGACCTTTGTCGACAACCGACCTGCCAATTCTTGCAAACGTTCGGTATCGTCCGTATGGTTCGCTTCGACAAAAATAGGAATATCGTCGAAGTCGGTTTCCCGTTCTTTACTGAATGTCTGCATGGGGTAGAATACACCGTAGCGCGCGGTATACGGGGCGAATACTTCCATGTCCATGCTTCCCGACGTGTGTACCCAAAGGCCTCGATTGGAGGGCATGCGGGAAACCAAATCGAGCAGAGCGGAGTCTTTCACGGCGAAGATATAGAGATCGCCGTCGGTGAGGACTTGGCTGATGTCGGTGGAATGGGGCACATC
>OGXQ01003016.1_pt1 | contig 10555 bp, 7 predicted proteins | sample 1576291 | NCBI WGS metagenome assembly OGXQ01 (sample SAMEA3541575, study PRJEB24748) | human gut metagenome | biome: human gut; feature: human-associated habitat; material: faeces | place: China | collected 2012 | reverse complement strand
CGGATGTATCGGGTGCATTCATAGCAATTCTTATTGCTCTTATAATAAGCGCCGCAAAAAGCAAAATTACAACAGCCGCACCGATAAGACCAAGTTCCTCACAAACAATCGCAAATATAAAGTCATTATACGGTTCAGGTAAATACGAATATTTCTGTACACTCTGTCCCAAGCCAAGTCCGAAAATACCGCCCGAGCCAATCGCATAAAGTCCTTGCACAACCTGATAACTTTCGTCACGAATATCCGCAAACGGATTCATAAAACTTGTTACGCGTGCCCATCTTACACCGCTGAGTGCGCGGACGCCGACTAAGCCGATTGGTAAAAGAATAAGCGCTCCGATAAGTACGGGTTTAATCGGTGTACCGCCTGCAATCATAACGCTTACACCGATACCGGCAATAACTATCGCACCGCTAAGGTGTGTTTCCATAAGCATCAGTCCGACAACTATAAGCATAACTCCTATATACGGCAAATTACCCTTAAGATGTTTCAAATTATATTTTCCCGAATCGACAAGTCGTGCAAAATACATCGCTATAACGGGTTTCATAAATTCCGACGGTTGAAGCTGAAGAAACGGAGTATTAAGCCATCTTCTCGAACCGTTCAATTTTACGCCCAAACCCGGTATAAGAACGCAGACCAAAAGTATTGTACATACAATCATAAACTTCGGAACGGTATTTTTATATTTGTTGTAATCAATCCTTGAAATAACCCACATTCCGATAAGTCCCAATATTGCACAAAGGAATTGTTTATTAAAGAAGTAGTACGAATTGTTATGTAAAGTATTTCCGGCAGGTGCAGACGCCGAGAGCAGCATTACCAAACCGAATGAAAGCAACAATATTACTATAAACAAAAATGTATAGTCTATCTCTCCCATTCGTGCAAGCTTAACCGGTTTTCCTATTTTAGCACGAGTTGTTCGTCTATTCTGTTTTATAGCTCTTTTAGGATATGCAGTCCCTGCCATATCTAAATCTCCTTCCGATTAATTCGTCTTAAATTGCAAAATATGCAACAGCACAAGTAATTACCGTTACCAATGTAAATACCGCAACGATTTTCTTTTCTTTCCAACCGCACATTTCAAAATGGTGGTGAATAGGGCTCATCTTGAATATTCTTCTTCCCTCACCGTATTTCTTCTTTGTATATTTGAAATATGCAGTCTGCATAATTACAGAAAGTGTTTCCATAAAGTATACAAAACCTATCAATATAAGGTGTATAGGCATTTTTAGGTCAATCGCCATAAGTGCAACCGACGCACCCAAGAAAAGTGAGCCTGTATCACCCATAAACACCTTTGCAGGATATTTATTATACCACAAAAATCCTATCAAACCGCCGATTAATGCCGCTGAAAATACAGTCACGCCATACTCTTTAAATACGATATATGACACAAGCATAAAGAATATTCCAACTATTGTCGTTATACTTGATGCCAAACCGTCAAGTCCGTCTGTAAGATTTACAGCATTTACAACACCTACGACAACGAACATTACGAATGGTATGTAAAGCCATATCGGCATTATCCATTCAATACTTGTAAACGGTATTTTAATCGCCGTATCAAGCTCGCCTATGAAGTAAAGCACTGCAATATAAATTGCCGCAAGCACAACCTGCATTATGAATTTCTGCGGTGCTGTAAGTCCGAGATTACGTTTTTTTACTACTTTAATGTAATCGTCCACAAAACCGATAACACCGAAACCGAGTGAAATTACAAACAATACAATACATCTTGCGTATGTCGTGTTAAAATTACCGTTCATTGCAAAAATGACGGTTGTTACAAGTATCGCAATCGCCATTGCGACTATGAACATAATACCGCCCATTGTCGGTGTACCAGATTTTTTCTGGTGCCACTTCGGACCTTCTTCTCTTATTTCCTGACCGAATTTAAGTTTTCTGAGCCATGGAATAAACACAGGTCCGAACACAAGCGTTACAACAAGTGCAACGACAAGTGTAAGCAATGATGACATTAACATTTCTTTTATCAATTCCATTTTTTAATCCTTTTCCTCTCGTTATTTATTTTTAATTGTGTTATATACTTCTTCAAAGTGCATTCCTCTTGACGCCTTTATAAGCACCGCGTCACCGCTCTTGATTTCATCTTTGACATAGTTGCACACTTCAAGAGTTTTATCAAATGACACTATATTTTCTACACCGTTATCTTTTGCACCTTGTGCAAGATATTTCATATTTTCACCGGCTGTTATAAGCAAGTCCACTCCGTTCTCCTTGACAACCTTACCAAGATTGTAATGTGCGTCTTTTGCAAAATCACCCATTTCAAGCACGTCACCCAAAATTGCGACTTTTCTGTTTTTATCTGTATCCGCAAGCACTCCGAGTGCCGCTTTAATCGAATCAGGTGACGCATTATAACAGTCATTGATTATCGTAATACCGTTATATTCTTCAACAGCCAATCTCATTTTTGTAAGTTCAAAGCTGCGTATTCCCTCTGCAATCTTATCCATAGGCACATCAAATTCACGTCCTACGCATATTGCCGCAAGTGCATTGTACACATTATGTTTACCCGGAACATTTACTTCAATAGGATATTCGCCGCCATCAACAACTGCGGTGAATTTAATTCCGTTAAGTCCGTTATTTTCAATATCCTTTGCGTAAACATCATTTTCGGGATTTGTTATACCGTAATATACTACCTTGTATTCACCCATCCCCTTTGTTTTTGAAAGGTAATCGTCATCACCGTTTACTATAAGTGTATTATCCTTTGTAAACAGCTTTGTCATTTCCATTTTCGCCTTGAAAATGCCTTCGCGTGAGCCGAGATTTTCAATATGCGACTGACCTATGTTTGTTATAACCGCAACATCAGGTCTGCCTATATCAGCAAGATGTTCTATTTCACCGAAATGATTCATTCCCATTTCAAGAACAGCCGCCTCATGTTCTTTTTCAAGTCCGAAAATCGTAATAGGCAAACCTATTTCATTATTGAAGTTGCCCATTGTCTTAAGTGTATTATACTTCTGTGAAAGGACTGATGCAAGCATATCTTTAGTAGTAGTTTTTCCCACACTGCCCGTAACGGAAACAGTCGGAACATTATACTTTTGCTTGTAATACTTTGCAATGTCGCCGAATGCTTTTAATGTATCTTCAACCTTTACGATTGTCTTATCTACTAAAAGCTCGGTATCTCTCTGTGTCAAAACAGCCGAAGCACCAAGGTCGAAAGCCGCCTTTATAAATTCGTGACCGTCAAACTTTTCACCGACAAGCGGCACAAAAAGCACACCTGCCGTAACCTTTCTCGAATCACTGATTACATCGTTAAAAGTTTGGTGTATGTCACCGCTTAAAAGTGTTCCCCCTGTTGCTTTTAATACATCTTCAATCGTCATTGCCTGCATAATAAATTAAATCCTTTCTCTCTTTTTGTCCTATGCTCAAAAATAAGGGCGGTAGTTTTTCAGCCGCCCTTTTCAATTATTTATTAAGGTGTTTATATACAACAACACGTTCGTCAAAGTCGTGTTTCTCTTTACCAATTATCTGATATGTTTCCTGTCCCTTACCCGCAAGAATGATTACATCATCTTTCTTTGCGTGGTCAAGAGCATATGCGATAGCCTCTCGTCTGTCGACTATTACTTTATATTTTCCGTCTGTGCGTTTCATTCCGACTTCTATCTGTTCTATAATAGAAACAGGGTCTTCCGTACGCGGATTGTCTGACGTTATAATACTGTAATCCGAAAGTTTTCCGGCGATTTCACCCATAATCGGTCGCTTCGTATTATCTCTGTCACCGCCGCAGCCGAACAATGTTATAACCTCACCCTTTGCAAAATCTTTAACGGTTTTAATTATATTTTCAAGACCGTCCGGTGTATGTGCATAGTCGATTATAACCGTATAATCGGTATTTGTAGGAACAACCTCAACACGTCCGACAACTCCTGTTGCATTTTCAAGACCTTTGATAATGGTATCCATATCAATACCCATCTGCAATGCCGCACCCATGGCGCATATTGCATTATACACGCTGAACTTGCCCGGAATTACTATATGAACACGATATGTCTTACCGTCATATTCAACATCGAAATCAACACCCGATGATGAAATTTCAATATTTTTTGCTTTAAGGTCGCAACCGTCCGAAAGACCGACTTTTAATATATCGCAGTCATTGTTTGCAACAATCTTCTTACCGCCGTCATCGTCGAAATTAACAACACCCTTATCGCTGATTTTAAACAGCTTAGCCTTTGCATTTAAGTAATTTTCCATAGTCTTATGGAAATCAAGATGGTCACGTGTAAGATTTGTGAACACACCCACGTCAAAGTGACAACCGTGTACTCTTTCAAGTTCAAGTGCGTGACTCGAAACTTCCATTACAACACATTCCGCATCACTGTCAACCATTTCCGCAAATAGCTGTTGAAGTTCAAGTGCGTTCGGTGTTGTAGGTGTTGTACTTTGCGTAACAAGCACCTTGTCGCCGATAATATTTTGATTTGTACCGATAACACCGATTCTCATACCGGCTGTTTCGATTATACTCTTTATTAAATATGTTATTGTAGTCTTACCGTTTGTGCCTGTGATACCGATAAGTTTGAATTTGCTTGACGGATTGCCATAATACTTACAAGCCATTTCCGCAATTTCAACTCTCGAATTTTCAACATACCAAACAGGTACATCTACATCTATTTTATCTTCGGCAACGATTAGTGACGCACCGTTTTTAACTGCCATTTCTGCATATTTATGTCCGTCCGTTTCAAAGCCTTTGATACATACAAAAACGTTTCCCGGAAGTACGTTTCTTGAATCGTACGCTATTCCGGTTATATCTATATCTTCATGCTCATCAAGCCATTTACTGCCTAATAATTCACTTGCTAACATTTGACATTTCCCCCTGTCCTATTAGTCTGAAGTTACTTGGCGGAATTCCACGCCTATTACTGTTGCAGGTGTAACCTCCTCGCCTGCCGCTATGCTCTGATTTACCGCATACGCACTCGACACTTCACTGTGTCCCGCACCGACAATCTCAAAGTTCAGTCCGCTCATTTCAAGAGTATATTTCGCATTATCCACGGACATTCCTTTAAGATTAGGTACTGTTACTGTATGTGTTTTGTCAATTTCTTCTGTATATAATATTACCGTTGAATCTTCGTTAAGCATTGTACCCGGTTTCGGAAGCTGGTCAACTACCGTATCACCGTCACCTCTCACTTGAACATTCAACTTTTTGTCAACAATGGCTTTCTTCGCCTCTGTCAAATCCATTGTTCTAACGTCAGGTATTTCCTGCTTAACGTCAGGTTCTTCATTTTCTGTGTACTGCTTTTCAACACCAAGATAGTTTAGTACATCTTCAATAACTTCACCTGCCAAAGGTGCGGCTATTGTACCGCCGTACTTGTTATCAACCTGCGGTTCGTCAAGCATTATAAGACACACTATTTCCGGATCGTTTGCAGGAGCAAAACCGATAAATGACGCAATACGTTTTTCTTCGTCACGGTTACCTTTTTCCGAAGTACCTGTTTTACCTCCGATACGACAGCCTTTTACATACGCATTTTTACCTGTTGATGTCGGCAACGATACAACCGATTCAAGAATTTCTCTCATTTGCTGAGATGTTTCTTCCGAAATAACTCGGCTTATAACCTCCGGCTCATACGTTTTCAAAATTCCGTTTGAGTTTCTAATTTCCTTTACAATCTGCGGTTTCATTCTTTCACCGCCGTTGATAACCGCCGAAACGGCTGTTACAAGCTGTATCGGTGTTATTTGGAAACCTTGACCGAATGAACTTGTCGCAATATCGACTTCACTCATTTTATTATGGTAATAAATACTTGATGCCTCACCGACAAGTTCGACGTTTGTCTTTTCGGTAAGACCGAATGCTGTGAAATATTCCATAAATTTCTCATATCCAAGTCTTTCGCCCAATTCCATAAATACAGGGTTACAAGAGTTTCTTACACCCTCTACAAATGTTTGAGCGCCGTGACCGCTCTTGTTTGCACAACCGATTTTTCTGTCGGCAACAATCTTAAATCCCGGACAATAGAATGTTGAATTAAGGTCTACAACGTGTTCTTCCAAAGCCGCCGCCGCAGTAATAATCTTAAATGTCGAGCCCGGTTCATATGTATCCGAAATAACCTTGTTTCTCCACATTTTATTTCTTATTTTCGCAATGGCCTCGTCACTTAAATTATTCGGATCTTCTGTCGGTTTCGGTGTTGCATCGGGATCGTCACCTGTGTCATCTGATGTATCATATCCCAAATCTATCGCATATTTTTCAAACTGGTCAATATCATACGGATTATTTACGTCAAAATCAGGCTTAGTTGCCATTGCAAGTATTTCGCCCGTTTTCGGGTTCATAATAATACCTGCCGCACCCTCTTTAAGCTTGTTTTCCGTAACCGCCTCTTCAAGGTGCTTTTCAAGGAAATGCTGGATTGTTTCATCAATCGTAAGTACAACGTCATCACCGTTTTGAGAACTGTTCAAATACTCATTTTGTTGGTCTTTAAGTGTTGTACCCTTTGCCGACTGATTAGTTTCTATACTTCCGTTACGCCCCATAAGCTCATCGTCGAAAGTAAGTTCAATTCCCTGCAAACCGTTATTGTCATATCCCGTAAATCCCAAAATATGCGGTGCAACGTTGAACGGATAATATCTCTTTGAATCATTTTCAAAATATACCCCTTTAAATGCTTTTGCAATCGTTGCGTCAACATCTGAATCTCTTAATTTCTTTACCGCCTCGGTCTGTTCGTTCGTAAGACGTTTTTTTATAACTTGGTATCTTGAATTTTTTGTTATAATCTTAAGGATTTCGTTTTGATCCATATTCAAAACAGGAGCCAATCTTGCGGCGATTACTTCACTGTCACCGTCCGCCTCAATATCCTTAGGATTGCAAATAAGTGTGTTTACCGTTGCACTTTCCGCAAGCACCTTACCGTTACGGTCGTAAATATCTCCTCTTGAGGCTGTAACAATACTGCTGCCCTGCTGTTGTGCCTTTGCCTTGCTCGAAAGCTCGTCACCTCTTATTATCTGCCAATATGCCACTCGCAAAACAAGCAGCGCAAGCAGTACAGCAACGATACACACCATAAATATCGTTTTCTTTTTAATTTCATTTAATGATGGTTTCATTAATTTATCAATTCCTTTTAATACTTTAATAAATGTACATTTTTCATAATTTTATAATTATAGAAGTCCATTTTTATTTTATGCTGAAAAATTGTACAATATTACCACCAATCTTTTTCAATACAGACACAATACCGTGTCCAAACCCCTCTACTTCACCGGCAGTTTTCTCTGTCATATCATCTTGCTTTACGTTTACATATATTGTCTGATACTTTTCGGGTCTTTGCATACCCAATCTTGTTGTTGCCTCTTTTTCAATTTTTGTAAGGTCAACACTCTGTTCAAGGTCAAAAACCATCTGACTTGTTGCTGATTCAAGCGTTGTAAGCTGACTTTTAAGTGACGCAACCTGCTGGTTCATTTCATTCACAGCAACAAATTTTGAAATCATAAATCCTGCTGATACAGCCAAAAGCACTGTCACGCATATTCCACGAAAAATTGTTCTCTTATACTGCATTTGTTCATGATTCCTCTTGTTACTGACTGCTGTGGTATTAACTGTTTTCTCTTTTCTCTTTTGTGGTTTTCTCTTTTTTATCGGTTCATCATACTGTTCCGGCAATTTATATGCCAAATTTCCGTATTCCACAATAATTCTCTCCCTTAATTATCCTTTAGCCTATCCTATAATTTTTCGGCAATTCTCAATTTTGCACTTTTTGAACGTGAATTATGTTCAAGCTCTTCTTCCGACGGTAAAATCGGTTTCCTTGAAATAATTTTAATTTCCGGTTTCTTGCCGCATACGCATACCGGAAATTCTTTCGGACAAGTGCAACCCCTTGCCAAATCCTGAAATGTTTTTTTGACAATTCTGTCCTCAAGTGAATGGAACGTTATAATCGCCAATCTCCCGCCCGATTTTATGCTTGACACAAAGTCTTTAATAGCATTTTCCAATATTCCGAGTTCGTTATTGACTTCAATTCTTATCGCCTGGAACACTCTCTTTGCAGGATGTCCGCCTTCCATACGGGCTTTTTTCGGTATTGCCGCCTTTATGATTTCAACAAGTTCAAATGTTGTTTCAACAGGCTTTGTTTTACGTTTTTCACAAATAAATTCCGCAATACGCTTTGACCACTTTTCTTCGCCGTAGTCATAAAAAATACGCATCAATTCCTCACATGAATATGAATTTACAACGTCATATGCCGATTTCGGCGAAGACGTATTCATTCTCATGTCAAGAGCGGCATCGTGCATATAGCTGAAACCTCTTTCGGCATTATCGAGCTGATATGAACTCACGCCCAAATCAAGTACCGCACCGTCAATTTCATCAATATCAAGTTCTGATAAAATATCCTTAATCTCGCTGAAATTGCGATTTACGAACGTCACTCTGCCGTCAAATTCTTTAAGACGTTCCTTTGCCGCCGCAATAGCCTCTTTGTCTTGGTCTATACCGATAAGTCGGCACGAATCGTTTGTTGACAAAATACCGTGCGAATGTCCGCCGCCGCCGAGTGTGCCGTCTGCATATATACCGTTCGGTTTGATATTCAGCGCGTCAATGCTTTCCCCAAACAATACTGAAATATGTTTAAATTCCATTTTGATTCCCTTTCAATTAATTTTTTGAACCGTCAACACTTTATCGACAACCTCAAATCAAATATTAAGTCCGTAATTTAATATTCCGTCCATCATAATATCGTCTGAAAGTTCATCTTGGTATCTATCCCATTCTTCACTGTCCCATATTTCAAGACGTGTGTTTGCACCTACAAGCACAACATCTTTTTTCAGGTTAGCATATTCCATCAGACGCTTTGCGATTGGCACTCTGCCTTGCTTGTCTATAACGGCTGAAGTAGCCTTACCGAAAAACAAACGTACAAAAGCCGCAGCATTTCTGTCTGTGGCAGTTGGGAGTTGATTAATCTTTTCAGAAATCTTATCCCATTCCTCTTGTGTGTATAATTGAAGGCATTTATCTGACATTGAACGTGTAACGTACACTGTTTCGGACATATTTTCTCTAACTTTGGCAGGCAAGATAATTCTTCCGCGCTCGTCAAGCTGACGCGGATATTCGTCAACAAAATTTACCATATTCAATGTCACCTGCCTTTTTATTGATTTATGGGTTACTCTCTCCAATTTGACCGTTTGTCACCCCAAACGCTCCAATTCGCTCCCATTAACTCCATTTTACCCTAAATCAATCAAAAGTGCAATAGGTTTTTTGTATTTTTTTCAGCTTGTACATCTCATTTTAACTCATTTTACTGTTTTGCTTGTAAAATTAAGCTAAATGGGATATAATTAGCTTAACTGCATTTTTAATCACATATATATTTGGTGTTGAGTTTACATAATTGCACACTATATATTGTGGTTGTTACTATTATATCACAAATATTTCAGTTTGTGAATAGAATTTTTAAAATTCATTTGCAGAATTGTTACAAAATAATTTCAAAGCAAAACATTATTTTTTGGAGGATATACATAATGGAAAAATCAGAAGAAAAAATTATAAATCAGCTTACGTCTGAATTTAACCTGCGTCCCGAACAGGTTACAAACACAGTAAAACTGATTGATGACGGAAACACAATTCCTTTCATCGCCCGTTACAGAAAAGAAGCAACAGGTTCTCTAAGTGATGAAATATTACGAGATTTTTACGACAGACTGTCATATTTACGTAACCTTGAAGATAAAAAAGAAGAAATATTGCGTTTGATTGACGAGCAAGAAAATTTGACCGATGAAATCGCAAAATCAATCGAAAATGCCGTAACATTATCGGAACTTGAGGATATATACCGTCCGTTCAGACCGAAACGCCGCACAAGAGCGACTATCGCAAAAGAGAAAGGACTGGCACCGCTTGCCGAAATTATCCTTGCACAAAATCCGAATGATAATATAGAAAGTATTTCGCTTGATTTTATCGACACCGAAAAAGATGTTGAAAGCAGTGAGGACGCAATAGCCGGTGCTATGGATATAATCGCCGAAGAAGTCAGTGATAACCCCGAATACAGAAAAGATATTCGTCAAAAAACAATCGACTTCGGTCTTTTAGTTTCAAAAGCGTTAACAGAAGACGACAGTGTATACCGTCTTTACTATGATTTTGCCGAACCAATAAAAAAACTTGCAAACCATAGATTGCTTGCGATAAATCGTGGTGAAAAAGAAGGATTTTTATCGGTAAAAATTGATATTGACGAAGAAAAAATCACAAACTATCTTTTCAGACGACTTACTCCAAAACACGAATCACCGTCTACAAAATACTTGCGGAGAACGGCATCAATTTCTTTTTTCTGGGCGCGGGTGAGCTTTTTGG
>OGXQ01003014.1_pt1 | contig 10566 bp, 9 predicted proteins | sample 1576291 | NCBI WGS metagenome assembly OGXQ01 (sample SAMEA3541575, study PRJEB24748) | human gut metagenome | biome: human gut; feature: human-associated habitat; material: faeces | place: China | collected 2012 | reverse complement strand
TTCTTATAATTTCATTAACTTTAGTATTAATATTCACCGCTTGTTCCCCCTCGCGAGGTAATTGGTCGCTCCCAAGTAACGGCTGCAAGGCCGGCTATCCGGGAAATACCGCACGGTGATATTTAGAATTATTTGATTATAAAATGTCATATGTCTGTAAAGGCGGTACGTGAACCGCCCTTACGATAGACAGTATTGTTTTTTAGTATCAACCGTTATTTAACGATAGCCTTTACAGCTTCTTCACCTTCAACAGCTACAACTACGATACCCTGCGGAGCAGCGATTGTAGCGTTGTCAGAAGAAACAACCGTGTTAGCCACTACCTGGCCCCAGATATTGCTGATGACAACTTTCTTGCCGGCAGCACCGGCGATTGTTACGTTGCCTTCGCCAGATACAACTTTAACTGTTGCAACTTCCACGTCCTCGTTAGCTGTTGCATCGCCTTTGCCCAATGTAACAACCAGAGCTTTTTCCACCTGATTTGTAAAGCCTAACTTACCGTTCAGGTTGTACAAATAATAATTCGGAGCAGAAATCGGTCTGATTACATAGCTGCTTTCAGAAGCTTTCATAATGTAGAACTTGAAGTTATCAACACCACCCAAGCATACATCTTCTTCTTCCTCTTCTGCAACCAAAACAGACTCACCGTTTACAGTCGTAGAGATTGTGTCGATACCAGCCAATGTAGCCGGACGGAAAATTGCTTTCAAATCGCCATCACGTCCATCAACAGCTGCATAAGAACCTTCCAAAGCATAGTTTACATTATATACATAATCAGCCTTGTTAGCATCCCAATGAAGCATAGAATCCGTTGCGAAATACAAGAAGTCTCTTGCTTCTTCTTCACCATTACCTTTAGAGATATAGAAAGAATGGAAATCCTTGTCGATATCAGCTGTATCCAACCAGAATGTCATACCTTCGCCGATAATACCTTCCAAGATACCGTTCTTGTTCTGTTTCACAGCAACAGCACCTTCTTCGCTATTGAATGTAGCGTGACGTGCTACAGCTTCCAATGATTCAGAAAGAGCGTTAAAGTCAACCGTTACAGCTGAATAAGGAGCATTCAGTTCATCCAAAGTTGCAGAAGCAGCGTCAAAAACAGCAGTTGTTGTATTTACAGACCATTTGTTAGCATCATACTTAATCAGACCACTGTAATTTACTTCATCATTTCCAGCTGTAATATCAGTTTTGCCCAACTCAATCATAGCATACGTTCCATCTACATTTTTCTTGAAGAATACACGTTTGGCATCGTCTTTAGCAGTTGCAGCTTTATAATCACTAGTAACACCACCAAAATACTGCTTAGAATTATCGTTCTTCAAATTGTACAGCAAATAAGAAGTCGCAACGTTTACAACAGAGTCTTTCTGTTTTACATCTGTTCCGTCCAGATAAGCATATTTCATCTTATTTTTTACGCTTTCAGCCTTTTCAAACATCCACTGAACGCTATAAGCCGGATTGTTGATAGGAACAAAGTAAGGACTAGTACCTTTGTAAGCCATGTACAGCTTTTCAACCGTTACCGAACCAGTACCGTTGAATACCAATTCAGTCTGCTGGCTCAACTGTGCATCTGTCAATGCCAAGAAACCTTCGCTTTCAGTTGTCGGAGTCAGTTTGACAATCTGATATTTCCAGTTACTAATATCGGTCAAGTCCACAGAACCTGCAACAATACCTGTAACAGCAGTACCTGTGCTCAATGCAGCAGTACTGATTGCATATTCGCCAGCCTTGTCAGTCTTATACATGCTGACAGTGAAAGTCACGTTTGTTTCACGGTTTTTGAATTCGAAGTTACGTCCACTAACAGCAGAAACAACCCACTGAGCCAACGGAGCATTTACATCTACATTTTCCGGAGCTGCTACGGCTGCGCCGAATGCAGCAGCACCATAAGTCGGGATCAAATATTTGCCATACAAAGAAGCAGCAGCAGCAGTAGTGTTAGCCGGCTTAGTTCCCAAGAAAGAGATGTTGTAGATAGCAGCATCGTCTGCTTTCAATACATCAGCAGCAGCCCAAGTGTTGCTTGTTGTCATAGCCAAAGACAGTTTGTCGGCGTTACCGGAACCAACAGTCGTGATATAAGTCTTGATACCACCTGTAGTCAAAGAGTAAGCACCTACAAACAAGTTTGAAGCAGCCGTGTTGTCATTACCTTCAACATTAGCAGAAGCCAATGTAATCGTATATTCACCTTCTGCATTCTGAGGATCGTCTTCTGAAACAGCAAAAACACCGTTCACGCTTGCAACTTTACCATCTTTCTTAACGTTGTTATCGGCCAACTTGTTACCTTTTACAGTTGTAAAGTCGTAACCTTCACCATCTGCAGCAACCAAGCCTGTGATACCAAAGTTCTTTTCCGGATTCAATACGATAAATGTGGCAGCTTCAACCTGTGCTTTTGTAAAGCCTGTTACCAACAGTTTCTTACCGGCAGCGTCAGCTTTAACAAAATACATACCAGATGTTGCAGGAGTAGAAATTACACTTGTAGTCAATGCAGCATCTACAGTAGATGCATCTACAGCAATCATCTGATCTGCAAACGGATTGACATCCGGATCAGAAACTGCATTTGGGAATGCAAACTTGAAGCCTTGACCGGAAAGGTTGGCGTTCAAATCATCGACAGTGAGGTCTGTTTTAGCAACCCATGCTGTAGCTGCTATTCCCGCAGCATTTACATCATATGTCGTAGCGGCAATTGAATTAACTTCAAATTGACCAGCCAAATTCAAAACTGAAAGTTTTATAAAATCCAATCCTTTACCTTCTACAGTAAAGATGTTTGTAACAGTTGCAACATCTGTCACATCACCACTTAACGCATTACCATTTACTTTCGTCACATAAAACGGTTTTCCATTAGCTTTCAATGTAAACGTAGAAAAGTCACCAATTGCATTGTAAGCATAATCAGCAATTTCAAACAAAGCAGCATTTTCGATAGCAACATCACCTGTAGCATTATAAGTGGAAACAGACGTTCCATTTACTTTGTAAGTTTGATCTACTTTGATGAAACCATTTGTGTTACCTAAGTAGAACTTTGCACCATTCTGCAGATCACCTTTTGCGGCTTCCGCTGTAGGAGCAGCGTTTGCAGAACCAAACAACGCACCTACCATCAGTAAGCCCGCTGTCAAAAGAGTAGAAATTCTCTTGTTCATAATCTAAACTTTAATATTAATAATACAATAATTGAAATGTTCGTCCTATATATATGTACACGCGTTAATAATGTACACGTGTTAACTTTCGTATTTTGATAGCAAAAACGATCGTTTTTTTCGTCATTTTTTTCGCCTCTTTTTGGAGTTCGTGTTGAAAAGGTGGTTTTTTGTCCTTAAATTGCTATCTGATTGATAAGAAAGGATATAGAGATAAGATTTTTTTTCAGGAAAAGGGTTGTGGTTTTAAAAAGTATATGTATTTTTGTGGTGTAAAAATGACGAAAAGAAACGATCGTTTTTTTTCGTCATTTTTACATCCACCAAATAGCTCATCCACAGAGATTTATCTACAAAAACAGCATTCTAAAAATTCATTAATACCACTTTCGTTCAAAAATCGGTGCTTTTTAGAGAAAACCCCGATGCCTACTGTGTTTCGAAAGGGTGCTTGTCCGTCATTGACCCGATGCTTACCGGTCTGTTTTTTGAAGTTTTTCGGATTTTCAGTGAAAAACCTGCCAAAGTCCGCCAAGTCTGCCGGGGCCTTTTTAAATTTCGACGACCTGCTTTCCCCGTTCCGTCTTCCGGTAATAACCATTTCCTTCTGAGATGATTAAGTCATTTTTTTGCAGTTTCCGAAGGAATTTATCGACAGTCGATTCTGAAATTTCACGGACATTCGCTTCCTTGACCACGTCAATGCGTTTGAAAGAATCAAGAAGGGAGACAAACAAGTTGCGCAAATGGTGTGGAAACCGGAAGTGCACTTCCGACGAAGCACTCTGCAACGATGTAGCCACGACATAGGCATGTTGCAGACAAACCTTGCCGAGATGGAAGGCGGTGGCGAAATCATCGTCGCTGATCGTCCAGACACGCTCCGAGCAACCACTCTCGCCCTTGCGCAACGCGGTCAGTTGCATTCCTATGCGAAAAATAGCCAGACGATAGCGCAGGACCGTCGATTCCATGTCTTCGTTACCGAAAGAACGGACATTGTAGTACTCGCGCTCGAAAAAACGATCGAGGCGTTTACGTTGGGCATCACTAAATTTGACCCAGGTCGGAGAGTTGTCGAGAAAAACTCCGATATCGAGCACACGCTGCCCCCAACTTTCAAAATATTCGGATGCTGCCGGGCTATCGTCGGCCGAAGTCAACGGACGATAGGTCCCGCTTCCCGGTATGCGGTACATCAGAATACGGCTGAAGAGACCGTTTTCGGTCGAAGGGATCAGGCGGGGAAGCATGGCAGGAGTACCGCTCAGCAGTAGTGCCAAGTTGGGCCGTTTGACCATAAACGATCCGCTGCTTTTCGTCGAGCTGCCTACAGGTTCATGATGATACGACTTGTTCAGCACATCGTTATATTTGCCAAAATCCTGCGAGAACATGCTCAAGACCGTCTCCATCTCTGTATCGACCATGCAGGATGTGTAAGGATAGTTGGCTTCGAGCAGTTCCACGAGCCGGGCCTGCGTGACGTTACCCGTCAGCGCAAGGTTTCTCTGTTTCACCACCTTCGGCTTTGACGGAGCCGGACCGAGCGGCTGTTTGGAGGTCTGTTTCTGACGTTTATGCATCTTGTAGTTATCGTATGCTTCCTGCAACTCTTCATATTCTTCAACCTGGTGACGAGAATTGTCATAAATATACTGTTGCCAGGGTTCAAGCATCCGTTGCAGGGCAGCGATACGCCCTTTCCCACTTCCAGAACCGCCGGTTATGATCGAATAAAAGGCAGGTGTGTAATCGTGTTCGCCCAACGAACCTTTGACACCAGGAGACACGCTGCTCAGAAGCGTCAGCGAAGAAATCAGCAAAATGTCGCGATCCGTACGACTGTACGCACATTTCAATATGTCCGTGAGAAGAGGTGGTAAGTGATCGTAGATATTCTCGTCAAAGCAAGGAAGAAGGGTGTTATCCAGCTCTATATCATCACATTCGCCGTATTCTGCATCCTTTTGTGCCATTTTGGGAAAGGGGGTGGCAGACTTGGCAGATTTGGCAGACTTCGGGACGGAACTGGTCCCGTCCGGACGGAACGCACAGCTCCCATGCGAGGCACTGTAGCGTCGGTAGATGTCGTTTACTGTTGTCTCGACCTCGGCAGCCGGAAAGTCGGCCGAACCGTAGCGGCGGACACACTCACTGACAGCGTCGTAGAGAGAAAAGCCGGCATTGTTCAAGACAGAGGACAGCTTTACAAGATAGGAATGACGGTTACCGGCAACAAAAGTATTGCTTTGTTCATACTTGTCAATGTAGTTCGAAAGCCGCGTGCCGGAGCACACGCTTCCGGAGGAATGTCCGGAAGCGGCCTGAGGCTCCGGGTCAGCAACGGGGATTTCGATCGCTTCAGATTCTTCCTTATAAAAAGCGTTCGGATCATGGCCGGCGAAACAGCCACGGTTCGGATCTTTTCCACTGATGTCCACCTTCACGCCCGGAAGATCCACTTCGACACGGTGTTTGACGATTTCAAAGGCCAAGTTATGATTTTTCAAATCACTGTCGACCATTATGAAGAGCTTGACGCCGGTCCCGGAAGGGCTGACATGACCGGCTTTCACATACGGGAACTCAGCCGCCCGGCGGAGCAATTCAAGGACGGGTATAGGCGAATCGTCTATATCGATCACTATGCAAGCACTATAGCGCGCCATGTGTTCCAACTTACGACCTCCTTCCATCACGCCGCCGGCGACATAGAGGGGCAGTTTTTTCTTGTAAGCATCAGCTTCATCCTTCTTGCCGGCTTTGATAAGCCCACGCAGATAGGCGATCGGTCTCGCATACTCACCACTCTTCACCTTACCGATGTACTGATTCAAGGTCATCAAACTGGCGCTCCCTGTCTGGAACGCAGAGTCGAAGTAAGTACCTTCGACTTCTTTTTGTATTACCATACTATTGTGTATTAAATGAAAGGCTACAGTTCCCGCAGGAACGCTTCGTGCGGCTCTTTCGGTTGTTTATTCTTTCTAAGGTTCCCCCAAGTGCTCAACCAGGCAGGCGACCTGCTTCGGCGTATAAAGTTTCTGGAATTTCACCCATCCCGCAGCCAAAAGTTTTTCTTTCAGACCACGCGAAGTCCGTATCCATACCCACATCCTTTTATAGGCAGTCTCAGGGGGAGATTCCGGGAAATAAAGGAGCGCAAATTCGGTAACACCCATGGCTCCTTTTGCCGATATAAGCTCTATTTTTTTATCATTCATAATAATTTTGATTTAAACATTCTAATACATTATAAATGTACGACATTTTTTGGTATCATGCAAGGAATCCGACAATTATTTTATAAAAAAAACAAGAAATACCGCCAAAACCTCAGCTAACCGTATATACCTTTCCCGCCAGACCTCAGGACACCGTATCTTTGTAATGTAGTAAATCACTAACCCTTAATCTATTAATCGTATGTCAGTAAAGTACAAACTTGTTTTAAAAAAAGACTTGACCAAAGGTGCGGCAGCCGATGCCAAGCGGTATTATGCCTCGGCCAATGTCACTGGTATGATGGATTTCGACACGATCTGCGATGTGGTGGCAGACCGTTCAACAGCCAGCGACGGTGACGTGGCTCTCGTCTTGTTGGGACTGATCCGTTGCATGCAGGAAGCGTTGTTGCGTGGAGAAGTGGTCCAATTGGGTGCATTGGGCAACTTCCGGCTCTCACTCGGAAGCTCTGGAGTGGTAAATGCGGATGATTTTCACGCATCATTGATCAGGAAGCCGCGAATAATCTATTCTCCGGGAGTTAAGCTGCGCGAAATGATCGCCAAAGTGAGTATTGAACGTATTGGACAAGAGACAGATAAGTCCAATGCAGGTGGTGAAGATGACAGACCCGGAGAATTATGAAACCAGCGCAAATCAACTTCGTAAAAGAATGCCTACCGGCAGCTGTGTCGGCAGGAGCCGCCTTCAACCTGAATCCGCAGGTCATTCTGGCACAGGCGGCGTTTGAAAGCGGCTGGGGAACGAGCAATCTGGCAAAGGAGTGCCGAAACTATTTCGGACTGACCGCCTATGGATGCAGCAACGCTTATTGGCATGGCGGGAAAACTACCGTAAAGGCATCCTCCTATCCATTGAATTTCCGACGCTACGACACACGAGAGAATTCCTTCCTCGATTTCGCCCGCTTGATACGGAACAATTATCGCTCCGCTTGGCAGGTAAGCAACGACCCGCAGGCCTATGCAAAGGAGATCGCCTACAGTCCTTACATCAGCGAACTGAACGGCGATAATCGGGAAACGTACCGGCACAGTATCATCCAGATCACACAAACGATACAGGCGGTGATGGCGTTAATCGGAGAATAACGGTTCAACCGTATGCCATACCAAACAACCACCCCATAGGGAGGGGTCAAAACTATCCTGTTCCCGCGCTTGACACGGGATCGCATTAAAACCGACGCTACAAAAATCTGATTGATAAGGTCCGTCTTTTTGCGACCCCGCATCAAGTGCAATGTATTATAAACTCTAAACGACTATCCATCATGAAAAAGATCAGAAAGGTTCTTGAATTTATCTTGGCTTTGTTGAATTTTTTGTTCCACTTTAAACCTGTACCGGATGAGACACCTCCCATCAGCCCTGAAAGTTTTCCTCTCCCTGATTATCAAGATCTTGAGAAGAGGAATGAACCTCTATTTGAGACTGTCTGTTAGGGTCAGGCTCTGGTAAAACGCAAAAAGCCCGTCTGCGAAAGGCAGACAGGCTTTTTTTATTTGTTTGTTGAATAAGCCGGAATTTATTCAGCAGCTTTTTCTTCTGCAACCGGTGCTTCTGCAACAGGAGCTTCTGTTTCAGCAGCAGCTGTAGACTTTTTACGAGAACGTCTTGTCTTAGTCGCTTTCTTAGCTGTAGCTGTCTTCAACATGTTTTCGTTGTAATCAACCAGTTCAATGAAGCACATGGCTGCGTTATCACCCAGACGGTTACCAGTCTTCAGGATACGAGTGTAACCACCCGGACGGTCACCGATCTTCTGAGATACTTCCTTGAACAATTCTGTTACAGCATATTTGTCTTGCAAATTGCTGAATACCACACGTCTTGAGTGAGTTGTATCCTCTTTAGACTTAGTGATAAGCGGTTCTACGAACTTACGGAGCGCTTTAGCTTTAGCAACAGTCGTAAAGATTCTCTTATGCTTGATAAGAGAACATGCCATGTTTGAAAGCATTGCGTTACGGTGAGTGTTCGTACGACCTAAATGATTTATTTTCTTATTGTGTCTCATCGCTATACTTACTCTTTATCTAATTTATATTTAGTGATATCCATACCGAATGAAAGGTTCAGACTCTCAAGCAGTTCATCAAGTTCTGTAAGTGACTTCTTACCGAAGTTACGGAATTTCAACAAGTCATTCTTGTTGAATTTAACCAGTTCACCTAATGTTTCAACATCTGCGGCCTTCAAGCAATTCAATGCGCGAACGGAAAGATCCATATCCGAGAGCTTGCTCTTCAGCAACTGACGCATGTGAAGCACTTCTTCATCGAATTCCTCATTACCGTCAGTGTCAACTGTCTCGATAGCAATCTTTTCATCTGAGAACAACATGAAATGGTGAATCAGAATCTTAGCTGCTTCTTTTAACGCTTCCTTCGGATGAATAGAACCATCAGTGGCTATTTCAAGAACCAACTTTTCGTAGTCCGTCTTTTGCTCAACACGGAAGTTCTCGATCGAATACTTAACGTTGCGAATAGGTGTGTAAATAGAGTCGATTGCAATCACGTGCATGTCTGCATTCGGATCTCTGTTTTCATCAGCGGGAACATATCCGCGACCTTTGTTAATCGTCAGCTCGATCTGGAAACCTGCGTTCGGATCCAAACGACAAATAACCAACTCAGGATTCAATACCTCGAATCCGGTCAGCTGTTTACCAATATCACCGGCTTTGAACACTTCCGAACCCGAAACAGTAATACTTACTTTTTCATTCTCTATGTCGTCTACAATATGCTTGAACCGTACTTGTTTCAGATTCAAGATAATGTTTGTCACATCCTCGATAACACCGGGGATTGTACCAAATTCATGGTCAACCCCTTCGATTTTAATGGATGTAATAGCAAAACCTTCAAGTGACGACAGGAGAATACGGCGCAGAGCATTACCTATAGTAATACCATAGCCGGGTTCCAACGGACGAAATTCAAACTTTCCGAAGAAATTGTCCGCTTCCAACATTAATACTTTATCGGGTTTTTGAAATGCTAATATCGCCATGGAAATCAATTATTATTTAGAATACAATTCTACGATCAACTGCTCTTTAATGTTTTCAGGAATGTCAGCTCTTTCCGGCAGATGCAGTAATTTTCCGCTTAAAGAAGACTGATCCCATTCGATCCAAGGATACTTGCTGTGGTTGAATCCTGACAGTGCGTCGGCAATCACTTCAAGAGATTTGGATTTTTCTCTAACACCAATAACCTGACCGGCTTTTACAGAGTAAGAAGGAATGTTTACAACCTTACCGTCTACTGTAATGTGACGATGAGAAACCAACTGACGGGCAGCAGCACGCGTCGGGGCAATACCCAAACGGAATACTACGTTATCCAAACGGCTTTCCAGTAACTGCAACAGCACTTCACCGGTAATACCTTTTGAACGTGATGCCTTTTCAAACAGGTTTCTAAACTGTTTTTCCAATACACCGTAAGTGTATTTAGCTTTTTGCTTCTCACGAAGCTGGATTCCGTACTCGGAAGTTTTTCTCTTGCGGGCATTTCCGTGCTGTCCGGGAGGATAGTTCTTTTTTGAAAGAACTTTATCCGGTCCGAATATTGCCTCACCAAACTTACGGGCAATTCTTGTTTTAGGTCCAGTATATCTTGCCATTTTTTTATTGTTTTAATGTTCTGTTCTGAATCTGGAACCGTGCAGCCGCGACTACAGAGAGGATAAGGTCTTTGTGTAATCTATTCACAATTCCGGATTCAATGTTCAAGAAACTATAGTTAATTATACTCTTCTCTTTTTCGGAGGACGACAACCATTGTGAGGAAGCGGAGTAACGTCTACGATTTCCGTTACTTCAATACCTGCACCGTGGATAGTTCTGATAGCAGACTCACGTCCGTTACCCGGTCCCTTTACGAATACTTTTACTTTTCTCAAACCAAGATCGTAAGCTACTTTTGCACAATCCTGAGCTGCCATCTGGGCTGCATACGGAGTGTTCTTTTTAGAACTTCTGAATCCCATCTTACCAGCAGAAGACCAACTGATTACCTGACCTTCGCTATTAGCAAGAGATACAATAATGTTGTTAAAAGAAGAATGAATATGAGCTTGACCGTAAGCGTCAACTT
>OGXQ01003012.1_pt1 | contig 10573 bp, 8 predicted proteins | sample 1576291 | NCBI WGS metagenome assembly OGXQ01 (sample SAMEA3541575, study PRJEB24748) | human gut metagenome | biome: human gut; feature: human-associated habitat; material: faeces | place: China | collected 2012 | reverse complement strand
GATGTAGCCCCAGCCATCCGCCGTCTGCACTGCCGCCACGCCGTCATGGAAATCTCTGCTCTCTTTATATTTAGGAGAAACAACCTCGTTTCCGTCCCTGTCAATAAAGCCATACCGCGGTACAGGCTTTCCTCCTGTTTCCTCATAGATTGCCACCTCAGCCATTCCTTCAGAGAAAATCCATACCGTGTCATAAAGAAACGGTGTGATTGCATTCCCCTGCAAATCCCGGAAGCCCATTTTACCCCGATTCGATACCCTGACACGTCCTTCCGAAACCTGATAAATCGAATATTCCGCAGTTCTGAATTGCTCTTTTCCGTTTCTGTCAATCAGAGCAGTCTCTCCGTTTTCGTATTTTACCCTTAAATAGCCTTCTCCTGCATTGCCCAGATACTCGATTCCGTCCTTCTCATAGGATAACAGCCGTTCCCCCTTGCTGTCCAGAAGGTAATAGGATTTTATCCGTCCTCTTTCTTCTTTCATTGCAATAAAATATCCATCCCCGATATTCTCAATTTCATCGTATTCACTGCTCAAAGGCATGGTATAGCTCGCCTTTCTCCCCTCGCCCGTCATTCTCGGCGCATCCGCAGGAATCTCAATCACCTTGCTGTCATCCAGAAGCTGCACCGTTGCCGTTTTCTCCTCCGCGTCCCAGATGATATCCGTATCTGCCACCGTATAGCCGCAGCCATTCAGAATATTTTTCCAGTTCCGCAGTGGCACAAAAATCCGTCCATCCCGAATGTCCATCCTTCCGCTTACTTCAATCGGCTCTCCGTTCACCGTAATGCTGTTCTTCTCGATATCGCAGGTGACCGTATTCCCCCGTAGCATCATCCACGCCAGCTTCGTTTCCTTTTCCCAGTGCATCGTGCCGTTGTCAATCGAGGTCAAAAAGGCACGCAGCGGCAGCATCGCATAGCCATCCTTGATATAAATTGCCGCATCCAGCGGAATCCTGCTCTGGTTTCGATAAAGCTCCTTTGTGCCAACCTTCGCGGTAAATGTAATCTGCTCCGCCTCTCCAATCGTTTCCGCCTGCGCAGGCACCGTCCCTGCCAGCATCAGCAGACTCATCGCCAGACATACTTTTTTCTTCATTCGGAACGCCTCCCTTTTGCCTTTAATTTGTATGACAAGTTTCTGCTTTTATCATAGCAGAAAGACATTCTTCCTTCAACCGCAGCACGCCATTCTTAAGAAAACCGTAAGAAAGTTGTTAGCATCCTGTAACACAAAAAAGCACTACCCGAAATTTTCTCGGATAGTGCCTATTTTCAAATCTTATCTGATTCTGGGAGGAAAGCCAACCTTTTTCTGCACCTTCGTCAGTGTTCTGTCCGCCAGACGGCTTGCCTTTTCCGCGCCGCTCTTAATAATCGCATCCAGATAATCCTTGTTTGCCTCCAGCTCCTTCACGCGCTTCTGCACAGGCTCCAGCTCCGCAACAACCGCCTCACCGACCGCCGTTTTAAACGTACCATAGCCCGCACCCGCAAATTCCTTTTCCGCCTCGGCAATCGTTTTGCCTGTCACCGCACAGTAAATGCTCAACAGGTTGGAAATACCGGGCTTTTCTTCCGCAAAGCGTACCTCTGTATCAGAATCCGTCATCGCACGTTTCATCTTATTCATAATCACCTTGGGGTCATCCATCAAGGTAATGATATTGTTCTGATTTTCGTCAGATTTGGACATTTTTTTAGTAGGCTCCTGCAATGCCATCACACGCGCGCCAACCTTGCCGATATACGCATCCGGACAGTTGACAAGGGTTTACAACCGTTTATCCGGCACCTTGAATACATCCCCGTATATGCCGTTGAACCGCTGCGCGATATCTCTCGTCAGCTCCAGGTGCTGTCTCTGGTCTTCCCCAACAGGAACCAGATCCGTCTGATACAGCAGAATATCCGCCGCCATCAAAGAGGGATAGGTAAACAGACCTGCGTTGATGTTGTCCGCATGCTTTGCGCATTTATCCTTAAACTGCGTCATTCTGTTCAGCTCACCCATATAGGTGTAGCAGTTCAGAATCCAAGCCAGCTCTGCATGCTGTGGCACATGAGACTGATAATAAATGATATTCTTTTCAGGGTCTAAGCCAACCGCCAGATACTGCACCAGCAAATCTTTTGCCTGCTTGCGCAGCTTCACAGGGTCCTGACGCACCGTAATTGCGTGCATATCCACGATGCAATATAAGCAGTCATATTCATCCTGCAGCTTTGTCCAGTTTTTCAGTGCCCCCAGATAGTTGCCCAGTGTAATCACACCGGAGGGCTGCATACCGCTAAAAATACGTTTTTTCTGTTCCATTTTCTAACACTCCTTGCTTCGTTTTATTTCTTTTCTTCAAAATCGGCATCAATGGTGTCCGGCTCTTCGGGAATGATAAATGCGCAGGCAATATAAGCCGCCACGCCAAGGAACAGGCTCATCAATGTCCCCAGTACCCAAAGCAGACGCACAATAACGGGATCAATCGCAAAATAGTCTGCCATGCCGCCGCATACGCCTGAAATTTTTTTATCTGTTTTGGAACGATATAATCTTTTCGTCATATTAAAATTCCTCCTCATCATCTTCTTCATTTTTCAACAGCCCATTCGCAAAAAAACTGAAATGGGTTCCGTTTTCCCCTATGATGATATGGTCAAGCACCCTAACACCCAGAGAATCCAGTATTTTTTTGAGTGAAACAGTCAGTGTCAGGTCTGCATTGGATGGTGTCACCCTGCCGCCGGGATGGTTATGACAGAAAATCACGCCTGCACTTTTATACCGCAGCGCAACCTCTACCGCCTGCCGATTGGAAACAAATACACTGCCAACCGTGCCCTCCGCCAGCTTTGCCACATGAATCACCCTTCTGCGGCTGTCCGTGCAGATTATGTAAAATCTCTCTGTGCTGTAATGGCTGAGCAGCTGTCTGCAATATTCCACGCAACGTGCAATCGAGGTCAGCTCCGGCTTGCTGCCAAGCTTTTCCCTTTCATATCTGCGAATCACTTCATGCAGCTGTGTCAGAAAAATCGCACTTTTCAGCCCAACGCCCTCTGTCTTTGCAATTTCATGCGCATCGCTCTCCAATAAATTGGAAAGTGAGCCGAATTCCTTTAGCAGCAGATGTGCAACAGAATTTGTGTCCCCTCTGGGAATACAGCCATACAGGAGCATTTCCAGAAGCTCATGGTCGGCAAAGCCATCCGGACCTTCCTGCAAATAACGGGAACGCATCCGATCCCTATGCCCACCGTGTATATTCTCCATCTTCACACCTTCTCCTCCATAAAGTGAATCATTTCCGGCAGACCACCGCTATAAATCACTTGCAGAAGGGAGTCCAGATTTCGCAACGCCAGCTTGATTTCTCTCTCGGTGATGCTGCCGTCCTCCAGCGCATCAGAAAGCTCACCCAAATCAACCACCTCAACCGCACCGTCGGGATGAATAATCACATCCGCCAGCAGGTCTGTAAAAATATACGCATTTTCAGCCTTCAAGTATGCTGTTTCTATAATATCACAATAATAATAAACAAGTTCTTTCTTTTTGTTTAAGAATTTACTAATTTTCCAACCCTTATCCATGTAATAGCAGGAAATGCCATGGCTGAATTTTGCCTTCGGATGCAGCACATCCCATTCGGTAATCATAATATTTCCCTCATGATATACAATGCGGTCATCCTTCAACTCCACGATTTCATCGGGTATAAATCTTTTTCTATAAAGCTTCGGCATACCTTCACCCTTTTCCAGCCTTCCCAAACCAATGATTACTGCTTCTTATTATAAAGAATTATACAGGAAATTACAACCGAAAAACAATATAAAAAAGGCTCCTACCTTTTCAGGTAGGAGCCGAATTTTTATGAATCAAAACGAAGTTGTCCAATAATTAAATTATTTGCCTTCCTTCATTTCCTTCAGACCCATCAGACCGTCTGCAAACAGTTTTGCATCCATCAGAGTGATGCTACCGTCAGCGTTTCTGTCGATGATAGGTTCAAATTCCATCTGATCCAGAATCTGAGTCTGCAGATCGATACCGGGTGCGATTTCTGTCAGGTGCAGACCATCTTCCTTCAGAACGAATACACATCTTTCTGTGATGTACATTACGTGCTGACCATTCTTGTTTGCGATATCGCCGTTGAATGTAACCTGTTCTACAGATTTAACGAACTTCTTGTTCTTACCTTCCTGTGCGATAACAACCTTGCCGTCTTCAATCTTAACCTTCAGACCGCCTGCTGTAAATGTACCGCAGAAGAATACCTTAGGTGTGCACTGTGTAATGTTGATGAAACCACCACAACCGGCAATTCTGGGGCCAAATCTGGAAACGTTGATGGAACCGTGAGGGTCACATTCAGCCAGACCCAGATAGCACAGATCCAGACCGCCGCCATCATAGAAGTCGAACTGATAGCCCTGATCCAGCAGTGCGTCTGCGTTGTAAGCAGAACCGAATCTGATGCCGCCTGCGGGTACACCACCAACAGCGCCGCCTTCTACTGTCAGAGTCATGAAGTCGCCGATACCTTCTTCGTTCGCTACAGATGCAACATATTCAGGAGCACCTACGCCCAGGTTAACTGCAACGTCTTTTTCCAGTTCTACTGCGCCACGACGACCGATGATTTTCTTTGCGCTCAGAGGCAGGGGTTCGGGAGCAACGTCGGGGTTTCTCATTTCGCCGGACAGAGCGGGATCGTAATCACAATCCAGTGTCTGCTGGTGATCCTTAGGGTCAGCAACTACTACATAGTCAACATAGATGCCGGGAACCTTAACCAGACGAGGATCCAGTGTGCCTGCTTTAACCAGTTTTTCTACCTGAACTACAACGATACCGCCGCTGTTTTTAACAGCCTGGCATACGGATGTGCCTTCCAGAGGAGAAACTTCCTTTTCAAAGGAGATGTTACCGGATTCATCAGCGTATGTACCTCTGATCAGAGCAACGTTGATGGGGAATGCGGGGTAGAACAGATAGTCCTGACCCTTGATGTTAACCAGCTCGATGATGTCTTCCTTGGTTACATCGTTTACCTTACCGCCGCCGTTTCTGGGGTCGATAAATGTACCCAGACCTACCTTTGTGAAGCAGCCGGGTCTATGTGCAGCGATATCTCTGAACAGGTGGCAAAGAGCACCCTGAGATACGTTGTAAGCTTCCATCTTGTTTTCCAGAGCCATTTTCTGCAGAGCGGGTACTGTTGCCCAGTGACCTGCGATATATCTTTTCAGCAGACCTTCGTGTGCAAAGTGTTCTGCACCACGGCCATCTTTGTTACCCTGAGAACCGCAGTAAACATAAGTAATATCTCTGGGTTCGCCTGTTGCCAGGAATCTTTCTTCTACAGCTCTGTCCAGAGCTTCGGGGATAGCGGATGCTACGAAACCACTTGTTGTAACGGTATCGCCGTTTTTAATCAATGCAGCAGCTTCAGCAGCAGTAATAACTTTTACCTGTCTAGCCATTCTGTTAGACCTCCTATTAAAAAATTTGTAATTCTTAAAATATTACATGAACAAGAACAGGGGTAGTCACCTACCCCTGTTTATTTACATTTCCATCAAAGCAAATGCGGTAGGAAAATTACAGCATTTCTACGAAGGACTGCAGTCTTGTCTTAACCTGTTCGAAGGATGTCAGTTCCTGATCTACTTCAAACATCAGGTTCTTGATACCTTTTTCTTCGAATTCTCTGTACATTACAGGGTAATCCCATTCTTCGGGGTCACAGAATTTCATCATAGCAATGATAACTGCGTCTGCGTCTGTAGCAGCAACCTTGTTCATCAGCATCTTGCCACGGCCTTTCTTTGTATCTGTTGCAACGGAGCAACCATACATCTGCTGCCATGCTTTTGCCATTCTGTACAGAGGGCCTTCTTCGCCGTCCAGAACGTCAACACGAATCTGTCTGGATTCCTGAGCCAAATCGTCATCAACGATAGCCAGCTTGAATTCGTCGAAGATTTCCAGAACCTGATTGGGCTCCAGCAGGATACCTGTAACAACAACCTTCTTACCATCCCAAGGCTGTACAGGCATAGCTTTGATTTCTTCGATCAGTTCTTTTACCAGAGCTGTGTGTTTTTCTTTCAGCATGAACTGTCTTGCTTTGAATACAGCATGACGGTCAACAGCGCTGATAACCTGAGGGTAGTCAGCTGCTACTTTAACGAATTCACGCATAACTGCTCTGTTTTCGTTGTAGATAGCAATGGAGTTTTCCAGAGCTGCGTTTGTGATCTTAACGCCCAGGTAAGCTTCCAGCTGTTTTTTAACCAGTTCATATTCTGTTACCAGGAACTGATTAGCTGCTTCCAGACCTCTGTTCTGAGGGTGTGTGAATACGATTACCTTGTCAGCATTAGCGCCTTTCCATTTCTGGGACAGACATTTCAGTGTATCACAAGGTACAGAGAACAGAACTGCTGCCAAATCATCGTAAGCGCCTTCGCACTGCAGTTCCATGATCTGCTGCATGATGGAACAAGCGAATGCGGGCAGATATGTACGTGCTTTGGAAATCTGTTTGCCCTGTGCGCCCCAGATACCCATAGGCAGGTAACCTGTTGCGTGTACCATTTCTTCGGGAGCGTAGATAGGCATAATACCTACAGCGCCTTTACCTGTTTCAGCTTTAAAATCATCCATTGCTTTTTTGGGATTAGCTGCAACTTCTTTCAGTTGGGATAAGATAGCTTCTACTTTACTCATCGTTTTCTCCTCCTCCTATTTTACGCTTCTGCCAGGTTAGCTTCCATCATTTCAACCAGAGCCTGTACACGTGTTTCATACTGTGCTTCGGAGTATACGTTAGGGTCTGTCTGGTCGCCGTCGAAGGAAACGTAAGGTTTGCCGTTTGCTTCTTTGATGATTTCAGCTGTTTCAACGTTCAGGAAGCTCATCAGCTTACAAGATCTGTTCAGATGGTAGATTGTACCGTCGATTTTGCCTTTTTCCATGATGTTCAGCAGAACTTCAACCTTGTTGGACAGGCATGTGTTGATGTAGATTCTTGTGTAAGCTTCTGCCATGGAGTGCAGAGATTCGTCGTTTGCATCATAGTGCAAATCCCACAGTGCGGGGTAAGCTGTACCTGTCATGATGGAGCCCAGGTTCTTCATTGTCTTGAATGTGTGACCCAGGTGAGGCCATACTGCGATACCTTCCCACTGGAAACGTGTTTTTTCTGCGCCCTTGAACGCATAAACGCCAGCCTTCAGGTTCTTTTCCAGTTCATCTGCAAATGCCTTGAATGTGATTTCAGCATAGTCCAGAGAACGGCAAGCTACGATCAGTGCCATGTAGTTGAACAGGTCGAAACCATTCAGAGGAGAAGGTTTGTACTGAGCCATGTCAGCGATTCTGTTCCAGTGGTATACGGAACGCTGTGTCTGGTCTTTTACTTCTTTGAATTTCTTCCAGTCAAAAGGTCTGCCGCAGATTACTTCCAGCTGAGAAATAGCGTTTCTGAACTGGTCTGCAATATATGCTTTTGCATATTCAGGAATAGGCATTGTGTGGTTGAAAGGTACATCGATAACGATGCAAGGAATATCCAGCTCTACAGCCAGGTTTTCATACCATTTCAGCAGTGTATTACAAATGTTGTTACATGTGATTACCAGATCGGGCAGAGGAACATCAGCTGCAGGAGAGTTAACCAGTACATCGGGTTTCTTACCTGTGATAGCTGTTTCTTTCAGACATTCCATGTAACCCATGTTTACTCTACCATAAGAACAGCAGTCGATGTTGTAGCCTTTTCTTGCTGCAACGTCCAGCATATCAATAGCACCTTTTCTTGCGCCGATACCTGCTGCGTGTGTTTCGGGGTAAATCATAGCGATACCCATTGTTACGCAGAATTCGGAAGGAGCTACGGATGCGGACCAACAAACAAGGTCGCCTCTTGCTTTAGCTTCTCTTGCGTCCTGGTCAGCTTTGTTCTGATAGTAGCCTAACAATTTCTTTGCTGTCATGCCTTGTGTTAAACTCATTCTAATCCCTCTTTCTTATTATTTTTTTGTTGCCGCTTCGTATGCGAAAAGTGCCGCACCGAGCGCGCCTGTTGTTTGTGGATTGGGTGCCACAATTACATCTGTTTTCAATACGCTAGAGACCGCTCTTACTACGCCTGCATTTTTTGCAACGCCGCCTGTAAAGACAATGTCCTTTTCCAGACCCGCTCTGTATGCAAGGCCGCACGCTCTGCTAGCTACGGACATGTGAACCCCTCTGGCAATGCTCTTTCTGTCAGTGCCTTTGGAGAGCTGAGAAATAACCTCGGATTCAGCGAATACAGTGCAAGTACTGCTGATTGGTGCGGTCTCCTCTGCCTGTTCGTCCAGTGTTGCCATTTCATCCAGCGTTGTTTCCAATACTCTGGCCATAACCTCGATGAAACGACCTGTACCTGCTGCGCATTTATCATTCATAAAAAACTGCTTAATACCGCCCTTGTTATCCAGTCGGATCGCTTTCGCATCCTGACCGCCGATATCAATGATGGTACGTGCAGTGGGTACCAAATGGTAAATACCTTTTGCATGGCAGCTGATTTCGGACATCTGCTTATCTGCATCCTCCAAGGAAAATCTGCCATAGCCTGTCGCAATGATGAAGTCGATTTCCTCCTCCTTCACACCGCTTTTTTCAAAGGCCATTTCCATAGCCTTCTTGGGACCTGTAGAGCCTGTACCTACCTGTACAACCTCTGCAGCAACAACATCCTTCCCGTCCTTCAAAATAACTGCCTTTGAAGATGCGGAGCCGATGTCAACACCCATTGTGTACATCTTGTTTTACCTCCTCTGTTTCTATATTTTAACCATGCGATAAAACAATCATGAAACGTTTGGTGCCGCCCGTCGTCCCCGTATTCCCTAAAAGACAGGCTGCACATCGGATGACATTACAAAAAACCTATATCCTTTCTATTCTTGAATATCGTGAATATAAGTTTTTAATCATTCCAAATACCCTAGGCTATATCCGCCTCTTGTATTTGTTTAGATTATAACATCATTGTTTCCACATTTCAATAGAAATTGTTAAAAAATTGTTTTTATTCTAGAAAATCCTGCAAAAAAAGAAGAAAAATGCAGAAAATCCGTTTTTTTGTATACAAGATACTTAGTATGCTATCTAATTCCTATGTTTTTTTGAAAAAAAGTGTCGATTTTTGCACAAAATGACTATCTCCATATGAAAAACCGCCGACAATTCCCATCTCTTTGTCGGTATTTCTTTCTTTCGTACCCTACCAAAAAAGGGGGATTTTTATTCCTACCGGTTCTACAGGGTTTTAAAACGCCTGCCCGAACCCCCTATATTGTTAAATTATATGCAAAAATATTTATTAGTATGTTTGCCTGTCCGTTTTCTTTGCAGAAAAGTTATCCTTTTTTCTTTTCTCTTTTTTGAGTATTTTCTGTGTTTTCCGTTGTTTTCTGCATAAAAAAGGCCCTCCGCCCCTTTTGGAGCGAAAAGCCACTTCTTTTATTCTATTATATTCGGAAAATCTTTTCTGAAAAAAGAAAAACACTTCGTATTTTAAATATTTCAGAAAAGAATTTCCTTCTATAACTTATCACTGTATCCGGAAAATCTTTCCCAAAAATAGAAATCAACTTAGGGTCTACTCTGCCGCCCCCTTGCAATCTCTGTTAAAAGCATTTTCTCCGTCCGCACCCGAAACGGCGAAATCCCCTGCCGCTCCGCCAGCCTTTCCAGAAGTGCCGTCAGTAGGTCATAATATCCCCCATCCTTCACCTTTAAATGCTTCGCCAGCTTAGGCAGAATCGTTTCATTCATCTCCCGCAGAGAAGGTGTTTCTTCCTTTATAAAAAGTCTGCACAGCTCCTGCAACGCAAAATACGCCTCTGTTTCGCTCCATTGCCTGTCGATGTAATATTTCTCCCCTGCCAGACCATATAGCATCCGCAGTCCGTCGAAATATCCCAGCTGCAATAGCCTTCTGCTCTGCGCCGCATCAAACTGCAATACGCCGCCAAGTCTTTCTCTCGGCGCAACCGTAATGATATTCGCATCTTCTGGAATCCGCGTCCGTTTTTCAAAGCCCACGCCGAAAATCCGAATCACGATAATATCCCGATAGCCGCGTTCCAGCAAGCTGCTGATTGGCACAATATTATGCACACTCCCGTCTACATAATCCTTACCATTCAGCTTTTTCCGCTGAAATAGCGGCACATACGCACTCGCCAGCAGCATATCCCGCAGCTTGCCTTCCTCCAGCTCGTCCGCATCAATGTCCAGTTCCCTTTTGTCCGTCAGAGAATATGTCACAAGAAACAGCTTTTTCGGCGAGCTTCTGATTTTTTCTTCATCCACCCATTCCGCAATCAGCCTCCGAAGCGGTTCAATATCCAGACCGCCCTCGTGGATGGCTTCCATCGCATCCTTGAAAAGCGTCCGGAAATCCACCTCCGAAAGCTTATGGTCATAAAGCTTCTTCAGCTGCACATCATCCGCATCAAATACCTGTGAAAAGCGAATGTTTTCCCAGAGCCGCAGC
>OGXQ01003005.1_pt1 | contig 10591 bp, 8 predicted proteins | sample 1576291 | NCBI WGS metagenome assembly OGXQ01 (sample SAMEA3541575, study PRJEB24748) | human gut metagenome | biome: human gut; feature: human-associated habitat; material: faeces | place: China | collected 2012 | reverse complement strand
GCAGGTCATAACCTTTCGTCCTGGTACAAAGTTCTTATCTTTGAAATATTTATTCTTTAATACCTGACCCTTAAATCTTACTTTCTTGCCAACATATACATCTGGTCTTTCTGATACATCCATATACCATATTCCGTAATCAGCATCATCAACCTCGATAATATCCGCATTAACATCATAAGGAAGCTGTTCTGCAATTGACATCATCTCTCCCTTATCGTCCTCAAATACAATCTGAAGTGTGTTATTAAGTGCTCTCATACTTCTTCTGTAGCTTCCAAGATCCATACCTGACTTACATCTATTAAATATAACCATATCTGTATACTTAACAGTCTCTGCAATTATTGATCTCATATTGTTCCACTGAAGATTGAATGCCGTAGCATCAATAAGTGTTATTGACTGGTATATCTCCCAGCCTCTTGGCTTAGCTGTTCCCATAAGAAGGGCTGGATCCCACATACCATTATACTCAACAATTACTATCCAAGGGTCATACTCTTTATCAAGTTCATTAAGCTTAGCTTCTGTTAATTCTTCTTTTTCAAGAACCACCATATCCACGCCATTATCTTTTAAAAGCTTCTCACTGTATTCTTCTTCGCCTTCCTCACATACGATAAGGAGCTTATTCTTTGCCTCTGCGAACTGTCCCATTGCTATAGTATCTGAGATAAATCTGGTCTTGCCACTATCTAACTGGCCATTTATTAAAAATATAGGAATCTGATACTCTTCCTGTGCCATTATATGTCCTCCATCTATTCTAACTATATATAACACTGGGGGCTTATGCCCCCAGTCTGTGATGTCTGCGGATTGTCCAGTACTTTAACTTCCGCAATTATACATTAAATAATTCTTTAAGAGCAGCTTCTTTTAATTCTGCTCCTATTACACATATTCTTCCTGTAAAATCAGGCTTACCTTCCCTGATTTCATATTCTTCTGGTACAAGGTCAAAGAACATCCACTTACCATCTGTGCAAGGAAGCATACCCTTAGCTCTTAAGATGTTACCATAATCATCTGTCTCAGAAAGCTTTCTTAATATCTCTGAAAGTTCTTCCTTGTCATACTTGTTAGGAGTTTCTACGCCCCAGCTTGTAAATACTTCATCGGCGTGGTGATGACCATGCTCGTGATGATGTCCACAGCCACACTCGCCATCGTGATGATGATGTTCATGCTCTTCATCGTGGTGGTCATGTCCGCAGCCACATTCATCATCGTGATGATGGTGATGTTCGTGTTCTTCATCGTGGTGGTCGTGTCCGCAGCCACACTCGCCATCGTGATGGTGATGTTCATGCTCTTCATCGTGGTGGTCGTGTCCGCAGCCACACTCGCCATCGTGATGATGGTGATGTTCGTGTTCCTCTGCCACCTTTGCTGCTGCCTCTGCAAGCATTTCAAGTTCAAGATTAGTAACATTTTCCATAGCATCAAGTATCTGCTTGCCATCAATATCATCCCAAGGAGTTGTTATAATATGAGCATCCTTATTAAGTGATCTGATAAGTTCAATATCTGTCTTTAACTTGGCTTCTGACACATTCTGTGTTCTACTAAGAATAATAGTTCCAGCGTGCTCAATCTGGTTGTTAAAGAACTCACCAAAGTTCTTCATATATACCTTTACCTTAGAAGCATCGGCTACTGTTGAAGCACTGTTTAAACGGATTTCATTCTCAATATGAAGATCTTTTACAGCCTTAATAACATCTGAAAGCTTGCCAACACCTGATGGTTCGATAATAATTCTGTCTGGGTGGTACTTCTCAACAACTTCCTTTAAAGATGTTCCAAAGTCACCAACTAAAGAACAGCATATACAGCCAGAATTCATCTCTCTGATTTCAACGCCTGACTCCTTTAAGAAACCGCCATCAATACCTATCTCGCCAAATTCATTTTCTATAAGCACAACCTGCTCACCAGCAAGTCCTTCTTTTAAAAGCTTTGCAATAAGAGTAGTCTTACCTGCTCCCAAAAATCCTGATATAATATCTACTTTTGTCATATTATCCTCCATTCTGTCTATACATTTAACTAATAATTTACCTTACCTAATTTTTATTATACGCTTGTTGTCAATCCCCTCTTTCAAGTCTTAACTGTTCTGCGTATTCACTTATCTTTCTGAGTCTGTGATTAACACCAGACTTACCAACAGGCGGGTCTAACAATTCCCCTATATCTTTAAGATTCATATCTTCGTGCTCAAGCCTTACCTCAGCAACCTGCCTTAAGCTTTCCTTAAGGCTTCCAAGACCAACTGTATCCCTTATATATATTATGTCCTTAGTCTGCTTTACTGCAGCGGCAACCGTCTTGTTAAGATTCGCAGTTTCGCAGTTAACCTTACGGTTCACGTCATTACGCATTTCTTTAAGGATCATAACATTGTATAGATTCATCTGTGAAACATACGCCCCCATAAGATTAAGCACATCTGTTATATTACTGCCTTCTTTCATATATACAATATAATCATTCTTGCGGACTGTAATCTTGGCGTCAAGCCCGAAGAATATAAGCATATCACACAGGCACTGTGCATCTTCTTCATAGTCGCATACTATTTCATAATGATAGAATTTATTAGGGTCGCTTATAGACCCTGACGCTATAAATGCACCTCTGATAAATGCTTTCTTACAGCAGTCCTTCTGCACTATTCTTGTGTCAACAAATACAGGTTCAATATTATCAAATGTTTCATCAGTCCATTTAAGTGTCTGCAATATTTTAGCGACATATTCCTGATTTTCTATTCTGATTGTTGTGTCACGGCTGCTCTTTGAAACATATATTATATCGCCTGTATCAATATCAAATATCTGCTCTAATAATACTATAAACTTATATCTTGCAATCTCGTTCTCAGTAGACATCTCTATCTGCATTCTTTTGCCCGATGCTCTCCTGATACGTCCTGACATTCCCATTATCGCAGCAAATTCAGCTATCTGGCAGTGCCTTGCCATATCAATTCTGGTGCTTAATTCTTCTTTAACATCTGAAGAAAACGACATTACTTATCTCCCTTTCTCTTAGCATCTTTATCTATATCCCGATGTTCAGCTTTACAGCCATATGGTGTACTTGCTATTCTTGCCGCCAGCTCATTGGCAAGTGTTACTGAACGGTGCTTTCCTCCTGTACAGCCAACAGCTATAACAAGGCTTGACTTGCCCTCTTTTACATAGTTAGGAAGAAGAAATTGTATAAGATCATCTACCTTATTAAGAAATTCTTTCGCCTCTGGTGCTTTCATTACAAATGTCTGTATTGGCTTGTCATTGCCTGTAAGCGGTCTTAATTCTTCAACATAATACGGATTAGGCAGAAATCTTACATCAAATACAATATCTGCATCTACTGGTATTCCGTATTTAAAGCCAAATGACAACACAGTTACAAATAAATTGTTATACTCCTTACGTTCAAGAATTATCTTTTGTAACTCCTGCTTTAATTCTCTTGTAAGAAGCGTACTTGTATCAACAATATAATCTGCTCTCTGCTTAAGGAACTTCAACTGTTTCCTCTCAAGCTCAATGCCTCTGTCAACTCGTCCGTCCTTTGCAAGCGGATGTGTCCTTCTCGTTTCTTTATAACGCTTTACAAGCACTTCGTCACTAGATTCAAGGAATAATATTTTATAGTTATACTGGCGTTTTTTCATATAATCAAGCACGGACTCGAACTCTGCAAGAGAATGTCCGCTTCTTATATCAACGCCTAATGCTATATTATTATATCCGTTATCCTGTTCCTGACAATCTGCCAGCTCTGCAAATTTAGGTATAAGCGATATAGGCATATTATCAACACAATAAAACCCTTCATCCTCAAGCATATTTAATGCTGTTGATTTACCTGCACCTGACATTCCCGTTACAATAACTATCTTCATAAGTTCCTCCACGGCATTTAACTAAAATCTCCGAGCTTTATAACCTCCAGCTCAAGATCTACACCTGACTGCTGTTTAACTTTATCCTTAACCATATCAGTAAGCATACACACATCCTTTGCTGTTGCATTACCTGTATTAACAACAAAACCAGAATGTTTCTCTGAAACCATTGCTCCGCCAACTGACACTCCTTTAAGTCCTGCATCTTCTATAAGCTTAGCTGCAAAGAAGCCTTGTGGACGTTTAAATGTACTTCCTGCACTAGGATATTCCAAAGGCTGCTTAGTTCTTCTCTTAACAGCAAGTTCCTTTATAAGTGCCTTGATTGTGTCAGTATCGCCTTTCTGTAATCTGAACACAGCACTTACAACTATATAATCATTAGCTGCTATGCAGCTTGTTCTATAACCTAACTCAAGTTCGTCCCTGCTAAGGCTTATAAGCCTGCCGCTTCGGTCGAGTACATCGGCACTAACTATTATGTCTTTAATCTCTCCACCATATGCACCTGCATTCATTCTAACTGCTCCGCCTACGCTTCCCGGTATTCCCGTGGCAAATTCAAAGCCTGCAAGTCCCTTATCTGCCAGCTTGTTACCAAGTCTTGACAACATCATTCCTGACATAACCTTTACAGTAACATCATCAATATATTCTACCTCGTCAAATGTATCTGAAAGCTGTATTACAACTCCTCTTATTCCTTTATCTGATACTAAAAGGTTGCTTCCGTTACCTATAACGCAGTATTTTATGTCCGATTTATTCAAAAATTGAATTAATGATTGTAACTCCTCAATAGAAGATGGCTGTACATAATAGTCTGCACAGCCTCCAATTCTAAATGTAGTATGAATATTCATAGGTTCACCAGTTCTTGCCTGTGTGTCACCCACAATTAATTTAAGATTATCTAACAGCTCATTGTTATCCATAAGCTTCTTACTCTCCAATCTTTTATATTAACCTAATGCCAGCTTGGCAGCTCCATACATACCTGCATCATTACCAAGTTCAGCCCTGACTATCTTAGTATTCTTGCATGCATGAAATGCGTATTCTTTATAATACTTAGCAACTCTTTCTATAAGATAATCACCTGCCGCTGATACTCCGCCGCCAATACATATAACCTCTGTATCAGTCATAGCAGAAGCACAGGCAATGCCTTTCCCTAAATATCTGCATACATAATCAACAACCTTTATGGCACACGAATCTCCTGCTTTAGCTTCATCAAATACTGCCTTAGCAGATATATAAGGAAGTGTCCTGAGTGCTGATGGCTCATCGGTTGCATTTAACATTCTTGTCGCTGTCCTTACTATGCCTGTTGCTGATGCAACCTGCTCAAGACAGCCCTTATTACCGCAGTTACAGTATTCTGTCTCCTCCTCTACTATAGGCAGATGTCCTATCTCTGCCGCAGCACCATTGTATCCGCATATTGGCTTACCATCTATTATAACTCCGCCGCCAACACCTGTTCCTATTGTAACTAATACAACGCTTGAATATGCTTTTGCACTTCCCATCCAGTATTCACCAAGTGCCGCCATATTGGCATCATTGCCAACTTTAACTTCATAGCCTGTCATATCTTTAAAAGTCTGTGCAACATTAAATACACCCCAGCCAAGATTAACACATTTGTTGACTGTTCCATCTTCTCTTACTGCACCTGGAACGCCTATTCCAACACCTTTAATCTCATCACAGCTTCGTCCTGCTGCCTTCATAAGCTCTGGAATATGTTCTTTAATGTCTGCTAAAATAAGACTTCCACCCTCATCTTTCCTTGTTGGTATCTCATCCTTGTATACAAGCGTGCCATCTGTTGTGAACACGCCGCATTTGCAGGTTGTTCCACCTATATCAATGCCAAGAACTATATCCTTAAATAAACTCATCTTCATCATCACCCCTCATAAGGTTCTCTTGTACTCTTCTATATAACTCCTTAGCCGCATTGTAACCCATCTTCTTCTGTCTGTGGTTTACAGCCGCAGCCTCAACTATTACTGCAAGATTACGTCCTGGTCTTATTGGAAGCGAATGACACACTACTTTATTGCCAAGATATTCTGTGTATTCTTCTTCAAGTCCAAGTCTGTCATACTCCTTGTCCTTATTCCAGTCCTCAAGCTTGATGACCATATCAATCTCCTGAGTTTCCTTAACACTCTCTACACCAAAAAGTGTCTTTACATCAATAATACCAATACCTCTTAACTCTATGAAATACTTAGTAACTCCGGGTGCTGAACCAACTAATGTTTCATCACTTACTTTTCTAATCTCGACAGCATCATCTGTTACAAGACGGTGGCCTCTCTTTATAAGCTCAAGTGCTGCTTCACTCTTACCTATACCACTCTCACCTGTAATAAGCACACCTTCGCCATATACATCAACTAATACACCATGTATTACTATGCAAGGTGCAAGCTGAACTTTAAGCCATCTTATAACTTCTGCTGAAAATGAAGATGTTGACTCAGCAGACTTTAATATTGGAATCTGATACTTCTTTGCAAGCTCTATAATCTCTGCCTCCGGCTCTAAATTCCTACAGAAGATAAGGCAGGGAATATTACTTGATAACAGCTGCATATATCTTTCATAACGCTCGGTTTCTGAAAGACTCTTAAGATAAGCATATTCCACATTACCTATAATCTGTATTCTGTCATTATCGAACTGGTCATAAAATCCGGTGAGCTGTAACGCTGGCCTGTTAAATTCTGGAACGTGAATCCATATTCCCTTAACATCAATATCAGGTGTAAGATTAACAAGATTCATCTTCTCGATTACCTTGAATAAATTAACTCTTTCTTTTCCGTTCATATCTACTCCAATCCTGCGCAATTATGCCACATTTTATATTTCATTGCCTTGCTTAAGACTATATATCTTCTGACTATCTATTATTAATAGTTTAACACAGTGCAATTAATATTAAAAGACATTAAAATAACACATCAATGAAAATATTTGTATATGTTCTGCGCTACATTTTCTGTAATTCCATCTACCTCCATAAGCTCACTTACATTAGCATTACGGATTTTATCAATATCCAGAAAATGTTTCATCAACGCTTTTCTTCTTGCTGGTCCGATTCCTTCAATCTCATCAAGAACTGAGCTTACCTGCTTCTTGCTTCTTAATGACCTGTGGTATTCTATCGCAAATCTATGTGCCTCATCCTGAACCCTTGTTATAAGCTTAAAACCTTCACTATGCCTGTCTATTGGAATTTCTACATTATTATAGTAAAGTCCCCTTGTGTTATGGTTATCGTCCTTAACCATACCGCATACAGGAATATTAATATGAAGTTCATCAAGAACCTCCAGTGCAATGTTCACCTGTCCTCGTCCACCATCCATCATTATAAGGTCCGGGTACACAGCAAAACCCCTTGTCTCTTCCTCACCTGCACGCTCTCTCATTCCTCTTGTAAAACGTCTTGTAAGTACTTCTCTCATACTCTTATAATCATCAGGACCTTTGACCGTCTTAATCTTGAACTTTCTATAATCATTCTTTTTAGGTCTTCCATCCTCAAATACAACCATTGAACCAACTGACTCAACACCACTTGTATTAGATATATCATAAGCCTCTGCACGCCTTATCGAAGCAAGCCCAAGCCAGTCTGCTATCTGCTTCATAGCACCTGTTGTCCTTTTCTCCTCAAGCTTAATCTTCTCCGCATCCTTCGTAAGAACCATAAGTGCATTCTTATGAGCAAGCTCAACCATCTTCTCTTTATCACCCTTCTTAGGCGTGATAATTGTAACTTTCCGCTTCTTCCTGCTTGAAAGCCAGTCGGCGATTGTACCAGCATCCTCAATCTCCTCCTGTGTCATTATCACATTGGGAATATATGGTGTTCCACCATAATACTGCTTCATAAATTCTGACAAAATGCCGCTTCTACTGTCATTCGTTGCAACCTTCATATGGAAATGCTCACGTCCAAGAAGCTTGCCCTGTCTTATAAAGAATACCTGTACAACTGCATCTTCTGCGTCCATAGCACACGCAATTACATCTCTGTCTGTTACGTCATCTGCTGTTATCTTCTGCTTCTGTGCAATCTGCTTAACACTGATTAACAAATCCCTGTATCTGGCGGCTTCCTCATATTCCATACGCTCGGAACAATCCTGCATTTTATCCGTCAGCTCATTAATAATCTCAGAATAATTACCATTAAGGAAGCTTATTACTTTATCTATATTTTTTTTATATTCATCTTTGTTCACATAACCCTGACAAGGTGCATTGCACTGTCCGATATGGTAATTAAGGCAGGGTCTGTCCTTTCCTATATCTTTAGGAAGCCTTCTATTGCACGTTCTTACCTTGTAAAGCTTACAGAGCAGTTCAATTGTCTCCTTCACAGCACCTGCCGATGTGTATGGTCCAAAGAATTTGCCAGTTCCGTGCTTCATTGTTCTTGAGAATAACACTCTTGGAAATTCCTCTCCAATGGTAACCTTAATAAAAGGATAACTCTTGTCGTCCTTTAACATCGTATTATATTTCGGTCTGTGTTCCTTTATAAGATTACATTCAAGCGCAAGCGCCTCTGTTTCGGAATCTGTGACAATATATTCAAAATATGCCACGTTCGACACCATTGCAAGAACTTTCGGTGTGTGGTTTGAATTTTTCTGAAAATACTGTCTGACGCGGTTTTTAAGTATCTTCGCTTTACCGACATATATTATTTTATCGTCCTTGTCGTGCATTATATACACACCCGGATCTTCGGGCAAATTCTTTAATTCCTGTTCCAAATCAAACATATTGCCACCTCCTTACACCAAAAATAACTCTACATAATAATGCAGAGTTATTTTCTTAAATATTATTTAAAATTATTCAGAGAAATTAGATTCAATCAATTCAACCAAAGTCTTAACTGCCTCTTCTTCATCACTACCGTCAGCAATGATTGATATTGATGTACCCTTAACGATACCCAATGAAAGAACTCCCAAAAGACTCTTTGCGTTTACACGTCTTTCGTCTTTCTCAACCCATATGCTTGACTTAAATTCATTTGCTCTTTGAATGAAAAATGTTGCAGGTCTTGCATGCAAGCCTACCGAATTTTGAACTGCCACTTCACTTGAAACCATGAATTGTGCCCCCTGTCTTAAATTTTAATCACATATTTTACCGATATAAATATTATAATTAGCATACTAAAAAATTTGTCCCACGTCAATCCTTTTTATCGTTTTGTAACAATTTTTAGTTATTATTTACTTATCTTTTTATTATTCGGATAATATTTTTGTGAAATAATACACGCTTATTCTTCAGTTGTTTCGGTTGTTTCCGTTTCCGTCGGCTGTTTGCCGTCAGTATTATCACTGTCGTCAGCCTCACTCGTCAAGTATCCGCTGTTATTTTTCAACAATTCTCTAACCTGTCTGTCGATTTCAGCAGTAAATTCTTTGTTCTCAACCATATATTTTCTTACATTGTCACGACCTTGACCGATTTTTTCACCGTTATAGCTGAACCAAGCCCCCGACTTCTTGATAATATTGTTTTCAACTGCAAAGTCAAGAATGTTACCTTCTTTTGAAATACCCTCGCCGTACAAAATATCAAATTCGGCAGTTTTAAACGGCGGTGCAACCTTGTTTTTAACAACTTTAACCTTTGTCTTGTTACCGATAAGTTCCGTACCATTCTTTATAACCTCGCCGCGTCTTACGTCCAATCTTACAGATGAGAAGAACTTTAGTGCACGACCCCCCGGAGTTGTTTCTGGATTACCGTACATAACACCGACTTTTTCTCTTAGCTGGTTGATAAAGATTACGACCGTACCCGATTTTGAGATAACGGCAGTAAGCTTTCTTAGAGCCTGTGACATAAGTCTTGCCAACAAACCGACATGGCTGTCACCCATTTCACCGTCAATTTCCGCTTTCGGAACAAGTGCGGCAACAGAGTCGACAACGATTACGTCAAGCGCACCGCTTCGTACAAGTGCCTCGGCAATATCCAAAGCCTGTTCACCGGTATCCGGTTGTGCAACGATTAAATTGTCTATATCAACGCCCAATTTTTTTGCATATACAGGGTCTAAAGCGTGTTCCGCGTCAATAAATGCAGCCTCGCCGCCCATTTTCTGTGCCTCTGCCACAACGTGAAGTGCAACGGTTGTCTTACCCGAAGATTCAGGGCCGTATATTTCTATAACTCTGCCTCTCGGAAGTCCGCCTACTCCAAGCGCCATATCAAGCGTCACTTGGCATACCGCCTTTGCCCCCATTCCCGTCAGGCTTTCAAAGTCCTGCACGGGGAGTTCCCGTCCTTGGATATGGCCGACGACGGCTTCGGCCAAGGGATGTTCCGACTGTTTTTCCAAACTGAAGAAAATGTCGGGCAGGCAGGCTGGGCTGTCTTCCGCCCACGTCATTTCCGTCACCGTGGGATGCCCTTCCGTCACCGTTCCCGTCTTGTCCAACAGGATGCTGTCTATCTGCCGCGCAGCCTCTAAGCTTTCAGCGTCTTTGATGAGGATGCCGTGTTCGGCTCCCTTGCCGATGCCCACCATGATGGCTGTCGGCGTGGCCAGTCCGAGCGCGCAGGGGCAGGCGATGATGAGAACGGTGACAAAAGCTA
>OGXQ01002998.1_pt1 | contig 10616 bp, 10 predicted proteins | sample 1576291 | NCBI WGS metagenome assembly OGXQ01 (sample SAMEA3541575, study PRJEB24748) | human gut metagenome | biome: human gut; feature: human-associated habitat; material: faeces | place: China | collected 2012 | reverse complement strand
GGTGCGCCGAAGGCCCGGTAAAAATCCACAAATCGCTTGGAGCCCATCACCCGGTCTTTGCCGCTTTTGCCTTTTTCGGCTTCTTTTTGCGCTTGCTCTCCTCCGTCGGCTCCGGCTTCGGGTACTGGAACACCGGGAAGGTGATGCCCAGCTGACCGGCCTTTACGGTGAGCACGCCGTGCTCCCAGCACAGGTCTGCGCAGAAGGGACACAGCAGCAACAGCACCAGTAAGATCAGCACCACCAGCAGCAGAATACCGATCACCCGGAGAATGAACAGCAGCACTGCGCCCAGCGCGGCGAGGAATGCTCCCATGCGTTACCCCTCACTTTCTGTCGGTGATGCGTTCGTTTCCGTCTCCTGCCCGTGCACCGGCGGCAGGTCGGCCAGAGAAGAAAGGCCGAACACCCGCAAAAAGGTGTCGGTGGTGCGGAAGCTCACCGGCCTGCCCGGCAGGTCAAGGCGGCCGGCTTCCTCAATGAGGCCCTTTTCCAGCAGGCCCGACACGCTGGACGAGGAATCCACGCCGCGCACCTGCTCGATGAAGGCGCGGGACACCGGCTGGTTGTAGGCGATCACGGTCAGGGTCTCCATGGCGGCGGGGCCAAGGGGCACTGCGCGGCGGCTGTCCAGCAGGCGGCGGATGCAGTCGTCAACGGAAATGTGGCGTCGGCTGCCAGCACCCAGTTTATAAAGTTTGTAGATAAAACGCCCCGTCGAAACATTCAGGATTCCATTCGGGTAAATTCCTATTTTGAGCAGATGCAACAGAAGCGTCAGGCGGACGAAGAAGAGCATCAGACAGATATTCGTTTGAATATTCTAGTAGATGCTACACCCGATGCCACCATGAAAATTATTATGGACCCTATAGCCGGAGACTACATCAGTGCGAAGGGAACAGGAAACATACGCACGGAGTTTTATAATAAAGGGGATGTGAAGATGTTCGGTAATTACCGGATCAGTCAGGGAATATATAAGTTCAGTTTGCAGGAAGTGATTCGCAAAGATTTTATCATCAAAGATGGAAGTACGATTACTTTCAACGGTGCTCCTTTGGATGCGAATATGGATATTCAGGCTTCATACACGGTAAATTCCGCTTCATTGAACGACTTGAATCCGGATGTTTCCTCCATTGCCCAGCAGACTAATGTACGGGTAAACTGTATCATGAATCTGAGCGGGATTTTACTGCGGCCGACCATTAAGCTGGGTATCGAGCTTCCGAATGAAAGAGATGAAATTCAGACGTTGGTGCGCAATTATATCAGTACGGAAGAGCAGATGAATATGCAGATTCTTTATCTGCTGGGTATCGGTAAGTTCTATACGGAAGATGCTGCACGGAACAATCAGAACTCGAACGTGATGTCATCAGTACTCTCTTCTACCCTATCCGGTCAGTTGAATAATGCCTTGTCTCAGGTTTTTGAGACTAATAACTGGAATATCGGTACCAATCTGAGCACGGGTGATAAGGGATGGACGGATATGGAAGTAGAAGGTATCCTGTCCGGTCAGTTGCTGAACAACCGCCTGTTGGTTAATGGTAATTTCGGCTATCGGGACAATCCGATGGCGAATACCAACTTTATAGGCGACTTCGAAGCTGAATGGCTGATCAACCGTTCGGGAGATATTCGTCTGAAGGCTTATAATGAAACAAATGACCGTTACTACACAAAGACAAACCTTACTACGCAGGGAGTCGGTATCATGTATAAGAAGGATTTCAATAAATGGAGTGACCTTTTCTTCTGGAATAAATGGAAACTGCGCAGCAAGCGGAAACGTGAAGAAGCCGAAAAGGTGCAACAGCAGCAAACAGACAGCATTGCCGATGATAAAGCTAAGTCGGAACTAAAGAGAAAGCGGGCACAGGAATAAAAATAAATAGTGACACTATACCATAACCGATAGTGTCACTATTTTATTTTATTTGAGAATCGTACCGTCTGTGGTTACTTTAATATCTATATCCGGAGAATTATTTCCTTCCAGTTCAATTTGATAATAGGATGTTCCTGTTGCCATCTCAAAGTATTCGGCATCATCCATCTGATACCCTGCATACTCAACGCTGATGGTATTGGTCACTGCGGCGGGCAGTTCGTTTCTCCGTACCTCCCATGAGGTAGAATACCACTCTCCGCCTTTATCAAACAGGACTTCTTTGGAAACGTTGCGGTTCAGGCCACTGTCGAAATGGATGATATCTACTTCCGTAAATCCAAAATCCCAGTCGTTTTTGTCATCTTCCACGTCTACTTCCACGATTCTTGCTCCTGCATATTTCCCATCAATGAAAGTCTTCATGGCAGCGGGCAGTTGAGTGGTCGGAAGGTGCTCGTTTTCATGAGCGTCTGTGTCTGCAATGCTTTTAATCAGCACTCCATCAACAGAATAATACAGATCGACTTCCTGATTCTGGTTTTCCACCTCAATAACGTAGACTGTTTCGATGCCTTGCCGCTCAAGTTTATCCACATCGTCTCTTCTCCATGTCTTATAGTCACTTGCTTCGAATGCACTCTTTACCGGATCGGGCAATGCGGTGTACGGGATATCCGTTTCAGTCATATGCCAGTTGCCATCCGTTGTGAACCATGCGGATGCCTCATATCCATCATAGAAGTCCGCTACATAATATCCTGCCTTTGTTTCCCACTTTACGTTCTTGACGTTAGGATACTTGGTCGAGAATGCTTCTTGCAATGCGGTAGGAACAGCGATTGATTCATCGTCATCGTTATCGCAGCTGTGCAGGCTCCATGCTGCACAGAATGCTATCAGTAGTGTATAAATTTTGAGTTTCATTGTTGTCATAGATTTTAAGAAAGTTAATTATCAATATCAATCAGATTAAACTTCAGGTCAAATTTCAGTTCTGTACGGTTGGATAGTTTTACTTCGTAATCTTTTTTATCACGTTCTATCTTCAGCACTTTTGCATCCGGATAATTAGTTGTTACATATTTCTGGATGGCGGCAGGAATAATGGCAACAGGTACGGAGGTGTGCTTGCAATCTACTTCCTCCCAGTTTCCCTTCTTGTCAAATTCCACTTTGTTACCATTCGTAAAAATCACTTCATAGCTTTTGTAAAGGAAGTCACTTTCCATTTTTGCCAGTGCCACTTTGCTGTCAGAGAAATGCTGTTTGATAAACTGTTGTGCTAATTGTGGCATTTGAGTCACCTGGATAGGTTTATCGTCATCTGCACGTGCTACTGTCTGTAAAGTGAACAAGCATACTAATAAGAATACTAACTTTTTCATAATCATTGTTTTTTTAATTGGTTTTACTGTTATCATTTAATTTATAATGCAAAGATGAGAGGAGAATCTGAAAAGATTTGGGAATTTTGGGCAAAATCCGAAAAAAACAAAGGAAATCTTTCTTATTGTATTCTTTTGTTTCTTTTAACAGCAACTAATAAATTCATCGCTTATTTTTGCAGGCACAAATTTGACAATATTCATATTAAATCAACCATAAGAACTTTCGTATGACTATGAGAACAAATTGTTTTTTATTATTAACTGTTTTGCTGGGAATACTCCCCATGAGTAACACACACGCTAACGACTCTATACCTAAAAGCGTGATTTTGTACACACCTTACACTAAAATCTCCGTTTCACCGGGGGCGTCTATTGACTACAGCATCGACCTGATTAACAACACAGACAAGTTGGTGAATGCCAATCTTTCCGTCAGTGGCCTATCAAGCAGCTGGAAACATGAAATGAAATCCGGTGGTTGGAATCTCAGTCAGTTGGCCGTACTCCCTAAAGAAAAGAAGACTTTTAATTTAAAAGTAGATGTTCCTTTAAAAGTAAGCAGAGGCAGCTACCATTTTGTAGTGTCTGCCGGAGAAACGCAACTCCCTTTGAATGTCGTTGTGGCACAACAAGGTACTTATCAGACGGAGTTTACCACCGACCAGCCCAATATGCAGGGAAATTCCAAATCAACTTTCACTTTTAATGCCACATTGAAGAATCAGACTGCCGATCAGCAACTATATGCGTTGATGGCTAAAGCACCCAGAGGCTGGAATGTTATTTTCAAACCTAATTATAAGCAGGCAACTTCCGCACAAGTAGAAGCCAACAGCAGCCAGAATGTAAGTATAGACATCACTCCTCCTGCCAATGTGGAAGCTGGCAGTTATAAAATTCCCGTACGTGCCGCTACAGGCAATACTTCGGCCGAACTGGAACTGGAAGTAGTTGTCACCGGTTCTTATCAGATGGAACTGACCACCCCGAGAGGATTATTAAGTTCTGATGTGACTGCCGGTGATACCAAACGAATCGAACTGGAAATTAAAAATACAGGTTCTTCTTTATTGAAAGATATCCAACTGTCTGCCAACAAGCCGGTTGACTGGGATGTAGCTTTCGAACCGTCAAAGATAGAAATGCTGAAAGCCGGAGAAACGGCTACTGTTGTAGCCATCTTGAAAGCATCTAAGAAAGCGCTTCCGGGTGATTATGTAACTACGATGATGGCCAAAACTCCGGAAGTGAATGCAGATGCGCAGTTCAGAATTGCCGTAAAGACTCCGATGATTTGGGGATGGGTAGGTGTTCTGATTATTCTGGCTACTATCGGTGTTGTCTACTATCTGTTCCGTAAATATGGAAGGAGGTAAATTATGGGCGAACAAGTGATCGTACTTACCGATTTGACCAAACAATACGGTAATTTCACTGCTGTAGATCATATTCGCCTGAGTATCCGGAAAGGAGAAATCTTCGGTTTGCTGGGTCCGAACGGTGCCGGAAAGTCAACTACTATTTTGATGATGCTGGGATTAACGGAGCCCACATCGGGAATTGTCGAGATTTGTGGAATTAATTCTACCACTCATCCTATTGAAGTGAAAAGGAAAATCGGCTATCTGCCCGAAGATGTGGGATTCTATGATGACATGACAGGTCTGGAAAATCTGATGTATACGGCACGGCTGAACGGTATCCCTGACAAGGAGGCGAAAGTAAAAGCACTGGAGCTGATGAAGCGCGTAGGGCTTGAAGATCAGCTGAAAAAGAAAACCGGAAAGTATTCCCGCGGTATGAGACAACGTCTTGGTCTGGCCGATGTGCTTATTAAGAATCCCGAAATCATTATTCTGGATGAGCCGACTTCGGGAATTGACCCTGCGGGTGTTCAGGAGTTTATTGAACTGATTCGCTGGCTGAGCAAAGAGGAAGGGCTGACGGTTTTGTTTTCTTCCCACCATCTGGACCAGGCACAGAAAGTATGTGACAGAGTAGGATTGTTCAGTAACGGCAAAATACTTGCTCTGATTGATATGGCAGAGCTGAAAGAAAAGAAACAGGAATTGTCTGATATTTATAACCATTATTTTGAGGAAGGAGGCGAAGGGCATGAGTAAAGTCAATCATCCTTTTTGGGTTATCGTACATAAGGAAATATCCGATCATGTCAAAAGCTGGCGTTTTCTTATTCTGATCGGTATCATAGCACTTACTTGTATGGGATCGCTATACACGGCGCTTACTAATATCGGTGCGGCTATCAAACCGGATGATCCGGACAGTTCGTTCCTCTTCTTGAACTTATTCACAGCTTCGGATGGGACTCTCCCCTCCTTTGTGCTGTTTATTAACTTTTTAGGTCCTTTATTAGGAATTGCTTTGGGATTCGATGCTGTCAATTCGGAGCAGAATAAGGGGACATTGAGCCGTATGCTGTCTCAGCCCATTCATCGTGATTGTATCATTAATGCGAAGTTTGTGGCTGCTTTGATCGTGATAGGTATTATGCTGTTTGTACTGGGCTTTTTGGTGATGGGATTCGGATTGATTGCCATTGGCATTCCTCCTACGGCTGAAGAATTCTGGAGAATCGTTTTCTTTCTTATAACGAGTATCTTTTATGTAGCCTTTTGGTTGAACCTGGCCATCTTATTCTCACTCCGTTTCCGTCAGGCTGCTACTTCTGCGCTGGCTTCCGTAGCCGTTTGGCTGTTTTTCAGCGTATTCTATACGATGATTGTCAATTTGGTGGCAAAAGGATTAAGTCCGTCGCAGATGGCGTCTCCTTATCAGATTATCAGTTATCAGAAATTTATTCTTGGATTAATGCGTCTGGCACCCAGTGAATTGTTTAATGAAGCTACTACAACGCTGCTGATGCCTTCTGTCAGAAGTATCGGACCGCTTACGATGGAACAGGTACAAGGGGCTATTCCGAGTCCGCTGCCGTTGGGACAGAGTCTGCTTGTTGTTTGGCCACAGCTCACGGGGCTGATTGCAGCGACTGTTATCTGCTTTGCAATCTCGTATATTATGTTTATGAGAAGGGAAATCCGATCCCGATAATCATATATGCGGAATCCAAATCAGGTACTGTCATAAGGTGTAATCTTAGGTAGTACCCTATTAATTCTGCCATCCAGCACATTGTCTTGCTCTGGATGGCAGATGTTTTATTAATTGTTTTATCTCTGGTTCTTACTGGAGATTTCGAAACAATGTTCTCCTTGTTCGAAGTAATATCGCAAGTTCAGCTGTTGCAGACGACAGATGGAATCGGTTATTGCCAATCCTAATCCGGTAGATCCTTCTTTCTTGTGCCCTTGATAGAAACGTTCAAAGATGTGAGTCTCATCCAATGGTTGCTTCTCTCCGGAATTTCGGAAGGTGATGCTATGTTTGGTTATGATAATCCGGATATGTCCTTCGTCTACGTTATGTACAAACGCGTTCTTTAACAGGTTTGTTAGTAAAGCAATAGCCAGAGATTCGTTCATGGTTATATGGAAATTAGCCTGTTCTGTTATACTTACTTCTATGTTCTTGTAGCTGTAGACTTCTTTATAGTCTTCCAGATATTGCCTGAGGAGTACGTTTAAGTCTACCTCTTTGGTGTCAGTGAACTGACCGTTATCTATTTTTGATAGTAGCAACAGGGATTTGTTTAGTTTGGTGATATATTCCAGTGTCTGATGGGTTTTCATCAACTCTTCAAGCTGTTTCTCGGACAAAGAATCGTCTTCCATCAGCATTTCCAACCGATTGCGGCAGATGGCAAGCGGTGTCTGAATTTCATGTGAGGCGTTTCCAATGAACTGCTTCTGCTGTTCGAACATTTGTTCTGTCCGCTCTACGTAACGGGTGGCCGCATCATTCAGTTTGCGGAATTCCGTGATCCGTGTATCGTTTTTCAGAGGTTTGTTTTTCTTTCCGGTCTGATAGCTGTCCAACCAATGAAGTAGTATATACAGTGGTCGCATATTACGATAAAATACCCATACGGATATGATGATGATACAAAGTAACAGAGCTACATACAGGAAAATAATCCAGACTTGAATCGCACTTTTCAAATCATCTTTTTCGATGCTGGGAGTGGATACGGTCAATTCGTAATAACGGTCTTCGTCATCTTTAAAGATAGTGGTCAGGATACGTGCCGGTTCTGTTTCCTCTTTTTCTACAATGTATACCATGGAGTCTTTATATTGGATATCTTCCCGGCTCTTTGCATATTCTTTGGTTATTTCTTTCAGATAATATTGATTATTGGAACCATTATTTTTGGAGGGAAGCTCCTCTCCTGCCAATGCGCGGATAATGATTGTTTCCGAATAGTCTTCCAGTGAATCATCCACTTCATCGTTGACTTCGTCAATCATTGTAACATAGAAAAAGACTGCCCAGACAGTCAGGATAAGAGTCAGGGCGAGGGTGATGCGAAAAATGATATAATATATAAGTTTCATGGATGATCCTTTCTGGTTTCGATTATTCTACAATCAGTTTATAGCCGAATCCATAAACGGCCTTGATTTCAATATTTGCTTCTGCATCCTTCAATTTTTTGCGAAGATTTTTGATTTGTGCATAAATGAAGTCAAAGTTATCCACTTGATCGATGTGGTCTCCCCATACCGATTCTGCCAGTGTGTTTTTATTGACCAGACGGCCGGGACGATTTATGAAATAAAGCAGGATATCATATTCTTTTCTGTTCAGTTCCAGCTCCTGTTCGTTGACAAACACCCGGTATTTGTCGGGTTCTATCCTTACATTTCCCTGACGGATATAGATTTCTCCATCATGTTGATTCCGACGGATCACACTTTTGATCCGTGCATTTAATTCTGCCAGATGAAATGGTTTCGGCAAATAATCGTCAGCTCCTAATTCCAGTCCCAGTACTTTGTCTTCCAGCGAATCTTTGGCAGAGATAATAATCACATTTTCCCGTTTGTGGAGAGCTTTCAAACGTTCGAGAAGGTCAAGACCGCTCCCGTCCGGCAGCATAATATCCAGTAAGACACAATCATAGTCGTAATCTTCTATTTTGTATAATGCACTGTTGAAGTCTCCAGCCGTTTCTACGACATAACGTTCTTTTTCCAACGAACGTTGGATCAATTCTCTTAAAGAGGGTTCATCTTCTACAATTAATATCTTCATAAAATCTTCTCCTTTCTTTATTACTGTCTACAAAGAAAAGGGATATTTCTGAAATAAAACTGAAATGGATAAAAAAAGAGTCAGATTCTCAATTTTGAAAATCTGACTCTTTTACTATTGAAATAGATATGTGTTTTTAATAAGAACGTGCAAAAACGACACGGCAAGCAGAAGGTTTGCCCGTTACCATACATTTTCCCGGTTCTTTATCACCTTCAACGTACGAATCGAATGGGATACAACGAATCGTTGCTTTTGTATCCTCTTTAATCTTTTCTTCAGTCTCGGTTGTTCCGTCCCAATGAGCCAGGATAAAGCCGCCTTCTTCGATTTTCTCTTTAAATTCTTCGTAAGTATCTACTGTCGTGATTTTAGAATTGCGGTAATCCAATGCTTTTTTGTAGATATTTGCCTGAATTTCTTCGAGCAGTTTTTGAACGTATGTTTCGATGCCATCGCAAGTCACAGTTTCTTTTTCCAGTGTATCACGGCGCATTACTTCCATTGTATTGTTTTCGAGGTCACGTCCTCCCATCACCAGACGAACAGGGACACCTTTCAATTCATAATCTGCGAATTTGAAGCCCGGACGTTTGTTGTCCGCATTGTCATATTTCACAGAAATGCCCAGTGCTTTCAGTTTGGCAACAATGCCTTCCACTTTCGCGTCGATTTGTTTCAGTTGCTCGTCGTTCTTATAGATAGGAACGATTACTACCTGAATCGGAGCTAGATGTGGAGGTAATACCAGACCGTTATCATCGGAGTGAGTCATAATCAGAGCACCCATCAAACGGGTAGAAACACCCCATGAAGTTGCCCATACATATTCCATCTTATTTTCCTTATTTACAAACTGAACATCAAATGCCTTGGCAAAGTTCTGTCCGAGGAAATGAGATGTACCGCTTTGCAATGCTTTTCCATCCTGCATCATAGCTTCGATGGTATAAGTATCAAGTGCACCGGCAAAACGTTCGTTAGCGGATTTTACACCTTTCACTACCGGAACAGCCATGTATTTCTCAGCAAATTCGCTGTATACATTCAGCATTCTGATCGCTTCTTCCTCTGCCTCTTCGCGTGTAGCATGAGCGGTATGTCCTTCCTGCCACAGGAATTCGGCAGTACGCAGGAAAAGACGGGTACGCATTTCCCAACGGAAAACGTTTGCCCACTGATTACAAAGAATAGGCAGGTCACGATAAGACTGAATCCAGTTTTTATATGTATTCCAGATGATTGTTTCTGATGTAGGGCGAATAATCAGTTCCTCTTCCAATTTGGCAGCAGGGTCTACTACTACGCCAGAGCCGTCTTCTGCATTTTTCAAACGGTAATGAGTCACTACGGCACATTCTTTAGCGAAACCTTCTACGTGTTCTGCTTCGCGGCTCAGGAATGATTTTGGAATTAATAACGGGAAATAAGCATTCACGTGCCCTGTTTCCTTGAACATATCGTCCAGTTGACGTTGCATCTTTTCCCAAATTGCGTATCCGTAAGGCTTAATCACCATACATCCGCGTACGGCAGACTGTTCTGCCAAATCAGCTTTTACCACCAAATCGTTATACCACTGTGAGTAGTTTTCACTACGTTTGGTAAGGTCTTTCAGTTCTTTTGCCATTATATTTTTCTATTTAAAGTTTTCTTGAGTGTTAAAACAGGGTGCAAAAATACGAAAAATGCATGAACTGCCCTATTCTTCATGCATTAATTTTCTAAAGTCATGTACTTCTATATTACATATCTCATTTTTCATATTCGTTATATAGTTGCATCCGCGACTGTGCTTGTTCAGCATAGCGCTTTTTTGAGAACTAAAGGCACTATGACCCGATGAAAAGGTTTTATACAAAAGAAATAAGCCTTTCCTACCCAATTATGGTATTTTACTAATGTGGTAACCTCAATCATTTGTTTTCCTGTTTCCAATGGCGTAATGAAAATATCGACATAAAACAATAAATGTTTATCGTCTTTTCTCATAATTGCTTCTTGCTTGTCTTCCTCTATAATAAGTTCTTCACTTTCAATAGCTTTAGTTTCTATACCGAAAGGTTTGACTAAACAGGCCCTTATTGCATACAACATTCGGAGCCAAGCGGGGTTATGAGCAAAGACTTTTAAAATAATATCTTTAGGAG
>OGXQ01002995.1_pt1 | contig 10627 bp, 8 predicted proteins | sample 1576291 | NCBI WGS metagenome assembly OGXQ01 (sample SAMEA3541575, study PRJEB24748) | human gut metagenome | biome: human gut; feature: human-associated habitat; material: faeces | place: China | collected 2012 | reverse complement strand
GGGACTCTTGCCCATGGCGTCCCGGAAAATCTTGCCGAAATAGCTGCGGTTCAGATTGCAGAAAGCAGCAATATCTTCTACAGAAATATCATTCTGAAAATTTTGTTCAATAAAAGAAGTCGCTTCTCTGATATAAAAATCCCGGAGTGTTCCTGTTTTTGGAGGCTTTCTGCTGGAAGAAGAGCGAGTGATGCAGTCTAAAAGCAGATAGAGCTTTCCTATCAGATGCAGAGGCGGCATTTCCGGATGCTGGGCGATATAAAGAATCAGCTGCTTCAGCTCTGCAGAAATATCTCTGGCATTGGAATGATAGATGGGATGCTCTGGAGAGAGGCCAGCTAAATCAAGAGCCTCCTTTACACGAAGTCCGTCAAATTCTACCCACGCATATTCCCAGGGGTGTTCCTGATCGGCGCAGTAGGTGGTAACCTGATGGGGAAAAATCAGAAAACCTTCTCCACTTCGTACAGGATAGCTTCGGGAAATACCGCCGGAATCCTCGGCAGTAAGTACTCCTGTGCCGGATATCACATAGTGAAAAAGATAGTGATTGCGTATGTGAGGCCCGTAGGAGTGAAGCGGACAGCAGGCTTCCCAACCATATTGGTATAAACCAAGATCAACAAAGTTTTCATTGGGAAAGACGGAAAAGAGATAATCGGACATAACTGGGATCTTCCTTTCTGAAAAAAGTAAAACATCACAAAAATAAGGGCATCAGCTCCGAAAAATTGACGAATTTGTCATGAATCGGAGCTTTTTTTGTTGGAAAAATATGGATTAATTTTATTATATACCAAAATGCGACTAGACATCAAGCAGAGAAGAAAAAAGTTGTATTTTGATATAAAAGTAGTAAAATCCCTGTATTTACGTCTGAGAGCGGGTCAGGTATCATAGATGGTAGAAAGAACGCGCGGATATTTCTCAATAATACGAATCAGACCACACTTACAGGGGGTATATGATGCATAAGAGAGCAAAAAAAGGAATGAGATTTTGTGCAGTCGTGCTGCTGGCACTCCTTTCTCTGACCGGATGTGGCAGCAAAGAAACTGCGGACGGAAAAGTAAAGCTGTCTTTTCAGATATGGGATACGGCTCAGAGAGCAGGAATGCAGGCAGTGATTGATGAATATGAGAAGACACATCCGAATGTAACGATTGATCTTCAGGTGACCAGCTGGGATGAATATTGGACAAAGCTGGATGCGGCAGCAGAATCCAACCAGCTTCCGGATATTTTCTGGATGCATACGAATCAGATTTTGAAATATGCAGACTATGGAATGCTGGCTGATGTGACTGAGCTTTATGACGATGAGGATCCAGAGTATTATGAGAAGCATTTTTCTGAAATTTCTCTGGGAAATGCCAGAGGCTCTGATGGCAAACTTTACGGAGTTCCCAAGGATAAGGATACCGTGGGACTGGTATACAACAGAGCGCTTTTTGATCAGGCAGGCGTAGCTTATCCAGATGAAACATGGACCTGGGACACACTTTGTGAAGCCTCTGCCCAGATCTATGAAAAGACCGGAAAATACGGCTACATGGCATACGCAGATGAGCAGCTGGGATACTGGAATTTTGTTTATCAGGCAGGCGGCTGTATTTTAAATGAGGACAAGACAAAGGCAGGTTTTCTGGAACCGGCAACCAGAAAAGCCATGGAATTCTATGTGAATCTTCAGAAGGAGCCATGGTGTCCGGGCCAGAATTATTTTGCAGAAACAGCTCCGGGAAATGCCTTCTTTTCTGGACAGGGAGCGATGTATCTGGAAGGAAACTGGAATCTGATGTCTCTTCGTGAGAATAATGCAGAAATGGAAGGAAAGTGGGATGTTGCTGTGCTTCCAAAATGTCCGGATCCGGAAAAAGGCGACGGAAGAGCCACGATTTCCAATGGGCTTTCCTATGCAACAGGAGCTCATGGCAAAAAGCTTTCTCATGCCCTTGATTTTTTGAAATTCTGTGGTTCTGAGGAGGGACAGAGAGTGCAGGGACTGTCCGGTGCGGCGATTCCGGCCTATGAGGGGCTGGAGGATACCTGGATCAGCGCATTTGACAAATTTGATTATAAAATGAACGTAGAGAAATGCACAGAGATGTTTGCATATGGTGTTCAGAGCGTGAATAATGCATCCAGACCGAACTGGAAGACACAGGTGAATGATACGCTTTTGAAGATTTACAGCGGCAGTCTGACCCTGGATGAGGGACTGGCAAGGATGCAGCAGCTGGTAGATGAAGCGGCAGAGCCGTAAAGGAGGAAGGAAGCATGGGAAGAAAAAGAGGTTTAAGCGATGAGGCAAAATGGGGGTATCTGCTGGTAGCGCCCACAATCATCGGTCTGATCGTTCTGAATGTATATCCGTTTATCCAGACCCTGATTTTAAGCTTTTCCACCACCCATCCATTTGGATTTTATGAGATCAGCGGAATTGGAAATTATGTAAAAATGTTTTCCAGCCAGGAGTTCTGGAAAGCAACCTGGAACTCTGTCTATTTCTGTATTTTAACGGTGCCGGTAGGGATTTTTCTGGCTCTGGTAACAGCAGTGCTGCTGAATGCGAAGATTGCAGGAAAGACTGCCTTCCGCGCCATCTATTTTCTGCCGATGGTAGTTGCGCCGGCAGCAGTGGCTATGGTTTGGAAATGGATTTTTAATGCAGAATACGGTATTATCAATCAGATTCTGGGAAGCCGGGTGAATTGGCTGACCAATCCGAAGCTGGTGCTTCCGGCAACGGCAGCTGTGGCAGTGTGGAGCTCTGTAGGCTACGATGCAGTGCTGCTTTTGTCCGGAATCCAGAATATTTCCAAAAGCTATTATGAGGCAGCTGATTTGGACGGAGCTACGAAAATTCAGCAGTTTTTTTTCATCACCCTTCCTATGGTTTCACCTACCCTGTTCGTGGTTTTAATTATGCGGTTGATGGCTTCATTGAAGGTATATGATTTAATTTATATGATGGTTGATCAGACCAATCCTGCACTGACCAGTGCGCAGTCCCTGATGTATCTGTTCTACCGGGAGTCCTTTGTAGCAGGCAATCGCGGATATGCATCTGCAATTGTAATCTGGACTGTGCTTTTAATCGGTATTGTAACGGCAGTTCAGTTTTGGGGACAGAAAAAATGGGTAAATTATGAAGTATAAAAGGAGGCAGCAGCATGGATTCCCTGCAGAAAAAGTACCGCAGAAATAAAATAATGATATATGGTGCCCTTACCCTGGGCGCAGTTCTGATGATCTTTCCGTTTATCTGGATGCTTCTTACCAGTTTTAAATCACCGGCAGAAAGCGTACAGATTCCGCCGACGATTCTTCCGTCCCGGTGGCTGGCGGAAAACTACACAAAGGCCCTGACCAGCCTTCCTTTTGTGAAACTGTATCTGAATACGATGCTTTTGATTGTATTTCGTGTAATTTGCGCTGTGGCCTTTTCTTCCGCAGCGGGTTTTGCCTTTGCCAAGCTTCGGTTTAAGGGGAAAAATCTTCTGTTTTCCATTGTTCTGGTACAGATGATGCTTCCGTCTCAGATTTTTATTATTCCCCAGTACCAGATGCTGGCAAAGATGGGACTGACAAACACGATGTTTGCTCTGGTTTTTCCGGGACTTGTCAGTGCCTTTGGAACCTTCTTTCTCCGGCAGTCCTACATGGGAATTCCTGATGAGATTGGAGAGGCAGCCTGTCTGGACGGATGCAGCCAGTGGCAGACCTTTACAAAGGTTATGATGCCTTTGACAAAGGCTTCCATGGCGGCGCTGACAATTTTTACGGCAGTATTTGCCTATGGAGATCTGATGTGGCCCTTGATTGCCAATACGGATTTGGGAAAAATGACCCTGTCAGCAGGCTTGTCCACACTGCGGGGACAATTTACAACCAATTATCCGGTTCTTATGGCCGGTTCTATGCTGGCTATGATTCCCATGATTATTTTGTATCTGCTGTTCCAGAAACAGTTTATTGAAGGAATTGCCATGACAGGCGGAAAATAGGAGGAGAAAAAAATGGCGATTGTTGCAGAGAAAAATCTGTTTACCTTACATACGGATCATTCTACTTATCAGATGAAAGCAGACGATTTGGGTTATCTGCTGCATCTGTATTATGGGGAACGGGCAGAGGGCTCTATGGAGTATCTGCTTCACTATGGAGACAGGGGATTTTCCGGAAATCCCTATGATGCAGGAAGTGACAGAACCTATTCTCTGGATGCCTTACCTCAGGAATATCCAGTAAGAGGAAATGGTGATTTCCGTATGCCAGCTTTGATCGTGCGCCGTGAAAACGGCGCCGTAAGCGCAGATTTACGGTATGCCGGATATCGGATTCTGGACGGAAAGTATGAGCTTTCAGGACTTCCAGCAGTTTATGAGGCAGAACAGGATCAGGATGTACAGACGCTGGAGGTAGATTTAAAGGATATGGAAACCGGCCTTCTGGTTACTCTCTTATACGGAGTATTTCCCAAAAAGGATGTGATAACCAGGGCAGTCCGTCTTCAGAATGAGGGACAGGAGCTTTTGACTCTGGAATCTGTACAAAGCGCCAGTCTGGATTTGATTTACGGCGATTATGACTGGATCCAGTTTTACGGACGCCATGCCATGGAGAGGAATGTGCAGAGGATTCCTGCGGCCCACGGCGCTCATGTAATTGGAAGCAGACGAGAAACCTCAAGCCACCAGTATAGCCCCTTTGTAATTCTGGCGGAAAAAGAGACAACAGAGGATTTTGGAGCCTGTTATGGAATGTCCTTTGTTTACAGCGGAGGATTTCAGGCCTTTGCAGAACGGGATCAGTATGATCAGACCAGGATGGGCATGGGAATTTCGCCGGAGGGATTTTCCTGGAGTTTGAAGCCAGGAGAGAGCTTTACAGCGCCGGAGGTAATCCTTTCTTATACAGGAAAAGGACTGGGAGAGCTGTCTCGCCAGTATCACAGAATTCTGCGCCATAATGTGTGCAGAGGAATGTACAAGGAGGTCAGACGGCCGATTCTCATCAACAACTGGGAAGCCACTTATTTTGACTTTAACGGAAATAAAATTTATGAGATTGCGAAACAGGCAGCAGAGCTGGGCGTGGAGATGCTGGTTTTAGATGACGGCTGGTTTGGAAAACGGGATTCTGATGATTCCGGGCTGGGAGACTGGCAGGTAAATGAAAAAAAACTGGGTGGCACCCTTGGAGACTTGTCAGAGCGAATTCACAGCCTTGGAATGAAATTCGGACTTTGGATTGAACCGGAAATGGTATCGGAGGACAGTGATTTATACCGGGCACACCCGGACTGGGCGCTGGCTGTGCCCGGAAAGAAGCCGGTTCGGAGCCGGTACCAGCTTGTACTGGATTTTTCCAGAAAAGAGGTGGTGGATTACATTTACGGGCAGATCAGCAGCCTTCTGGATACGGTTCCCATTGAATATTTAAAGTGGGATATGAACAGAAGCATTGCCGACGTATATTCCAATGGGGCGAAGCCAGAAGAACAGGGAAAGGTACTGCATCAGTATGTACTGGGACTGTATGATTTTCTGGAGCGGCTCCACAGAAATTATCCTCAGGTACTGATTGAGGGATGCAGCGGCGGAGGAGGCCGGTTTGATGCAGGAATGCTGTATTACACACCACAGATCTGGTGCAGTGATAATACAGACGCCATTGATCGGGTCTGCATTCAGTATGGCACATCCTTCGGGTATCCGGTATCTGCGGTGGGAGCACATGTTTCCGCAGTGCCGAATCATCAGAATGGAAGAACCACGCCTTTGAAAACCCGTGCCAATCTTGCAATGGCAGGAAGCTTTGGATATGAGCTGGATCTGAATCGGCTTTCTGAGGAGGATAAACGGCAGATTTCCATCTATAACCAGGAGTTCAAGGAGCTGTGGCCTTTGATCCACAGCGGAGACTATTACCGGCTGTCGAATCCGTTCTGTATGAAGCAGGATCAGGAGACTGCGGCCTGGATGCACGTCAGTGAGGATCAGAGAGAGGCTCTGGTATTTGCAGTTCTTTTAAATGCCCATGGAAATCCGTCAGTTCCAAGGGTACGGCTTAAGGGGCTGAAAGCAGACCGGATGTACTGTAGCAGAGAGACAGGTACTGTGTATTCCGGAGCAGCTCTAATGAGCGCAGGAATTGTGCTTTCTGATTTGAAGCAGGAATACGGCAGTATCCGGATTCATCTGACTGAGATGAAGCAGGAGAATGGGCAGAGCAGGGAAGGGGAAATACAATGACACGGGATATGGACGAACTTCTGAACCGCCTGAACCGGCATCTGGATGAACTGAGATGGCTTTATATGGAGCTTTATGACAATGGTTCCATGTTTGCAGAGCTTTGCAGCCAGATGGAGGCCTTTTACAAAGAGAGAGGGACGGAACTGAAAAAACGTGACAGAGAAAAGCTGGAGACACCAGAATGGTTTCAGAAGCAGGATATGCTTGGCATGATGCTGTATATTGACAATTTTGCAGGGGATTTAAAGGGAGTGAAGAAAAAGCTTTCCTATCTTCAGAAGTGCGGCGTAACCTGCCTTCATCTGATGCCGTTTCTCGATACGCCGGAGGGACGTTCAGACGGCGGATATGCAGTTTCTGATTTCCGAAAGGTTCGTCCGGATTTGGGAACTATGGAGGATCTGGAGGCTCTTTCCCGGGCCTGTCATAAGAAGGGGATCAATCTCTGTATGGATTTTGTAATGAACCACACATCGGAGGATCATGAGTGGGCGAAAAGGGCCAGACAGGGAGACGGCGAGTATATGAGCCGCTATTTTTTCTATGACAATGGGGAAATACCGGCTCGGTATGAGCAGACGGTTCCTCAGGTGTTTCCTACTACGGCTCCGGGAAATTTTACCTGGGTCGAGGAGGCAGGGCATTACGTTTTAACTACATTTTACCCCTATCAGTGGGATTTGAATTATAAAAATCCCCGGGTGTTTAATGAAATGATGTATCATTTCCTGTATCTGGCCAACCGGGGACTTGATATTATCCGGATTGATGCGGTTCCCTATATCTGGAAGGAGCTGGGAACCAGCTGCAGAAATCTGCCCCAGGTTCATACAATTGTGCGGATGATGCGTATAATTGGAGAAATTGTCTGTCCTTCAGTGGCGCTGCTGGGGGAGGTTGTTATGGAGCCCCAGAAGGTAGTTCCCTATTTTGGAACTACGGAAAAACCGGAATGTCATCTGCTTTATAATGTGACAACCATGGCAACCATCTGGCATACCGTGGCCTCTCAGAATACGGAGCTTTTAAAGCGTCAGCTTTCCGCTGTTTACAGTCTTCCGGATGTCTATACCTTTTTGAATTATCTCAGATGTCATGATGATATTGGCTGGGGTCTGGATTATGATTTTCTGAAACAGCAGGGAATGAGAGAAATTCCTCATAAGCGATTTCTCAATGAATATTTTTTGGGAATTTATGGGGAAAGCAGGAGCAGAGGAGAGCTTTACAATGATGATCCGGTGACGATGGATGCCCGTTTCTGCGGAACCACTGCTTCTATGTGCGGTATGGAAGCCGCAGCAGAGGAAAATAGCCGGGAGGAAATGGAAAAGGCACTGCGGTTGGATTTGATGCTTCATGCCCTGATGCTCTGGCAGCCGGGAATTCCCATGCTTTACAGCGGAGATGAGGTGGGGCAGCTGAATGATCCTTCTTATAAACAGGATCCCAAAAAGGCCGGGGACTCCAGATATCTTCATCGGGGACGCTTCCCCTGGAAGTTGGCAGAGGAGGCACAGAAAAACAAAGACAGCATTCCTGGACGTCTGTTTGACGGACTGCGGCGACTGGAGGAATTTCGCAGTCAGGAGGCGGTTATGGCCAAGGATGCCCGGTGCCGTGTTCTGGAAACAGAAAATCCTCATATTCTTTGTCTTCAGCGGGAAAAAGACGGACAGAAGTTGACGGGAGTGTTTAATTTTTCCAGTGACAGCCAGATGGTTTTCCGAAAGGATCTGGAAGGAAGCACGGACTGCTTTGGCAGAGGGAAAGAAACGGCGGAGGAAATATGGATGGAGCCTTACGGCTTTCGGATTGTAAAGCAGATCTGACAGCTGAAAGGGAGAGATTTACCTTCAGAAGGTAAATCAGAGAGAGAAGGGTAAGTCTTTCCGGCAGCTGTAAAGGGTGGATCGCTCTGTATCTGCTGAACGGATATTTTGTATTTTGGAGAGAGCTGTATCAGGCCTGTTTTACGCAGACAGGCTTTTGATATGGCTCTTGTTTTTATGGCTACGCCATGGTAGAAAACAGTGACATGGTATTTATCCCGGATATTGCCACGGCAGTGGTAGATCCCTTTATTGAGGCGCCGGTAACCATAGGCTACGCCATGGCAAACCGCAGCGCTGTTGTTCGGATCCCGGCCTATGTAAAATCCCCGGACAAGAAGCGGTTTGAGCTGCGCAATCCGGATGCAACCTGCAATCCCTATTATGCCTATGCCGCAATTTTGATGGCAGGTCTGGACGGCATTCGGAGAAAAATCGATCCGGCAGGTCAAAACTGGGGACCCTTTGACTTTAACCTGTTTGAGCTTTCCGAAGAGGAAAAGGCAAAGCTGGGTCATCTGCCTGCCAGTCTGGATGAGGTTCTGGATGCGCTGGAGGCAGATCACGAGTATCTGACAGAAGGCGGCGTTTTCCCGGAAAGTCTGATCAAGAACTGGATTCGAACCATGAGGGCAGACAGCAGGGAAATCAGCAGAATTCCTCATCCGGCAGAATTTGTCCGGTATTATGATTTATAGGAGGGAGAAGGATGCGAGGGTCTCGTTTGTCAGATAGGATCAGTTTGAAATCGTAGATATATACTGCGCGCAGGGGAAATGGCTGCTGATGCAGCCACGCTCCGGCGCAGGAAAATAGTTACGAATATTGGCTGAAAAAGTAGAATGGAGGGATTCTTTCTTGCACTTAGAAGTGTTTTAAAGAGTAAATCTGCAAGGATAATTATTTTGATTGCGTTTCTGGCAGTCTCTTTTTATTCACTTATTACAATTAGTGCGCATATATTATCAATTAAAAAAATTGTTGAGAACGATAAAAATAGAAAAACAGAGATTACACAGACTTATCCTGTAAGCACAGATGATATCGAAGGCGTGATAGAGGATGTGAAGCTTACATGGTCTGTTGACAGAGAAAAGCTCTATTCTGAAGAGGAGCCGGAGCTTGTTTCGCTTTTGAAAAGGTATGGTATGACGCCACGCTATGAGCAAGTGGCTGTTTGAGCGGGGACAGCAGATAACAAATATTTATATATTTCCTGACAACCCTATTCTCTTTGTGACGCGTATCCGCCAGTTTTGCATGAAAGGCCGTTTTCGAAGAAAAATGCAAAATACACATTTATATAAAAAGCAGCGCTGCTTTTTCCCTTTTTAAGGTTTTTGCTCTGTCTGACTGACTATACACCAATGATGCTGACACCGGGATTGGCACGACAGCTCCCCTTTTTTGCATCAAAAGAAGACAGAAAGATTTACAACTGTCTTGTCACATGACAAAAGTTGTGGTATACTAAGCGCTAAAGTGTTAAAAAAATATCACTATTCAGGGTTCTGAATCGTTATAGTAAAAATAGGAAGGAAACAAAACCAATGGATACCAGAAGAGAAAAGCTGGAAACATTAAAGAAAGAAAAAAATGCCGTTATCATGGCACACTATTACGTGCCGGATGAGGTGCAGGAAATTGCCGATTACATCGGGGATTCGTATTACTTAAGCGACATGGCGACGAAAGTGGACGCCAGTGTCATCGTTCTCTGCGGCGTTCGTTTCATGGGTGAGAGCGCCAAAATCTTAAACCCGGAAAAGACTGTACTTATGCCGGATGAAACAGCAGACTGTCCGATGGCTCACATGGTTGAGGTGGAGAAGATCCGCGAAGTACGCAAAGAGTATCCGGATGTAGCCGTTGTCTGTTATGTGAACTCGATGGCGGAGATCAAGGCAGAATCGGATGTCTGTGTTACCTCATCGAATGCACTCAAAATCGTGAAAAAACTGCCGAACAAGGATATTTTCTTTATTCCGGATGAGAATCTGGGACGTTTTATCGCAAAAAAAGTGCCGGAGAAACATTTTATTTTCAATGACGGTTTCTGCCATGTACATAAGAGTATCCATAAAGAAGAACTCCAGAAAGCCAAAGAGGCGCATCCGGAAGCGCTGGAACTGACACATCCGGAATGTACAGGCGATATTCTGGAATTATCCGACTTCATCGGAAGTACATCACAGATCATTGATTATGCGACAAAGTCAGAAAACAATACATTCATTATTTGTACCGAGATGGGTGTGTTCTATGAACTGCACCAGAAGAATCCGGAGAAGAAGTTCTACTCTGTAGGACACAGACAGTTCTGTCCGAATATGAAGATGGTACGTCTGGAAGGTGTAAAAGAAGCACTTGAGACCATGCAGCCGGAGGTCAATCTGGATGAAGAGATGCGTCAGAAGGCAGCTCTTCCACTTGAAAAGATGCTGAAATTGGCAGCGCAGTAAGCCAGGGGGAAAGGTAAAGTGGCTTTTTTAGTGTCCTGGGTGGCTCTAGTAAAAAAAGAAAATAATTAAG
>OGXQ01002994.1_pt1 | contig 10628 bp, 7 predicted proteins | sample 1576291 | NCBI WGS metagenome assembly OGXQ01 (sample SAMEA3541575, study PRJEB24748) | human gut metagenome | biome: human gut; feature: human-associated habitat; material: faeces | place: China | collected 2012 | reverse complement strand
TACGAGTACCTCTGGGGTTTTTGTCGTCTTTGATAATTACAGCTGCGTTTTCGTCTTTATGTTCAACAGTATCGCACTGAGCGTGTTGCAGCTGATCACTGCCTGTATCAGTTATCCATACGGCATCACCACCATGATTTATCTGTTTGTCGCTATCAATATCGGGTGGCTGTTTGTCTGGTACTGCTTTGCCCGGAGAGAGATTCCGCTGACGCTGTTCAGCATACTGAAAGATATCGCTCCTTATTTTCTGCTGGCAGCTTCGCTGACAATCGCAGCCCATTACATAACGTCGGGCATCACTAATCTGTATTTGTCACTTACCATCAAAGTGTTTTTCGTGGCTTCTCTATATGCACTTGTTTTGTGGAAAATGCAATCAGTCATTTTCAAGGAATGTATTCAGTTCATTAAAAAGAAAAAGATATCATGACGACACCTACCAATTACATAGCGACCTGGTTCTACAAGGAATCCAAAGAAGATGCCAGTTTCTATCCGCAGGCAGGCAAACGGGGAGATTCCGCCCTCGTCCATTCCATTTATATGCAGATACAAGTGCCGTTCTTTACCACTTTCAGGCATTATCATCCGGATGACAAGTTGCTTTTCTTCAGCAATCTGGATCAGTTTCCCGATTATCTGGAACGATTATTCAAGGAGTTACGGATTGAGACTGTTACCCTGCCTTATCTCTGCATCCCTCCCAAAGGATGGTACGGGGCATGGAGAAATCAATTCTACCTGTATGATATCCTGCGCTATATGGAGAAAAGGATGCAAGCGGACGATACGTTGCTCATCTGCGATGCGGACTGTCTCTGTATGCGTCCGTTGGAGCAACTGTTCAGCGACACACGGAAATACGGTTCCGCCCTGTACGATGCATCCGACCGACCGGACCTCAGCGTGAACGGAATCACACTAAAGGAGATGACAGATATCTATAATGACTGTTACGTAGAAAAAGAGAAGAGAGAAAAAGAGAAGGAGGCAACGAAGAAAACAGAAGCGGAAAAGGAAGAAGCAGAGCAGCAAGATACGAAAAACGGAGTCACAAGAACAGAGCTTGTCCATTATTACGGGGGAGAATTTATCTCGCTGCGTGGTGATGTAGTAGCACGAATCAACGAAGCGTATCCTGCTTTATGGAATTATAATCTGGAACGTTTTGCCGCCAATCAGCCCAAACTGAACGAAGAAGCCCACTTCCTGAGCGTAGTGGCTACGAGGCTCAACATCCACAACAATATCGCCAATCAATACGTCAAACGCCTCTGGACCTACCCCAAATACAATACGGTAGAAAAAGGAGACGAGCAACTAGCGGTATGGCATCTTCCTTACGAGAAAAAAAGAGGATTGTATCTGCTGTACAAACACTTTGTGAACCACCCCACTTTCGATGACGAAGAGGCCTTCCGCAAGAAAGCCTCCGCCTACACCGGTGTGCCGACCGTTACTTTCGGGAAACGTATCCGCGATTTCATCACCATTCTTCTTCTAAAAATAAAAGACAAATGCATATACTGATACTTCCAATGTACTATCCTGAGAAGGACTCCTCCCCGCACCGGGGATATATGTTCTTCGAGCAGGCTATGCAACTGGCTAAATCAGGCTGCCGGACAGGACTTGCCTTCACGGAGCAAAGGCCTCTGAAGAACTTCACATGGAAACGGTTCCGCAAAGAGAGTCATTTTCAGATATCGGCAGAAGATAACGGCAGTTTCGTCACCATGCGCATGCACGCATGGAACCCGAAACTAAGCACCCGCGCGGGAGGAATCATCTGGTCTCTGCTGACCGTCTTGTTAGTACGGAAGTATATCCGCACTTACGGTCGCCCCGACCTGATTCATGCGCACTTCGGCACATGGGCAGGGTATGCCGCACGACTGGTTTATAAATGGTATAAGATTCCCTATGTCATCACAGAGCACGCCTCTTCCATCAACGGCAATCAGACGACACCGTCGCAGGCAGTGATACTAAAGAAGGCATACAGCGAGGCACGCAAGATCATCTGTGTCGGCACGAAACTGAAACGGAGCCTGTGCGCATACGTCAGTGACCCGGATAAAGTGACCGTCATACCGAACTTTGTAGATACGAACACCTTTGCATTCAGCCCTCACCGGACGGAGAAAGAGAAACATTTCACTTTCATCAGCATCGGAAACCTGAATAAGCGCAAAGGATTCTGGGATTTGCTGACTGCTTTTCACTGGGCATTCAAGGATATGCCGCACGTCTCTTTACTCATTGCCGGAGACGGGGAAGAAATGCAGTCACTCAAAGAGCAGATTCAGTCTCTCCACCTGGAAGAGCAGGTAAAACTGACCGGCCGCCTGTCACGGGAAGAATTGTCCGGGTTGCTGGCTACTTGCGATGCTTTTGTGCTGGCCTCCTTTGCGGAGACATTCGGCATCGTATTCATCGAAGCAATGGCAACAGGATTGCCCGCCATCGGCACCATATGCGGAGGACCGGAGGACATCATCACTCCCGAAAGCGGCTTCCTCATCCGACCGGGAAATGTGGATGCGCTCGCCGCTAAGATGAAAACATTGTACGACACCTACGAGTCGTTCGACAAAGAGAAAATCCGCCAGTCTATCGTCAGTCGCTTCGACTTTCAGTTGGCGGGGCAGAAGTTACGGCAAGTTTATTCAGAAGCATTAGAAATGTCCAAGCCCCCAAAAGCATCAGAATCATGAAAGTTACAGTCATAGATTGTTCAGTATCAGGCCATCGGGAAACGTATTATAAACAGTTTGCTCAGACATGGGCGGGCATGGGGCACGAAACGTCGCTCATTGCTCCCGACGGGAAAGGTGTACAGGAGACCGTTGCCTTTCAGCCTGTCTCAGCGCTTCCGCTGCTGCCGCTCCCTGCCGGAAAACCGTTGCAGAAAAAGCTGGTTGTACTGCGCAATGCAGTGATTCGACTGCAAAATCTGTACAGGCTGCGCCGGAGTCTTCAACGGCTGAATCCCGATCTGGTCTTCTTTGCCTGCCTCGACGATATGCTGCCTACATTGGCTCCCTTATGGCTATTCAATCTTTTGCTGCCCTATCAGTGGAGCGGCCTGCTGGTTCAGTCCGCCCTGCCGCCTTACCACCGAGGGATGCCCGACACCCGCCCTTTCCTGCGAAGCAAAAACTGCGTAGGAGTAGGCATACTGAACGAATATTCAGCGAAAGACCTGGAAACATTTCAGCGCCATATTCTGCTGTTTCCCGACTTTGCCGATCTTTAGGCTACCCCCACAAACTACCCGTTTGAGGAAATACTGAAGGAGAAAGCCAGAGGAAGGAAGGTGATATCCCTGCTCGGTTCCATCAATTTCCGCAAAGGGATAAAGTTACTGTTAGAGAGTATCCCTTTATTGCCAAAGGATGAATATTTCTTCCTCATTGCGGGGAAATCATCTCTCACTGCACAACAGGAAAACGACCTGCGGGCGTTTGGGGAGTCAAGGAATAACTGTCTGTTCTCATTGGAGAAGATTCCCGATGAAAGCTGTTTCAATGCCCTGATAGCTGAGAGCGACCTTATTTTTGCCGCATACAAGCAGTTCACCGGCAGCAGCAACCTCCTGACCAAAGCTGCCGCCTTCCGCAAACCGGTCATAGTCAGCCGCGGCCTCTGCATGGGCCGGAGGGTAGAGCAGTACGGAACAGGCCAAACCACCGGAGAAGACAACGCCGGAGAATGCAGTGCAGCTATCCGCTCGCTGTGTACCGAAACAAGGATGGACACTCAGGCCTTCGCCCGGTACGCCCACGAACACGAAGTGGAGAAACTAATCATATGTTTTAATCAAATCAGCAAGCATATACAATGAAAGTACTTTTTACATTCGGAGGAATCCCCCACTACCTGAATGCCATGCTCAACAGGCTACAGGCAAAAGGAGTAGAAATAACCGTTGTCAGCCCGAAGAAAGGGAATACGACCATCGGCAAAGGGGTGAAAATGGTAGAAGGAGGAACCTACAAGCATCTGACCACACCGGAGAAAAAGATGTTCTACGGAAAAAGCGCTTTCCCCGCCCTTCCCGAAATCATTGCGGAAGAAAAACCGGATATAGTGGTAGTAGGATGGCCCTACTTCCTGCAAGTATTCTTTCAGCCCGCACTGAGAAAGGCTATGAAGTCCTGCAACGCCAAGCTGGTGATTCGCGAAATCCCCTTCCAGACTCCTCCCTACGGAAAGATCAAGGAATATTTCAAAGCCAATCCGATGCACGACGAAGGTATGCGCCTGCTCAGCAAGGGTACCGGATTCTATCTGCGCCAATGGATAACGGCAAGGATACGGAAATACTGCTACGCCCAAGCCGCCGGAACGCTGAACTACTCGACAGCCGCCTACGACATCCTCCCCTCTTACGGAGTAAAGAAGGAGCAGATACACGTCACCTACAACTCGACCGATACGGAAGCACTTCTCAAAGAAAAAGAATCCGTACTGGCTTCCCCCTCCATCCTTCCCCCGTGCGACCGTCGCCTGCTGCACATCGGACGGCTGGTAAAATGGAAACGGGTAGATTTATTAATAGAGGCTTTCCGGAAGGTAGCCGCCGACTATCCGGAAGCGGAACTGGTGATCGTGGGAGACGGACCGGAACTGGACAACCTCAGACAACAGGCAAACGACCTGCAACTGGCAGACAGTATCCGCTTTATCGGAGCCGTCTATGACCCAAAGATACTGGGCGCCTATATGAACGAATCGAGTATCTATGTGCTTGCCGGCATGGGAGGGCTTTCGATCAATGACGCCATGACGTATGGTATGCCCGTCCTCTGTGCCGTATGCGACAGTACGGAACGCGACCTGGTCATGGAAGGCAAGAACGGCTATTTCTTCAAAGACGGAGACGCCGATAGCCTGGCAGATAGAATCAGAGAGATGTTCGAATCTCCCGAACGTTGCAAGGAAATGGGAAAAGAGTCAGAACGGATGATCCGGGAAAAGATCAATATGGAGACAGTCAGCGAACGCTACCTGAAGGCTTTCCAAGAGATTATTCATCTCACTCATCTTCGCGATTCCGGTAATTAGCCGGAGAAGTCCCCAAATGCATCTTTACGTACTTCCCGAAAAAGGACTGGTTGGGGAAGTTGAACTCTTCCGCTATTTCCTTGACGGACTTGTCCGAACGTTTCAGCCGGTACTTGATATGTTCTATCGTCGTTTCATTGATCAAGTCCAGCGGAGTCCTGCCACACGCTTGCTTGATGACTTTCGAAAAATGCTTGGGAGTGTAGCAAAGCGCATCCGCATAATAACTCACAGAACGGTGCATACCCTTATCTTTCGATAATAGCTCCACGAATTTCCGCAGGGTATAATCCGCCTGTTTGATGCCTTCTTTCGGACTGTCCCCCTTGTCGGGAGCATCGATTTCCTTGTGAAGCTGTCCCAGCATCTCACAAAAGAGGGCGGAGAAGAGATGCTGCATCACTTCCCTGTGATAATAATGAGGTTCATCATTGATCTTCGCTACAATCAAATCCCGATAAAACCTGAAAACAGGTTCGTCCCCGCCTTCGCTGATAGACTTCACCGGATTGTTGTGAATATGGGCAGCGGTATTCCACGTTTTCTTCTCCATTTTAATAATGCGTTGCAGAAAACGGGTAGAGAATCCCGCCAGCCTTATCTTATATTTAGGACTCAGCATTGTACGACTGATCAGTGTATTGGGAAGACCGAGCAGCAAGTCGCCTGCCTGCAACTGATACGTCCGGTAGTTGATATCCAGCTGGATACACCCTTCTGCACAGACAGCAATAAGGAAACAGTTCAGCCGGACCGTATCATTACTATACGGAATCCCGTCCAGACTGTTGACTATCGCAAAGTCATCGTCTATATAATCAAGGATATGCTGACTCTTCTTAAAGTCTTCTATATCTACTGTCATAATGTTCTCTTTTTCCATAATCTCTCCTTTTTTACTTTTTGCAAAGTTGGTAAATAATAGGGAAAACAGAATGTCCCAAACTCCTTTATAATTGTTTGATATGTCGTTTATACGCAAATAGTTAGCCATAAAAAGCACAAATAACGAAAACAGGACATTCATAGAGAAAAATCGGTCACCATTGACTTGTTCTTTTCTCCTACTTTTGTTCTGATTTTAATAAAAGACAAAAAGAGTAAGTATGATTACAGTGAACAAAAAATGGATACGGCTGATAGGAATTGTCGGTTGTACAGTGTGGATGGCATCGTGCAAACAGGCACCGGATGCAGGAGGGAAATCTTCTTATGCAGTCATGCAGATAGAACCAACGGACAAAGAACTTTCTTCCTCCTATTCGGCGACCATACGCGGGCGACAGGATATTGACATCTATCCGCAAGTGTCGGGAACAATCGAGAAACTCTGCGTGACCGAAGGTCAGAAGGTACGTCGGGGACAGTTGCTTTTCATCATCGACCAGGTACCTTACAGAGCCGCGCTCAAAACCGCCACCGCCAATGTGGAAGCGGCACGCGCCGCTACGAGCACCGCCGAGCTGACTTACAAGAGCAACAAGGAACTGTATGCGCAGAAAGTCGTTTCGGAATTTAGCCTGAAGACTGCCGAAAACTCTTATCTCACCGCCAAGGCACAACTGGCACAGGCTGAAGCTCAGGAAATAAGCGCACGTAACAACCTCTCTTATACCGAAGTGAAAAGTCCCAGTGACGGAGTTGTAGGCGCATTGCCCTATCGTGCAGGCGCATTGGTTAGCGCCAGCATTCCTTATCCGCTCACTACGGTCAGCGACAATTCGGATATGTACGTCTATTTCTCGATGACCGAGAACCAGCTGCTCGCCCTCACCCGCCAGTACGGCGACATGGACGAAGCGTTAAAGAATATGCCGGAAGTGGAACTGATTCTGAACGACAACTCAGTCTATCAGAAGAAAGGTACCATCGAATCCATCAGTGGAGTGATCGACCGTCAGACAGGGACCGTAGTGGCACGCGTGGTGTTCCCCAACGAATCACGGCTGCTTCATAGCGGAGCATCGGGCACGGTAGTAGTGCCGAGCATCTACAAGAACTGCATCGCCATCCCGCAGACAGCTACCGTGCGGATGCAGGACAAAACAATTGTATATAAGGTAGTGGACGGCAAAGCGGTCTCCACCCTGATCACCGTAGCCGGAATCAACGACGGACGCGAATATATAGTGCTGGACGGCCTGAAAGCCGGTGACGAAATTGTATCGGAAGGCGCCGGACTGGTGCGCGAAGGCACACAGGTTAAATAAGAAGGAGACTGATTATGAAAGGAAATATATTTATCAAACGGCCGGTGATGGCTATCTCCATCTCCGTGCTGATTCTCGCCATAGGGCTTATCTCGCTCTTCACCCTGCCGGTGGAGCAATATCCCGACATCGCACCTCCTACGGTCTATGTGGCTGCCAGCTATACGGGCGCCGATGCCGAAGCAGTGATGAACAGCGTCATCATGCCGCTGGAAGAGAGCATCAACGGGGTGGAAGACATGATGTATATCACGTCCAGCGCCTCCAATGCAGGTCTGGCTATCATACAGGTTTACTTCAAGCAAGGCACCGACCCCGACATGGCGGCTGTCAACGTACAGAACCGTGTAGCCAAAGCACAGGGACTGCTGCCCGCCGAAGTAACGAAAGTCGGCGTAAGCACGATGAAACGACAGACCAGCTTCCTGCAAATCGGCGCGATGGTCTGCACCGACGGTCGCTACGACCAGACCTTCCTTGCCAATTATCTGGACATCAACGTCATCCCGCAGATCAAACGTATCGAGGGAGTAGGTGATGTCATGGAGCTGGGCGATACCTACAGTATGCGTATCTGGCTGAAACCGGAACGGATGGCACAATACGGGCTGGTGCCTTCGGACATCACCGGCGTGCTGGGCGAGCAGAACATTGAAGCCCCTACCGGCTCACTGGGCGAGAGTTCGCAGAACGTCTTCCAGTTCACGATGAAATATCGCGGAAGACTGAAGAGCGTGGAAGAATTTCAGAACACCGTTGTCCGCTCGCGTGAAGACGGCTCGATACTCCGTCTGAAAGATGTGGCGGATGTGGAACTGGGCACTATGACTTATAGTTTCCGCAGTGAGATGGACAGCCAGCCTGCCGTACTTTATATGATCTTCCAGACGGCAGGTTCCAATGCGACCGCTGTCAATAAAGAAATCACCGCCCAGATGGAACGGATGGAGAAAAACCTTCCGGAAGGAACGGAGTTCGTCACCATGATGAGTTCGAACGACTTCCTCTTCGCTTCCATACACAACGTGGTGGAAACACTGATTATCGCCATCATTCTGGTCATCCTCGTGGTATACTTCTTCTTGCAGGACCTGAAGAGTACGCTCATCCCGTCTATCTCCATCATCGTGTCACTGGTAGGTACGTTTGCCTGTCTGGTAGCTGCGGGATTCAGTCTGAACATCCTGACATTGTTTGCTTTGGTACTTGCTATCGGTACGGTGGTAGACGACGCCATTGTGGTGGTAGAGGCGGTACAATCCAAGTTTGATGCTGGATACAAGTCTCCTTATCTTGCCACGAAAGATGCAATGGGCGACGTGACGATGGCTATCGTCTCTTGTACCTGTGTCTTCATGGCCGTATTTATCCCCGTCACCTTCATGGGAGGTACTTCGGGCGTGTTCTATACCCAATTCGGTATCACGATGGCAACTGCCGTAGGTATCTCCATGATCTCGGCTCTGACCCTGTGTCCCGCCCTGTGCGCCATCATGATGCGTCCGTCGGACGGAACCAAGAGCGCCAAGAGTATCAACGGACGGGTACGCGCAGCTTACAACGCTTCGTTCAATGCCGTGCTGGGCAAGTATAAGAAAGGGGTGATGTACTTCATCCGCCATCGCTGGATGGTATGGACTTCACTGGCTGCTACCATCGTCCTGCTGGTTTATCTAATGAGCACGACCAAGACGGGACTCGTGCCGCAGGAAGACCAGGGCGTTATCATGGTGAATGTCAGCATCTCACCGGGAAGCACGCTCGAAGAGACAACGAAAGGAATGGACCGGCTGGAAAACATTCTGAAAGATACGCCCGAAATAGAACACTACGCCCGCGTAGCAGGATACGGTCTGATCTCCGGTCAGGGAACATCTTACGGTACGATCATTGTCCGCCTGAAAGACTGGAGCGAACGAAAAGGAAAGGAACACGGTTCGGATGCCGTAGCTTCCCGCCTCAACGCACAATTCCAGTCCATCAAGGAAGCGCAGATATTCAGCTTCCAGCCCGCCATGATTCCGGGATACGGTATGGGTAACTCCCTCGAACTGAACCTTCAGGATATGACAGGCGGTGATCTGGCTACGTTCTACGATGCGTCCACACAGTTCCTCAACGCCTTGAACCAGCGTCCGGAAGTGGCTATGGCTTATACATCCTACGCCATCAACTTCCCGCAGCTCTCGGTAGAAGTGGATGCCGCCAAATGTAAGCGTGCAGGAATTTCGCCAAGTGCGGTACTCGATGCGGTAGGCAGTTATTGCGGTGGAGCGTATATCTCCAACTACAATCAATACGGTAAAGTATATCGTGTCATGATGCAGGCATCGCCCGAATATCGTCTGGACGAACAGGCATTGAACAATATGTTTGTACGCAACGGTACGGAAATGGCTCCGGTGAGCCAGTTCGTTACACTGAAGCAGGTACTGGGACCGGAAACGGCCAACCGTTTCAACCTCTACAGCACCATCACAGCCAATGTGAATCCTGCCGACGGTTACTCTTCGGGTGAAGTGCAGAAAGTGATTGAAGAAGTGGCCGCAGAATCGTTGCCGATGGGTTACGGATACGAATATGGCGGTATGGCACGCGAAGAAGCAAGCAGCGGCGGCGCCCAGACGGTTTTCATCTACGCCATCTGTATCTTCCTGATCTATCTGATTCTGGCTTGTCTCTACGAAAGTTTCCTCGTACCGTTTGCCGTTATCTTCTCCGTACCGTTCGGATTGATGGGCTCGTTCCTGTTCGCCAAGATACTCGGACTGGAGAATAGCATCTATTTGCAGACGGGTGTGATCATGCTGATCGGCTTGCTGGCCAAGACGGCTATTCTGATTACGGAGTACGCCATCGAACGCCGCCGCAAAGGAATGGGCATCGTGGAATCGGCCTACTCTGCCGCACAGGTCCGCCTGCGTCCTATCCTGATGACGGTGCTGACGATGATCTTCGGTATGCTTCCGCTGATGTTCTCTTCCGGTGCGGGTGCCAATGGCAACAGTTCTCTGGGTACGGGTGTCGTAGGCGGTATGGCTGTCGGGACGGTGGCATTGCTCTTTGTCGTTCCGGTCTTCTACATCATCTTTGAGTACTTGCAGGAGAAAATCCGCAAACCGATGGAGGAAGAAGCAGATGTACAAGTGCTTTTGGAGAAAGAGAAAAGTGAAGCTGAACGTGAACGTTAATAAATAAAAGAAAGAATGAAGAAAAATATCATCCTGTTAGTTGCCATGAGTCTGACGCTGAGCGGTTGTGGCATCTATACCAAATACGAGCCCGTTACTTCTGTCCCCGACCAGCTTTATGGTGGGGAAGTAGTGGCCGAAGACACTGCCAGTC
>OGXQ01002991.1_pt1 | contig 10630 bp, 7 predicted proteins | sample 1576291 | NCBI WGS metagenome assembly OGXQ01 (sample SAMEA3541575, study PRJEB24748) | human gut metagenome | biome: human gut; feature: human-associated habitat; material: faeces | place: China | collected 2012 | reverse complement strand
CTCTAAAGTCTGGCGCTTCGGCAATCGTCACATCATACTTATCGCGCAATTTCTCCACATACATTTCTAAATTGTGCGACGGTACACCGCACATCTCCACACGGCCAGCACCGGGGATGTTGCGGGTGGTCAGGTTCATATTCAGCAGATCCGACGCCTGTTTTGCATCCTCGCCATACAGCTCAAAGAAATCCCCTACCTGAAACAGCACGAGGTCGTCCGGGTGGGCTTCCTTTACGGCATTGTAGTCATTCCATGCTGCACTTCGCGCTGCGGTCTGCCGCTGAAACTGCTCGTACTGTGTCTTTTCCTCCGGGGTCAGGAAACGGTCTTTGCGGATCAGCTCGGAGATACGCTTGGCGACGTTCGCCCAGTTCAGTTGAATTTCCGGGCAGTCCTGCTTTTTCAAGCTGACGCCCTTGCCGCTGTGATCCTCACCGCTGTGGGACGCGCCGGATACCGCGTGGGAGCTGCCTCCAATGCCGTATTCCTTTCTCAGGAAGTCCGCCTGCTCTTTGGGGCTGTGTTTCTCTTTGAAATAGGCGTAGATGCGCCCCTTGCTCCCTTCAATATTGCTGCCGCGGGTCAGGGTCGCGGCGATCTCGTCCTCGGTAATAAACCGCTGCACGGCGGGGATCTCCGCCATTTCGGCGCGGTACTCTCTGCGGGGCAGGGACAGCTCCCGTAAACCCTGCTCGATATTGTCCGGCTTGTGGTAGTGAAAGCGCAGCAGGCTCCTGTCCTCCCGGCAGTCGGATCGGAGCTGTGAAAAATCATCCATGAGGACTTCACGGAACGCAGGGTCTCTCAGCCGCTCGGCAAGCCGCGCCGTTTCCTCCGGGAAACCGCCGCCCCGCATATCCGACAGGCAGGAGAGGTAGCCCTGCGCCCGCGCCTTTTCACTTAAATCCTGCCGGAGATACCAGATAGACTGCGCCAGCTCCGTGCACTCGTGCCCCGGCGCTTCCGCAAGCTCCACGTTGGTTGCGAATTCGCCCTGCTCCAAAAGCTGCCCGATGCGCTCCGCCGCCTCCTGCCAGCTTACGACCTTTGCGGAGGTCAGGTATCTTGCCGCGTCCCCATTGGCGATGTGGATGCCATCGTCGGCGTACCACGCGGAATATCTGCCGTTTTCGGTGACGACGCCGTTGCCGCCGTGGAAGCTGCTTTGAAGAAACGCCGCGATTTCTTCCACGCTCTTGCCCTTGGAGAACTCCGTGGCGATCTTCATTCGGGCATAGTCGGCGTTGCCCTCCATGCGCAGAATGTGGTCGATATCCGACTGCGGGATGGACATGGAAAAAGCGGAGGGCGTGTAGCTCTCCGCTTCTGCGATATATGCGATTTGCTCTTCCTCCGTGGGGAACAGGCTCAGTTGGTATGCCTGCGGTATCGGAGGCTGCGCCGGTTCCGCTTCCGGCGCGTCATTGGTCAGTTGTACACCAGCTCGCTGAGGATGATCTCCTCCGCCTGCGCTTTCAGGCTGTTCATCAGCCCCACCCATTTCATCTGGTCGCGGGCTTTCAGCTCCTCCGTCACGCCCGCCGACTTCATCAGCTCCGGCATCATCTGCTCCAGCCTCCGGTTCGCCGTCTCGTCGATCTCCCGCAGGTGCGGGAACAGCTTCTCCGACAGCACCAGACGGCTGTACAGCCCCGGTCTGTGCTCCTGAAGGTAGCTCCTGCGCAGTCTCCCGTACTTGCCCAGGGGTCTCGCGTCCTCCGGCGTTTCGCTCAGCGTCAGGTCGGGAATCAGGTAGTCCCCGTTCTTGGTGTAGGTCAGCTCTGTCATGGCTATGGCTCCTTTCCGCGAGTTTCTCGCGCTCGTAATTCTTGATGGTGACTTCAATCTGCCGCAGCACCTCTCCGTTGATCCTGCTCACCGCCGTGCCCAGCTCAGCGGCGGCTTCCGGGGTGTTGAAATCGAAGATGCTCAGGAAATCCTCATGCTCGAAGCGGTCGTCCGCTTCAAGCCCGCAGCGGGACATGAGCGAGTAGGCGATGCTGACGGCGGCGGCGCTTTGGAAGGCCGCTCCTACGTTGAACTCATCATACCCGTAAAGAAAGGAATCGTCAACGATGGCAAGGATATCCCGCTTATAGTCCCGCCAGTATTCCTCCGCAAGCTGAGACGCGATGCGCTCAAGCTGGTCTGGCAGCCCTCCTTTTCCGTCCACACCGTAGCGGCTCTCCAGCATGACGCTTACCGCGTCCGCGTGTTCCGCCCGGTATTCCCACAGATAGCGGCTCTTTGGAAACTCTCTGCCGCCCGTATCCGACACGTCGAACACATACCGAAGCCTCGGCCTTTCGCCGCTGCTGTCGATGAGGGCGATGCCCTTGGAGCCCCTGCGGACATACCGGCCCATCTTTTCGTTCCAGAAGTCGTACTCCGCGCAGGCGGTGGCGTCCGGACGCTGGGCGTGGATCATGACCTGCTCGGCGTAGGGGTATTTGTACAGCCTTGCGGCGGTGGTGAGAAAGCCCGTCCAGCCCCGGTAGCTGCCGGTGATCTGCCGCTGCGCCTCGTCCGCCATCTGCATATACGTTTGTAGCTTGCTCGGCATATTGCTCCTCCTTCATGGCATAAATTTAGAGCGCCCGGATCGGACGCTCTATGTAAGGGGCGGTATATCCGAAAACGTCCCGAATCCTATGCAGGAAATGGGACACTTTCTCTTGTATGTCGATGTTCTATTTCCCAAAATCAATATTTTTTCGATTTTGGGAAATAGGATTGTGGAGGCAAAGCGGGAGCGACCCGAAAGCCGCCCCCGCTGAATCCGCCTTATTCGTCCGTATCGAAGTCGGGAATTAGCTCCAGCTCCGCGAAGTCCTCATCGGTGATTTCGCTGAGCTTTTGCAGGGCGCTGTCGGTCAGCTCCCGCAGCTCGGCTTCGTCCTCGTCCAGGTATCCGCGCATTTCGGTGAGGGCGGCAATCAGCCCGCTGCGGCTGTCGCTTTGGTAGATGCACATGAGGTTCATTTCATCGTTGGTAAAATTCATCATAGCAGCTCTCTTTCCGCGCGCCTTGAACGCGCTGTCTTTTTCGGCTCGTTAACGGGAGGACAGAGCTTTGCCAGCACGGAGGGCTTCTTCTCCTGCCGTGACGCCTGCGCCTGTTCCCGGCGCGCCGCCTGCGCCAGCTCCATGAGGGAGATGGGCTTGCCGGACTTTGCCTGTTCCTCAAGCTCTGCCACGGTCTGCTTCTGCCCGTTGTTGATAACGCCGTCGATCATGCCGTAGTCGTCCTCCATGGCCATCTCCGCGTTTTTGAGATAGTTTTCCGGCTTTAGGAAGTCGGGCAGCGCCTTGAAGCCCCGGGAATCAACGTAATGACAGGATACCACGCCGTTCTGCTTCAGCGCCACGATGTCGCTGACGGACAGGCTGTGACCGCGAAAATCCTCCGGGCGGCGGATGTTGAAGGTCTCATACAGCTCGTTCAACCTGTCCTGCGTATCGCCCCTGCGGTCAAGGTTTCCCGCATAGACGGCGGCGTAATTTCCCTTTTCAATGGAAAGCCCCTTCTTCTCCAGATACTCGGCGTTCATAAAGCGAAGCTGCGCCATATTATCATTATCCCGAAGCTGATAGATGGCAAAGCTGTCGGCGGTGTTGTCGAGGAACGCCTTTTCATAGTCCGGCGGTGCGAAGCGGTCTTTGACCGTCTCCCATTCGGTGGCTTCCACGCCGAAGATGCCGTCAAAGCTGCGGACTTCCTCTGCATCGAACGCCATGGCCTCGGTGTTGTCGGTATGGAGCATATACACGCTCACGTCCCGTTCCATGAGCTCCAGCGCGCGCTCCTTTGTCAGCGGCAGCATATTGGAATCGGTGTAGCCGTAGGCGTTCATGCTCTCAATAGAGATGGCAGGATCGGGGACGCAGCCGTTGTCCGGCGCTGTGACCGGCTCCGGCTCCTGCACGGCGATCTCCTGCACAGGCTGGGCGGCAAGGCTCTCCGTCTCCTTGTCCAGCCCGCGCTCCTTGCAGATTTCCGCGTAATGGCGGTCGATATCCGTAATCAGGGAGGATGAGGTTCGGTTGATGGTCTCCAGCGATGCGCGAAGCTCGGTCAGCTCTCTGTCCTTTGCCCAGGTCGCCAGATACCCGAAGCTGTTTTCGCCTGTCTCAATGCCGTAATAGGCGCAGACGGCGAAGGAGATGCTCTCCGCCTGAATCTCCTCGGCGGCGCGGGAGAGCTTTGCCTTTTCCGGGTACTGTGCGTGCAAAAACTCCTTCACGGTCTGCTCGCCGCCCGTGAAGTTCAGCCCGTCCTCGCCCAGATACAAAAAGCCCTGCTCCGGCAGCTCAATGGGCGCTGCTGTGATGACAGAGGCGGCGTGATTGACGGTGACATGGCTTTCAAGCGTTACCGGCATACCCGGATCGTAATCTGAGCCGCGCAGGTCATACGCATACAAGCCCTCCGGCAGCTTATCCCGGTCGATGCGCCCGTTGGAGAACAGCGCGGGCTTGCCGAACAGCTCAATCTCCTGATATTTTTCTCCGATTTCGTCCTTATTGTGGAGCTTGGAGTGGGCGATCTCATGGACGGCGGCGCAGACCGTCTGTACCTCGCTCATGCCTTCGCGGACAGCGATGAGCTGTTTGTCCACGGAGAAGTATCCGTCCATATTCTCCGCCAGCTTCTCAAAGCAGATGGGTACGGGCGCGCTGCGCCGCAGAGCTTCCATGAACACCCCGTAATTCTGCACGTCCCCCGTAAGGTTCGCCGCCAACTCCGGAAGGGGCTTGCCTGCGGTCTGCTGCACGTCGAACACCACCACGGGCTTGTACATGGGGATCTGCACCGTCTTTTCCTCCGTGATAATATCGCCGTTCTCGTCCCGCAGGGGGAGCTTGGTGTCGGGGTCTAATTTCTGCTGCTCGATTTTCTTCTTGAAGGGCGTGGGGGCGATGATCTTAATGCCCTTTTCGCCCTTTTTGACGCTTCTTCCGAACTGATCGCGCCATTTGTTGAAGCCAGCCACATGGGTGGCATCGGGGCGCTGCATATAGATGAGCATGGTGTTGTTGACGCTGTACTTGTGAAAGCGGCTCATGGTGGCAAGGTACTGCCTGTATTTGTCGCTCTCAAACAGCTCCTTTATGCCCGCCTCGATACTGTCGGTGATGTCCTTGAGCCGTTCCTTGTTTGTCTGTTTTTCAGCCATTTCATGCATACCTCCTTTGATTCATGGTAAAAACAGCGGCTCCCGCAGGGGAACGAAACGCCCGTGCGGGAGCCTGTGAGGGTCACTTGGTGAAGTCCAGCTTATAGGAGGAACGCGCGCCGTCGTCCTCCAGCACGATGAATGCGTCGTAGGTCTTGCCGGTTTTCTCGGAGTAGATACCGCTGGCGTAGGCGCGTCCCTGCGCCAGAAGCGAGGAAGCCATTTTCTTCGTCAGGCTGATCTTCTTGGCGGCAAGGAAGCGGTTATCCCGCCACAGCCCGAACTTGCAGCTCCGTCTCTCGCAGAAATAGCCGTTTTTGCTCTCCGTGACCTCTGCGCCGCAGCGGGGGCATTTGCCCACAACGGGTCTGCCGGAGGGGAACAGCACCTCCGCGCCGTCCACAGGCGCAGCGTCCCGAACCAGCGCTGCGACCATATCGCAGATGCCGGCGAGGAACTCGTCCGCGCCCAGCTCGCCGCACTCGATCTCCTTGAGGCGGTGCTCCCATTCGGCGGTGAGCAGCGGGGACTGGAGCTGTTCGGGCAGCACGGTAATGAGGGACACGCCCGCTTCGGTGGGAACGAGGCGTACAGCTTTCTTCGCCTTTCTGCGCTCCGCAAAGCCCGTGGCCACCAGCTTTTCAATGACCGCCGCCCTTGTCGCGGGGGTTCCCAATCCCTTTCTCTCGGCATCTTCCGGCATATCCTCCTTGCCCGCCGTCTCCATGGCCGACAAAAGCGTATCCTCGGTGAAGTGCTTGGGCGGGGTCGTTTTTCCCTCTTTGACCGCGCAGGAGGAAACGGGAAGCAACTGTCCCTCGGAAAGCTCCGGGAGGGGCTTGTCCGTAAGCTCCGCATCCGCATATGCTTTCCAACCGAGCTGAATCACCGTTTTCCCCTTGGCGGCAAAGACATTTCCGCCGCAGTCCAGCCTTGCCTCGGTCTCCAGACAGACGAAGGGTGCGCTGACCGCCATAAGCACCTGACGGGCGGCAAGGCGCAGGATCTCCCGTTCGCCTGCGGGCAAGGTTTCCAAGTCCGTTTCACCCGCTGCCATCGTGGGAACGACGGCGTGGTGGTCGCTGACCTTTTTGCTGCTGCACACCTGCCCCGAACAGACGGCTGCGGGCGGCTCCGTGCCGCAGATGCCCGCACAGCACAGCACCAGCGCGTTTACGCCGCTCTCCATATCGTCGGTGAGATAGCGGCTGTCGGTGCGGGGATAGGTGCAGAGCTTCTTTTCGTAGAGGCTTTGCAGGTAATCCAGCGTCTGCTGCGCCGTGTACCCAAGCAAGCGGTTCGCATCCCGCTGGATCGTGGTCAGGTCGTAGAGCGCCGGGGCTTTCTCCGTCTTTTTTGTCTGCACGACGGAGGTAACAGCGGCGGCTTTGCCGTTGCAGTCCCCGGCAAGCCGCTCCGCCTCTGCCTGCTCCTTCATGCGTTCGCCTGCGGCGGAGAAGCCGTTAAAGTCCAGATGGACGGTGTAAAAGCTCTCCGGCTGAAAGGCGCTTATCTCCGCTTCCCGCTGCACCAGCAGCGCAAGCGTGGGCGATACCACGCGCCCTACGTTCAGTGTGCGGTGGTACATCACGGAAAACAGGCGGGTGGCGTTGATGCCCACCAGCCAGTCCGCCTTGCTGCGGCAAAGGGCGGAGGCGTAGAGGTTGTCGTACTCCGCGCCGTCGCGGAGATTGTCAAAGCCCTGAAGGATCGCCGCATCCTCCATGGAGGAGATCCAGAGCCGCTTTACGCGCTTGCGGCAGTTGTTGAGATTATACGCCGTGCGGAAGATCAGCTCGCCCTCGCGCCCGGCGTCGCAGGCGTTGATGACCTCGCAAACGTCCTCTCTGTGCATGAGGGCGCGCAGTGTGTTCATCTGCTTCTGCTTGTCCCGCGCCACGGTGTACTGCCAGCTTTCCGGCAGAATGGGCAAGTCCTCCCTTCGCCATTTGCCGTACTTTTCATCGTAGGCGTCCGCATCCGAAAGCTCCGCAAGATGCCCGAAGCACCAGGAGACGAGATAGCCGCCGCCCGAAAGAAAGCCGTCCCCGCGTTTGCCTGCGCCAAGAACGGCGGCAATGCTCCTTGCCACGGAGGGCTTTTCACACACAACAAGCCGGTAACAGGTCGTATTCATCATTGGTTTTTGTCCTCCTCACTGTCAGCAGTGTTTTCATCTTCAAACTCGTAATCCTCATCTTCCTCGTCCTCGCCGTAGTCGTAATCGTCCAGATCGTCCGCCCCACGGGTGTCGGCCTTGGGCTTGCGGAGCTTGAACCAGTACAGCGCACCGCCGCCGCCCAGCAGAAGCAGGAGGACGACCACTATGAGCCCCGCGCCGCCGGACTTCTTTTCGGGCGCGGTCTCCGCAGGCTCGGCGGGCTGGGGCGTTATTTCTGCGGCTTGCTCCTTACCCGCGCACTCGCTCATATTGGTTCTGCACACCTTGCAGCCCGTGTTGATTTTACCCACGGCGCATTTGTCCGTGCAGGTGCAGGCGGGGACGATGCTCTCGCCGTCCTTGGTCAGCGCCAGCAGGTCGGCCTCGTCCACAAGATTCAGGAAATGGACGTTCTCATTGCCCTTATCGTCCCGGTCGATGATGAGATAAAAGGTGTTGCCGCCCTTGGTCGTCACGGTGATGAACTGCTTGCCTGCGCCGGAAGCGGAGCCAATGTCGTCCATGAGCGTCAGGTTGCCGTCCGGGGTCAGGGGCGCGGAACCTCCGGCAGCGGCGTAATATTGCAGCAGTATCTCCAGCAGTCCCGCAGTATCCGTGTCGTTCTCACCGCCTCCCGCAGAGGTGTTGAGAACCTCAAGGTATTTGCCGTATACATAGCCTGTCTGCTCCGGCACGACCACCTTGTACCAGCCGTTGCTTTCCTCCAGCACCTTCACCTCCGCGCCGTTGAGCAGACGCCCGATCACGGTGTAATCCGTGCCGGGGCCGGTGCGCAGGTTCAAATAGGTGCGGACGTTGACCACCTTTCCGGCCTGCTCCCGTTTGGCGGGAAGCGTCCAGCTCCGATCCCCGATGGTCACGGTATGGCTTCCGTCCGCATTTTCGGTCACAAGCACGGTCAGGGTCTGTCCGTTTGGGGTCTGCTCACCGGTATTCGTATTCTCCGGCTGTGTAGTTGCAGTTGGGGTTTCCATGGTCGGGTCGCCCATTGTCGAATCGACCATATCGCCGCCGCCTGCATAGGCCGTAACGGAAAAGGCCGTCATGCAGAGCACGACGGCCAGCGTCACGGCAAAAAATCTCCATTTATTCTTCATCCACAAAATCCTCCGTTTTTCTGTATTCGTCGGGCAGCGCCGCCGTGGGACGCTTTTCCAGCATCTCCATCAGCGCCGCGAGCTGCTCGATGGTCAGCCCGTTCTCGCGGACGATGCCCACAATATCCGTGTTTTCCAGCTTCAGAATCTGCTCGTCCAGGGCTTTGAGCCGTGCGGTCAGCGATGTGAGCTTTTCCGCCAGCTTCTCGCGCTCCTGACGCAGCTTTTCAAGTCGCGGGTTCATAACATCCTCCTTTTTGCGTTGATATGGTTGTTGTTAAGGTAATCTGCCAAACTGGAGAAAATGGCTTCGCCAGTAGCTCGTGTCGATGGAAGCGTAGTGAATGGGGTCGCCGCAGTGGAGCATCCTGTTATTGCCCACATAGATGCCCACATGGGACGCGCCCGTGGTGTCGTAGGTTTCGGCCTCTTTTGGCGAACCGGGACAGGCCCTTCCATGAACACCCGATATATGCAAATCCAAAACCCCGGAATTCCGCCATTCCCCGACGGCGACCATCGCACGATAGGGCGTCAGGTGAATGAGATTCTGTCCCGGTTGCCCAAAAAGAGGCAAAATGACGAACCGGGACAGCGAAATCTGTCCCGGTTGTCCCAAAAGAGACGAAATGACGAACCGGGACAGCAGAATCCGTCCCGGTCCACACGCGGTTCACACGGCATTACCCAAGTAAACTCATCGGCAAAACATTGGCCCAGCCAACACCACTACCGATGTCCAGCACAGGCCAGCTCGTCCAGGCGGGCGGCGAAGCGGGGCCAGTCGGTCTTCATAGCGGTGAGGAGCTTGCGGTTGGGCACGTCGTCAATCGGGACCCAGCAGATTTCCATGCTTTCGTCGTCGTTTGCCTTGGGCTCGACGGTGTGGCCGGGCTTTTCGAAGGCAAACACGGTGGTGTAGGCCCACGGGCCGTGGTCCTCGCGGTAGGAGCCGACTACCTCGATGTCTTCGGGAGTGATGTTGGCTTCCTCATAGCTTTCGCGCAGCGCGCCCTCGATGGGCGATTCGCCGTCCGCGGTGGCACCGCCGGGAATACCCCACGTGCCGCCTTCGGCGCTCCACGCGGCGCGATGTTGCATGACCACGTGGGTCACCTTGCCACTCACCGGGTCGCGACGAGCCAGCAGAATACCGGAAGCACCGTTGGTGCCCCAATGCTTGCGGCCGCAGGCGCAGTCCACCCAGCCATCGCCGGGCTGGTGTACGTTTTCGACCGGCGGCAGAATGCCAGCGTGCTGGTTGCCCGATGCCTTGCTTTCCGGTTCCAGTTCACCACGGCCGACATTCCACAGGTCAGTCCACGTGATGCCCAGTTCGCCGGCCAGATGCCGGGCCAGCGGCAAGCTGAGGCCGATGATGCCGTGCGGATCGCCCTCAATACTGTCGATGAACGCACCACCGAAGCCTTCCAGCGTGAACGATCCGGCGACTTCCAGCGGCTCGCCAGTGGCAATGTACCGTTCGACGTCGGCATCGGTGAATTCGCCGAAATGGACTTTGGCGTGGCTTGCGCCGCGCACGGTACGCCCGGTCGCGAAATCGATCAGGCAGTGTCCGGTCCACAGTTCGCCGGTCGCGCCGCTCATGCGCTTCAGTCGTTCGCGGGCCACGGCTTCGCTGTGCGGCTTGCCGTAGCATTCGCCGCCCAAGAGGAACATCGAATCACAGCCGAGAATCAGCGGGCCGACTGTCGCCTCGGTCAGTCCCGGCTGTCCGGCAATAGCGGTGGCGATGGGTTCGGTGACGGTCGGCATATCGATGCCGGAGAAGTCGCGCGTGGTGGCGATTTCCGCCTTGGAATAGTCAATGGGCTTGCCAGCGGCGGCTTCACGCAAGTCTTCGACGGCAGCTTCGCGTTCCGAATCCTTGATTTCCTTGGCCTTGAGCGGGTAGGCGATCACGCGGTCACCGGTCGCAGCGGCGGCAGTATCGGCCACATCACGATACGCACGATGAACGGCCTCGGCCTTGGCCGCGGCCAGAATCATCACGCGCTGCTTGATGCTCAAATCGTCGACGGTGACGCCTTCTTCACGGGCGGCCGCTTCCAGCGCAGCAGGCTCATCCACATGCGAGACGCGAATTGTGGGGCAGCGTCTTCATTGACGGTACTCACATCAAGGCCAACGCCAACACGAAGAAGCAGATG
>OGXQ01002978.1_pt1 | contig 10676 bp, 8 predicted proteins | sample 1576291 | NCBI WGS metagenome assembly OGXQ01 (sample SAMEA3541575, study PRJEB24748) | human gut metagenome | biome: human gut; feature: human-associated habitat; material: faeces | place: China | collected 2012 | reverse complement strand
TCCGCGCAGCTCGGAAAAACTGATACCGGAGAGGGAGAGCCTGCGCAGTTCTGTCAGAAATCCGCGGAGCTTTTCGATTTCCGGGAAGTTGTTCTGATTCAGAAGACGAATCTGATAAAAAAGATAAGCAACAGACTGGAAATCCACGCGTTTTTCCAGAAAATCTGCATCGAGCTGAAGCATGATCAGGCGATGTTCTCTGTTGGTTGTGGAAACAGCGTGCAGCTCGCCGGGCCAGATAAAGAGAAGATCACCGGGCTTCAGTGGAAAGGCTTCTCCGTTTACTTCATAGATAATGCCGTCATCCTGTGCAAGCACAATTTCAATATAGTGATGCCAGTGCAGACCGAAATAGGCGGGGACATGCGAAATAGAGATATCGTAAACATAGCTGTTAGCAAAATGATTGTTTTCGAAAAAAGAAGTCGAATCGTTTTTCATGGCAAAAGAATCCTCCGTATCTGATAAACGGTATTATACAACAGAAGAGAGAAAAAATATAGAAAAAATCGAAACATCTGGGCAATGATCGGCAATATATAAGTAGTGTTTTACGAGGATCTGTATTATGGTTAAGATATGAAAATTGTGAAGAACGGCAGAAATCGGAAAAAGAGTGATGTGGTTTTGGCGAAAATTCACAAAAATATAATAAAAGTTTATGAAAAGTGAAGAAGTGGGAGGTAAGCGAAAAATGCAGATTTATGTAGATGGAAATGCTGTGCGAAGCGGAAATGGGCAGAAGGAATATCCATTTCAGACGATTTCCGAGGCGGCAAAAATTGCAAGGTCCGGCGACGAGGTGCTTGTAGCGCCTGGCGTATATCGGGAATATGTAGATCCGGCGAATGCGGGATGTGAGGATGCAAGAATTGTGTATCGTTCTGTGGAACCGGGAAAAGCTGTGATTACCGGTGCGGAAATTGTGGATAACTGGGAGCATTTGGAAGGTGATGTGTGGACAGCGCGCGTTTCGAACGGATTGTTTGGGGATTACAATCCATATACGACACTGGTCAGCGGTGACTGGTTTATCGCATCCTACACGGCACACACCGGAGAAGTGTATCTGAATGGAAAATCCATGTATGAGGTGACAAGTCTGGATCAGGTGAAAAAGCCGGAGATCTATAAAAAATCCTGGGATCAGGCATTCACGGTTTACACCTGGTATGTGGAGCAGGACGAAGAGAAGAATGAGACCGTTTTCTATGTGAATTTCCAGGGGAAAAACCCGAATGAGGAAACGGTGGAAATTAATGTGCGCGAGAATTGCTTTTATCCATCGAAGGAGGGCATTGGTTATATCACGCTGTCCGGCTTTGTTGTAAAACAGGCGGCAACCCAGTGGGCTCCGCCGACGGCATATCAGGAAGGAATGGTCGGCCCGCACTGGTCAAAGGGATGGATCATCGAGGATTGTGAGATTTCAGATTCGAAGTGCTCGGGCATTTCCCTTGGAAAATACAGACAGCCGAACAATGACAATAAATGGCTCAAATGGAAATTCAAAGATGGTACACAGACGGAGCGTGACTGTATCTGCCAGGCGCAGCGAGAGGGATGGACGAAGGAAAATATCGGAAGCCATATCATCCGCCGGTGCAACATCCACGACTGTGGACAGACAGGTATTGTAGGCCACTTAGGCGGTGTGTTCTCGATTATTGAGGATAACCACATTCACCATATCAATAATAAACAGAACCTTGCGGGTGCGGAGATCGGCGGCATCAAGATGCATGCAGCAATCGATGTGATCATTCGAAGAAACCATTTCCATCACTGTACGAGAGGCCTCTGGCTCGACTGGCAGGCACAGGGCACACGTGTTACGCAGAACCTGTTCCATGACAATACGCTGCCGAACGAGGAAAATGCAAATCCAGAAGGTATGGACGGTATCGGCGAGGATATCTTTATTGAAATTTCCCACGGACCGACACTGGTGGACAATAACGTACTGCTTTCGGACCGCGCGATGAAGCTGGCAACGCAGGGTGTTGCGGTAGTACATAACCTGATCGCGGGATCGTTTACTGCTGTCGGCCGAGGTGTCAACAATGGCTCCGACAAGCTGCCGTCGCCGCGCTACACACCGTACCATGTGCCGCATCGCACGGAGATCAACGGATTTATGACAGTTCTTCACGGTGACTGCCGGTTCTACAATAATATCTTCATCCAGAAGCCGGTTCGTGCGGGAATGGAAGAAATCCGTAAACTGACCGGAGATAATGAGTGGGATGACGGAAATCTGACAGCAGGAACCGCACCGTACAGCGGATATCCGACATTGGAGGAGTACGTGGCAAGATTTGAGGGCTACTGCGGAATGGGCTCCGGAAAGTCACCGGATCTGTATTACGAGAAGCTGCCGGTATGGCTTGGCGGCAACGTTTACTTCAATGGGGCGAAGCCGGCAGAGCAGGAACAGGACGCTGTAGTGGATACCGAGCATGAAATCACCATCGGTGTAAAAGAAGAGAACGGAAAATGGAAACTGGAGACTAATGTTTACGATTATCTGCCGCAGAATGCCTGTGCAGTGATCTCAACGGAGACGCTTGGCATGGCATTTGAGCCGGAACAGAAATATGAGAATCCGGATGGAACGCCGATCGTGTTCCGATATGACTACTTCGGAAACCGTCAGGGCATTCATCCGCTGCCGGGCCCGTTTGCATCAAAAGAGGCTGCGGAAGAAGCATTATCGTAAAGAAATTCTATAGACCCGCAAAAAAATAGCGTAAAAAATTCAGCGCCGCAGAGAGTGAATGATTGCGTCACAGCCTTTTTTGCAGTGTTTTCGGGTTTTACTATAACAAAAAGGAGTATAGAGAAATGATTTACTATGTCAATAATTCCGCTCCGAAGAATGGAAACGGAACAAAAGAGATGCCGTTCAAGTTCATCAACGATGCGGCAAAAATTGCAAAGGCAGGAGATGAAGTTCTGGTTGCACCTGGTATTTACCATGAATATGTTGATCCGGTCAACGGCGGAACCGAGGATGCGAGAATCGTCTATAAGAGTGAGAAGCCGCTCGGCGCAAAGATCACCGGTGCGGAAACGATGAATGACTGGGAGCATTACAAAGATAATGTGTGGGTATGCCGTGTAGACAACGGAGTTTTTGGCAATTATAACCCATACACGACAATGGTCGGCGGTGACTGGTATTTTGCACCGGTGGTACGCCATACCGGCGCGGTTTATCTGAATGACCGCCAGTTATACGAGACAGAGACGCTCGAGGAGTGTATCAAGGGCGAGGTTTATGCGCCGTCCTGGGAGCCGGAGTGGTCGGTTTACAAATGGTATACCGAGCAGGACAAAGAGAAAAATCAGACGGTCATCTACGCAAACTTCCAGGGTAAAAACCCGACGGAGGAAAAAGTAGAAATCAACGTGCGCCGGAACTGCTTTATGCCGTCGAAAACAGGCGTAAATTACATTACGTTCAGTGGATTTGATGTCAGCAAGGCAGCAACGACATGGGCGCCGCCGGCTGCTTATCAGGATGGTATGATCGGTCCGCACTGGTCGAAGGGATGGATTATTGAGGACTGTGAGGTCAGCAACAGCAAGTGCTGCGGTATTTCGCTCGGAAAATATTACGATCCGGAGAACGACCATTACTTTACCAGAAAACACGTAAAAAGCCCGACCCAGATGGAGCGTGATGCTGTGTGCCGCGGCCAGTATCACGGCTGGACGAAGGAGAACATCGGAAGCCATATCATCCGCCGCTGCCACATCCATCACTGTGAGCAGACCGGTATTGTCGGACGGATGGGCGGTGTGTTCAGTATTATCGAGGACAACCACATTCACAACATCAACAATATGCAGCAGCTTGGCGGAGCCGAGATTTCCGGTATCAAGATGCATGCAGCGATCGATGTTGTGATGAGAAGAAATCATATTCATCATTGCACGATGGGCATCTGGTGCGACTGGGAGGCACAGGGAACACGCCTGACCCAGAACCTGCTGCACGACAACTGCCCGCCGGAGGGAACACCAAAGGCAGAGGGCGCAATGATGAGTCAGGATATTTTCATCGAGGTTGGCCATGGTCCGACACTGATCGATAACAATATTATGCTCTCACCGGTCAGCGTTCGTATGGCGACCGATGGTATTGCCTGCGTACACAATCTGATGCTTGGCTCATTAACTGCAGTTGGCGGCGGAACAGGAGACCGTTACACGCCGTATCACATCCGTCACCGTACCGAGGTTGCCGGATTCATGACATTCCTGCATGGCGATGACCGGTTCTACAACAACATCTTTATCCAGAATTACCCGGTTGAGGAAACAGAAACGGTTGAGGACATGGGCTTCAAGATGGAGGATAACCAGGAGGTCGGAACGCATGTGTTCGACGAGTATCCGACCTATGACGAGTGGATCAGCCACTTTGAGCTGGATAAACCGGCCGACATGAGCAAGCTGGAGCCGTATCACAACAAGTGCCATCTGCCGGTTTGGGTAAACGGAAACGCTTACTTTAACGGAGCAAAGGCGTGTGTGAATGAAAAAGAGAATCTTATGGATAACGAGAACCAGGTTAAGGTGGAACTTGTGGAAAAAGACGGCCACTATTCCATCAAGACGAACGTGTATGAGTTCCTGAAGGATTTCCGGACGGGAATTATCAACAGTGATATTTTAGGATACGCCTTCGAGCCGGAGCAGAGATTCGAAGATCCGGACGGAAGCACGATTATCTTCGATCAGGACTATCTTGGCGAGCACCGCGGCGTGGCAGCAATGCCGGGACCGTTTGCGGATGGAGCTGAGGCAGAGAAGATTCTGTGGTAGAAAAAATCAGAACTTACCGGTTGATATGAAAAAAACAGGGCGCTGTGCAGGAAATGGCACAGCGCCCTGTTTTGGTAAAAGGAAAGTCAGGATGCCTTTGCAGAATCTTTTGCCGTCGGCATTTTCTCGTATAAGATTTTCAGCATAATCGGTGTTGCAATACTCGAGAAAAGAATCAGCAGAATCACGGCACTGAAGAAATCGCCGGATAAAAAGCCTGCATTCAGACCCTTTTGCGCAACGATCAGACAGACTTCACCACGGGTCATCATACCGACACCGATTTTCAGGCTGTCGCCCCAGGTAAAGCCGCATCCCTTTGACATCAGGCCACAGCCGATAATTTTTGCGGCAAGGCCGACGATGACGAAACAGATGGCAAAGAGTACGAATTTCTCGTTCATGCCGCTGAGCGTTGTTTTGAGTCCGATACTTGCAAAGAAAATCGGTCCGAAAATCATATAGGAGCTGATATCCATTTTTTCTTCGATGTAATCGGAAGAATCGAGGGAACACAGGATAACGCCCGCAACGTATGCACCGGTAATATCGGCGATGCCGAAATATTTTTCGGAAATGTAGGACAGTCCGAAGCAGAGTGCAAGACCCAGAATCGGGAGACGGCGGGTGTGCGGAAATATGGAGTTCATGCGGTTGAACAGCTTAAAGCAGAGAAAACCGAGCACAATCGCAAGGGCAAAAAACAGAATGGTGGAGGCTGCTACTTTCAGCGGATTGGATGTCGGATCTTTAAAACCGATGACAACAGTCAGCACAATGATACCAATGACATCGTCGATGATGGCTGCATTTAAGATGGTTGTTCCAACCTCTGTTTTCAGCTTGCCGAGTTCTTTCAAGGCCTGTACGGTGATGCTGACCGATGTCGCAGTCAGAATAACACCGATAAAAACAGCGTGGTAAAATTCTTCCGTTCCGACAGCAGAGAAGCCATAAAAGCTCATGTATAAGATGGCTCCAAGAACGAGAGGAACAAAAACACCGGCACAGGCGATCAGCAGGGATTTCACTCCGGTGCGGAGCAGATCCTTCAGGCTGGTGCCAAGACCTGCGGAGAACATCAGCAAAATGACACCGATCTCCGCCATTTGTGCGAGAAAGTCAGATTGCTGAACGAGTCCCAGCACACTGGGTCCAAGGACAATACCGGCAATCAGCTCGCCCACAACCTGCGGAGCCTTGCATTTTCTGGCAAGAATACCAAACAATTTTGCGAATACGATAATGATTGCCAGGTCTTTTAAAATGACATACGTATCCATGAAAAAGATACCCCCTTTTATGAAGTTTATGTATGTGTCGGCAGCTTGAAAGAGCAATGCCGGAGTTTGATACGCATACATTTTCAGTATAACAAAAATTGAGAAAAAATACTATCGGCAAGAAAGAAAAAATAAAGTAAAACGGAAAAATGATGCAGGCGTATGGAACCGTTCTTTTGTAAAACAAAACTGGAAAAGAGGATTGTGAGGGTTATTGTCAGATTAAGAGGAGTGAACGGTAATGGAAAAAGAGATATAGAAAAGAGCATGTAGATATAGTATGATCAAAGCAGCAAATAAATTTTACATGGAGTTTAAAAAGCGGGATCAAAGAAAAAACGGGTAAAGGGAAACTATTATGAATGGCTAAACAACCCATGTTTTCATGGTGAGGTGGATCGGGAAAACATAGAACTCTCGGACATTATTACATTTCATTTTTATGGTGATTATACGCATGCACGAAGAATGGTAAAGTTTTTGAAACAGTTTAATCGTCCGCTGATTAATACAGAATGGATGCATAATTTGTATCATGCAGATTTTACTCCGTATGATCAGGAGGAGTTGGATATACTAAAGAAGTGTAATGAAGATAAGAATATCTGGAAATAAGGAACTAGGAGAAACAAAAACGTTGACGAAAAAAAAGAAATTTGATAAACTGGAAAAATAAAAGGGAGTAGCTAGCCAACCGTGTTCACTTCTTCGTCAGTACAGCTATTGATATTCAATAACTCGGAAAGTGATTAAATAGCGAGACTTTTACTGTAGATGCAGTAGGAGTCTCTTTTTTTATGCCTATAACACCTGCTGCAAAGAATGCAAAAGAAAGAGAGGAAGATACGTATGATGTTACAGGCAGGGATTTTGATAGTGGGTTTCCTTTTTCTGGTAAAAGGAGCAGACTGGTTTGTGGAAGGGTCTGCAAGCATAGCAAGAAAGTTTGGAATTCCCCAGCTGATTATCGGACTTACCATTGTTGCAATGGGAACGAGTATGCCGGAGGCTGCTGTAAGTATTACCGCAGCGATGCAGCAGAACGCAGGAATTACGATAGGAAATGTGGTTGGAAGCAATATTTTGAATATTTTTATTATTCTCGGACTTACGGCATTAATAACAAATGTGGCAATACAAAGGTCTACCTTGTTTTATGAAATACCGTTTATGATGTTTGTTACGGTAGTTTTAATGATATGCGGAATCACAGGAGGAAAAGTAACGTTTGCCGAGGGCATAGTCTTATGGGTACTGTTTCTTGTATATCTTGGCTATTTGTTTGTAATGTCGAAAAAAGGGGAAAATCCGGAAGAGGAGGAAGCGAAAAATTATCCTGTCTGGAAATGTCTTCTTTTGATGGTGGCAGGCGGCGTCCTGGTTGTAAAAGGAAGTGATTTTGCCGTCAGCGGGGCAACCGAGATTGCACGATACTTTGGAATGAGTGAGCGTTTTATCGGACTGACGATTGTTGCTCTCGGAACATCCCTTCCGGAGCTGGTAACATCTGTGACAGCAGCAAAAAGAGGGAATGCAGGAATTGCAATCGGAAATATTGTCGGAAGCAATATTTTTAACATTTTATTTGTAATTGGAACAGCCGCACTGATCTGTCCTGTGCCATTTGAAACTAAATTTATTGTAGACACAGGAATCGCAATTCTGGCAGGTCTGGTTTTATGGATTGGGACGTACAAGAACAGGGAATTACGGAAAACGTGTGGTGTCGTTATGCTTTTATGCTATGCAGGATATTTTGCATATTTATGTGTGGTATAAGATGAACCATTTTTGATGAAACCAGTATTTAGGCACCGACCATTTGGCCGGTGCTTTTGAAGTGCATTCAAAGCTATGCGAAACGGAAGAAAAAATCAAGAATCATGCTAGAATCTAGCTTCGGAAGGCGGAAAACAGTCCCAAAAAGTGCAACAATTTTCTGGAAAATATGCTATAATCTGGTCAAAGTAGAGAAAAGCGGAGAGTAGAAATGAAAAAATTACCAGAATCAGAACAGGAAATTATGATGATTGTATGGGAATATGCGGAACCTGTCAGCCGATTTCAAATTGAAGAGAAATTGAATGTAGAGAAAAACATTGCACCGAGTACCATTTTAACATTGCTTACTCGTTTGGAAAAAAAAGGATTTATTCAAAAAGTGAGGAATGGGAAATCAAATCTTTATGTACCATTAGTAGAAAAAGAAAACTATATAGGCACAGTTGGAAAAAACATGTTAGATAAAATGTTTCAAGGGTCATTAGCAAAATTCGCATCGTCATTGTATGATGGAGAAAAACTTAGCTCAAAAGAGGTTAAGCAATTGCAGGAATTTATTGACAGACAAAAATAGAAAAAGTGGTGTAGAGGACATAGTTACAGATGGCATTTATCATAAAGTGGAATCTTTTCATAGGCATAGTCGCATTTATGGCATATGTTGTACAAAAAATAATGGGGAAAAGACTCGGTCATTACTGGAGAAAGGTAGTCTGGATACTTCTGACAATTAAAATGTGCTTTCCGTTTTGGAGTGTGACGGAGAAATTCCGGCAACATTTTTTTATAATTTCTATGCCGGCATATTATATGGGGGAACAAAATCAAAAGACTGCGATCATGACGAAAATTGGAAACGTTTCAATTCGAGAGTGGATGTCAGGCGAAAAATTTTTGCCGTATATATGGCTTGCAGGGATGATTTTATGCCTTTTGTTTCACGCAATACAATATAGAATATGGAAAAAAAGAATATTTGCAGAATGTAAAAGAATGCAAAAAAATTCCGTATTAGAAGCTCTAAAAAAAGCAAGCGAAGTTTGTAAAATAAAAAAAACAGAAATATGGGTCTGTGAAAATCAAGATTTTTATTCTCCTATGTTGTTTGGTGTACGAAATACAAAAGTATTGATTCCACAAGAAATGCTGGAAACGGAAAATTACTCCTATGAAGAATGGTATTTGATTTTTTTACATGAATTGACACATCAGAAAAAACACGATTTATGGTATAAAAGGTTTCTTCAAATTATAAGGGATGTTTATTGGTTTTGTATCCCAATGCTGTGGGTGCAAAAAATGGCAAATATAGATATCGAATGTGTCTGTGATGAGACTGTTACAAAACATATGAATCTGACGCAACGGAAAGATTATTGCAATGTTATTTTAAAAGTGGCTTCAAAACAAACGAAAAAAGAATTATCTGGAGTTGTTTCAATGGTATCAGAAACAGAGATACTGAAAGAACGATTTTACAATGTGTTTTTAGCAAGAAAAAAACTTCGAATATACGTCACTGTTTTTCTTTTTGGAATAATTATTTTGAGTTTTTCGGAAATGCAAATAGCGCGACAAATATGGTCATCATCGCATATAGAAAATTGTCCCAAATGCAAAGCTGCGGTACAAGGAGAAGTGGTTTGGAATGCATGGGAAAATGAAAAAAATGTAGTATGTACACATCAATATGCATGGGGAGATGACTTACAGAAAGCCAGATATGGAGTAGAAAAAATCAGGTGTAATGAATGTGGAAATTTTTTTGAGATAAAGATCAGGCAAGAAAAAATAGTCTGCCATGGGTATAATGATTAATTAGACAAACGTAGAAAAAGATTGACAAAAAGTAGGAAGTGTGGTATTTTTTATTATACAAATGTAGAATGTACGTTGACAGGTATAATAAATTTTTAAGGAAAAAAGTATGAAAGCGGTAAAGAAAAAAATTTCCATTTTTCTAATGACCTTAATGTTGGCCAGTACATTTTCTGCCAATGTAACAAAAGCGGATGTTATCGAAAGTAAGAATACTTTTGCGTATGAAGAAATTATGCCGTATGCTACAGTTTGCCCGAGATGTGGAGGAAGAATAACATCGTCAACCGTATGGGGAAGCTGGATAAGCAGTGGTACAGTTACATGTACTCATGGTCACGCATGGGGAACTGATTTGAAGCAGTATAGAACAGGAATAAAAACTACAAAATGTTTAAATTGTAACGCAGGAAATACTGCTAATGTGAAAGAAACAAGAACAATTTGTCACGGATATGATAATTAATGGTTAAAACACAAGGCTGTTGTATGATATGTAAAAAAACAGAAGTCATGCAATAGCCTTGTGCTATATAGAAACATAGGGGGTAGCATAATGATGGGAAAAAGGTTGAAAGAAATTTTTGGTTTGATTCTGATTAACATCACATTAGTCAGTGGGAGCTTAAATGCAGAAACGGTATATGCAGATACACAAGCCAAGATTGAAATTGAGAAAACGGAAATGCCATTAAAAATTTGTGTTGATGAAGAAAATAAAAAAACGGTACTTCAAATAGTGGCAGCCTGGAAGAAAATATATAAAAATAATGGAGTGGAATTAATGGTAATCCCATCAGGGCAACAGGCTTCGGAAGAAAAAGTACAGGAGATCCAGAATGAAATTACGACGGGAGAAGGGCCGGATGTATTTTTCGCAGAAGGGCCGAATCCGACTTGGAGTGCTTTCTTCTTGGAGTCTGATTTCTTTGTTGCCATAATTTTTAATGTTTTATAAGT
>OGXQ01002968.1_pt1 | contig 10706 bp, 11 predicted proteins | sample 1576291 | NCBI WGS metagenome assembly OGXQ01 (sample SAMEA3541575, study PRJEB24748) | human gut metagenome | biome: human gut; feature: human-associated habitat; material: faeces | place: China | collected 2012 | reverse complement strand
CATGAAAAAGAAACGAATTGAAAATTATAAGAAAAATCTATATAATGTATATAATATCAATATATTTGAGATAAAGTGAAAAATTTGCATATTATTCAGCTTTTTTGTCTGTTTTTGAAGTAATATACCAATTGTTACAGTTTTGTTATCGTATGTAACCGTTTTTTCATTATGTTGTAAACAGGAATTAATTGCATTATATTTACACTTGTGGTAATATATCCTACGGTGGTTTATTACCGAAAAAATCGGAGGAAAATTGTATTGAACAGTCAAAAACTAACCGTGAATCGTGAAACGGTAATAAAAATTACGGCTGTAGTCGCTATTGCGGCGCTTATGTTCAGCCTTATACTTGTGTTTAACGGCATGATAGGATATGCCGCCGATGATTATCTCTATTTCTTCAAGTACACTGGACATGTTGTCAAAGGCACGCCGGAACGCCTGACGGGAATAAGGGATATTTTTACGGGCATGGTGACGCATTACAAGATCTGCAATGGCAGAATACCGGCGCATTTTCTCCTGCAGCTGTTTACTCTGTTCGATAAATCGGTCTTCAATGTTGTGAACTCCCTGTTCTTTACATTGCTCGGCCTGCTGATATATTTTCACGCAAACTACAAGCGACCGATAAATATACCGCTGCTGGTCTTTATTTATGCCTTTGAGTGGCTTGGAATGAACAAACCCGCATCGGCCTATATCTGGTACAGCGCAGCGTTCAATTATCTGTGGACAACCGTGTGGATACTGACTTTTCTTATGTTCTACCGCATCCATGATACGGAGTCCGAAAAGCCGAAGCCTTCAAAAGAAATTATTCTTTCGGTTCTCATGTTTGTCGCCGGCGTCTTTGCGGGTTGGACAAATGAGAATATGGGCGGCGCAACGATGGGAGCTGTTATGCTCTTCTTGATCTACTTCAAGATAAAGAAAATGCCCGTCAGAGCACATCATGTTACCGGACTTCTCGGAGTCATAACCGGATTCGGAATATTGCTTCTCGCTCCCGGCAACAGAGTGCGTATCGATAATACCCACCGCGAGCGGAATATAATGAAGCATTTGCTGTGGTCGGCGGAGCAGATATATTTTAATATCTGGCAATATCTGGCGTGCTGTGCTGCTTATGCTTGTAGTTTTGGTAATTGTCCTGTTAATTGTTTGCATCAAAAAGAAAAAGCTCAACTGGCTCCTGCCGTGCATATATCTGCTCACCGGTGCGGCAGCTGCGGGAGTTTTGATAGTTTCGCCCGAAGCACCTCCTCGCTCTTTCTTCGGCGCAAATATTATGTTCGGATGCGCGGCATTTGTCCTGGCGGCTCAGCTTCTTGACGGCAAAATGGACGGAATTAAGAAAACCGCTGTTGTGCTTTCAGTTTTGGTTGCCCTTGGTTTCAGCGTTATCTATGTCGGAGAATATTATGCGCTCAAGTCCGACAGCATCGCTTATGAAGAGGCTGAGCAGGCGATATATGAGCAGAAAGCGGCGGGCATAAAGGATGTCAAAATACCGCGCAGTCGACCGCGCAAATCTTATTGGTCGCTGAATTCATATATGATAAATATTACCAACGATAACGCGAACAACAAATGGTTCAATGATTGGACTGCGGTGTACTACGGTGTTGACAGCGTTACCGTGGTGAAGAAGCCGAAAAAATAAGCAAAAATCTCTGTTTAAAGGTTAAGGTAACAACATGGCAGAAAATGTGAAAAGGAAAAAGAAGAAAAGAGCGGTGCTGATAGTTCTCATGGCGCTTGTGCTTGCCGTTCTTGCTGTGGTTTGCGTATATGAGACCGAGCTCAATAAGCTGGATTCAAACGACGGCGTAGATAACAGCTTCTATGATTCTCAGTTTAAGAACAAAAAAGTCATGGTTATAGTCCCTCATGAAGATGACGATCTGCTTATCTCCGGTCAGGTGCTTCCGCCTATGTACAAAAACGGCGCCGATGTCCGTGTCGTGTTCGCAACAAACGGCGATAAAAGAGTTTCTGCATACACCCGTCAGAGTGAAGCCTGTAATGCGCTTGAAAAACTCGGTATACCGAGAGAGAAAGTAATATTTCTCGGATATCCCGACGGAACGCAGCTCTACGTCGGCAAAAAAGCTTTTTCTTTCTCTTCCGGATGGGATCATACTTATGCGGGAAAGGGATTTAAAGATTATCACTTCGACCGTTTCGGAACTCACGCCAAATATACAGCCGAAAATATGGTTGATGATATCGAAAGTGTTGTTCTCGAATATCGCCCGGATTATATTTTAGCAATAGATTTCGATACCCACACGGATCACCGCGGAGTCAGCATATCGTTTGAAAAGGCGATGGAGCGTATCCTGAAAAAAGAGAGCGGATACACTCCGAAAGTGCTCAAGTGCTTCGGCTATTCACTTGCGTGGAAATCAAAGCCGGATTTTTATGCACTTAATATCAAGAGCACCGTGATGCAGGACAGAGAGAAGAATAACGATCCGTCATATGAGACCGATGTTCCGCAATACAGATGGAATAACAGGATCAGACTGCCGATAGATAAAAAGTCTCTCAGCCATTCGATACTCAGATGTTCCGAATATAAAGCGCTCAGCGAGCATCTTTCACAGTATGCTTATTGCTATTCCGAGCGCATAATAAACGGCGATTCGGTCTATTGGAATCGCCGCACGGACAGCCTCACATATAATGCCGATATCAGCGTGTCCTCCGGCGATGCTTCGTTGCTTAACGATTTCAGACTCATCGGTGTCGGAAACAGGACTGCCGGTCTCCATGTCAAGCTTGAAAACTGTGTGTCGAGATTCGATAAAAATGATGCACAAAAGACTGTGACTGTGAAATTTGACAGCCCTAAAACGGTTTCATGTGTGTCTCTGTATGACAACTTCGGGCTCAATTCAAATATACTCGGCGGAGTAATCACTTTCAGCGACGGAAGCAAAGTCGAAGTTCCCGCTCTCAATGCCGACGGCAGCGAGACCCGCGTTGTGTTTGAACCGAAGCATAACATTACCTCTTTTACATTCAAAGTGACCGAGTATGAGGGCGTGGCGGGACTCGATGAGATAGAAGCTTTTGAAAATGCCGATTATGATATGGGCTTCTCTCTTATAAAGCTCAAGAATGCCGATACGGACGATTATATATATAATTATCTTATCACTCCCGATGAAAAGTCTCTGAATCTCGGAGCGTATGCGTCCGACCCGAACGCCGGATACACAATTAAAATAATCGAAGGCGACAGCGTAAAACTCGAGGGAAACACGCTCGTGTTTGACGATGATTTTGAAAAATGTACGGTTCGCGCGGAGCTCAACGGCGATCCTTCAACCTATGATCAGATAACAGTCAAGCGCCTCAGCGAAAGGGAGCTCAAATCATACGAATCGTTTGAGAAGGTGAACAAAACCGTCTTCAAAATCGATACACTCCGTCTCAAAATGAAGAACCTTTTTGTCAACGGATATGTTTATGAGGAGCTGAATGATTTTGTTAAATCACTTGAAAAGAAAGCCGGCATAGAGATCAGTGAATAATTGTTGCAAATAATGAAAATTTGTGATACAATTCAGAAGCTATATTTGTGCAATTTCGGAGGGAAAGATGAAATTATCCTTAGTAATTCCCTGCTATAACGAGCAGGATAATGTTGAATTATTTTATAACACCGCAACTGAAGTCTTCAAAGACAAAGGCTTTGATTATGAACTCATATTCGTCAATGACGGCAGCCGCGATCAGACGATGGACAAGCTCCGCCACATCTATGAGATAGCCGATGAAAATGTGAAAGTTGTCGGATTTTCGCGCAACTTCGGCAAAGAGTCAGCTATATATGCCGGACTCAAAGAGAGCAGGGGAGAAATGGTCTGCCTTATCGATGCCGATATGCAGCAGCGCCCTGAGCTGGTACTTGATATGATGGCGATACTCGACAAGGATCCCAACTATGATGCCGTGGCATGTTATCAGGAGGACAGACGCGAATCAAAAGTTCTCTCGGCTTTCAAAGATTGTTTTTATAAGATAATCAATAAAACTTCGGAGATCGAGTTCAAAAGCGGCGCAAGCGATTTCAGACTTCTCAGACGCTGTGTGGTCGATGCCGTGCTCAGCATGAGCGAATATCATCGCTTCTCCAAGGGCATTTTCTCGTGGGTTGGATTCAACACATATTATATGCCCTATATCGTTGAAGACCGCGCAAACGGCACTTCAAAGTGGAACTTTGCGAAGCTCTTCAAATATGCAATGGATGGCATTATCGCTTTTACTACTACGCCGCTCAAAATTGCAACTTATATCGGCTTGACATCTTCTGCCGCGTCCATAATCTACATGATAGTTGTCATAATCCAGAAGCTGGCGTTTGATATCAAGGTTCCCGGCTACGCCACAACCGTTGTGCTCATTCTTCTGCTCGGCGGTCTTCAGCTTTTCTGCACCGGCATGGTCGGCGAGTATCTTGCCAGAACATATATTGAGACAAAGCACAGACCGATATATATTGCAAGAGAAGTTCTTGACTACGAGGACAAATAAATCAAAAAATATGACTGCGGCAGATATTTACCGCAGTCCGATTTTTTACAATGCGTATTGCACGAGTTTTTTTGAAAAAACTATTGACAAATCCGCTTCTTTTGATATAATAGATAGCGTTCCGAACGAACCTAATATTTGGGGGTATAGCTCAGCTGGGAGAGCGCTTGAATGGCATTCAAGAGGTCAGCGGTTCGATCCCGCTTATCTCCACCAAACGAAAAGCCTTGAAACTTAACGGTTTCGGGGCTTTTTTGCTTTTGTGTACGATTAGAAAACACATATTTTCTAACACTCCTTCTAACACTTGAGTAAAACGACAAAAGCAAAAGCGCAGATAACCGCTGCGGCGTAAATTATATTTCTGTCGACTTTTTCTCACCAATGTGACAAAACAAAACCTTGTCTTTGAATTTTCTGCGATGTATAATAATGTTGAAAATGTATTATAACAGGGGGTATATTATATGAAGATAATCAGAAATGCAATAAGATGCAAAAAATGCGGCGAGGTTATCGAGAGCAAATCCGTACACGATTTCAAATTCTGCTCATGCGGCGCATGTGCCGTTGACGGAGGACACGAATATCTCCGCAGATGCGGTGAGCTCGAGGATTGGGAAGAGCTGGCGGAGACCGAAGAAACTGATGACGACTGATTTCGCCTGACAAAATACAGCCTGTGCTGTACATGTAAATTTGTGTTAAAAGTTAATTGGCAACCCTGAGGCTTAATCGCTTCGGGGCTGTTACTTTTTTGTGTTATATTTGTCTGCGCCGTTGACGATTAAGTCTAAAAAGTGTTGCGTAAACGCAACATTTCTGTTATCATTTACTTATATTTTCGGAAAACTCGCAGGCTTTTACCTGACGGCGAAAGGATATGGCGTAACAATGAAAAAAGCGGGTGTTTGCGGCCACTTCGGATTTGGGCGCAGCTTGCTCAACGGTCAAACAGTGAAAACAAAAAATGTGACCGACGAGCTCCAAAAATATTTTGGCGATGCTCAGGTGGCTGTTGCTGACAGCTGCGGCGGGATAAAAGCCATGCCGCGAATGGCAATCGATGTTTTAAGGCTGTTCAAAAACTGTGAAAATATAATAATGATGCCCGCAAACAGGGGGCTGCGCGTTTTTGCGCCGCTGTTTTTGTTCTATAACAAGCTTTATCACCGCAGGATACATTATGTGGTCATCGGCGGATGGCTCGATTCTTTTTTGGATGAGCATAAACGGCTTGTCAGACTGCTCAAAAAATTTGATGCTATATATGTGGAATCGGATATGATGAAATCCGCTCTGCAGAGACGGGACTTTGAAAATGCGGTTGTTATGTACAATTTCAAAGAACTTGAGCCGCTGGCAGAGAGCGATATTGAATATCCCAAAAGCGAACCATATAAGCTCTGTACTTTTTCACGTGTTATGAAAGAAAAGGGCATAGAAGACGCGATAAATGCGGTCGAGAGCGTCAATGCCCATTTCGGAAGAACGGTATACACGCTCGATATTTTCGGTCAGGTTGATGTCGAGTATAAAGAAAGATTTTCACAGCTTGAAAAGTCATTCCCGGATTATATCAGCTACGGCGGAGCTATTGAAGCGAATAAGAGCGTTGAAACGCTGAAATCATATTTTGCTCTGCTGTTCCCGACCTATTATAAAGGCGAGGGCTTTGCCGGAACGCTTATCGATGCCATGTCAGCCGGAGTGCCGGTGATAGCGAGCGACTGGAAATATAATCCCGAGTTTGTCGTTCCCGGAAAGACAGGAGTTATAATAAAAAACTGCAATGCCGAAAGGCTCGCAGAGGAGCTTATAAATATTGCGGCTGCTCCTGAAAAATGGAACTCAATGCGACTTTCTGCGCTCAAAGAGTCGGAAAAATACAAGCCCGATATTGCAGCCCGTCCGCTTATAGACAGAATAAACGGCTAAGACCGTACTCATAAAAAGAAGTAATTTCTTTGAGGAGGAAAATATATGTCAAATGAACCTAAAGTTCATCTCATAGGCAACGCGCACCTCGATCCTATCTGGCTCTGGCGTTGGCAGGAGGGGTGCGGGGAGGTGCTTCAGACTTTCCGCAGTGCACTCGACAGGCTCAATGAATATCCCGATTTTGTGTTCACTTGCTCGTCTGCGGCGTACTATAAGTGGGTCGAAGAAATCGCTCCCGATATGTTTGAGGAGATAAGAGAGAGGGTCAAAGAGGGGCGTTGGGTGCCCGTCAACGGCTGGTGGGTTCAGCCGGACTGCAATATGCCCTCGGCGGAGAGCTTTGCCCGTCAGGCGCTCTATTCTCAGCTCTATTACAACGAAAAATTCGGCAGGATATGTAAAACCGCATACAACGTGGATTCTTTCGGCCACAGCGGAATGCTTCCTCAGATTATAAAAAACGGCGGTATGACCGCATATGTCATGATGCGCCCCGGTGCTCATGAAAACGCCGAGATACCCAATATGTTTATGTGGGAGAGCCTTGACGGCACTCAGATACCGACTTTCCATATCCCGGATGCGAGCGGATACGGTTCGGGCAATGCAGAAGCTATAAACAGATCGCGCGACCTCGCGGAAAAGCTGATAAACGAAGAGGGGCACGGCATGATGATCTTCTACGGCGTCGGCAACCACGGCGGCGGTCCGACGAGGGGATTGATCGAATATGTTCAGACCCAGCTCAAAAGAGACGGATATCACGATATGGTCTTCTCTTCGCCCGATGCTTTCTTTGAGGCGCATTGCCTTGAAAAAGTCGAGCTGCCGGTTTGGAAAGACGATCTTCAGCACCACGCGAGCGGCTGTTATTCCGCAACGAGCCTTGTAAAGCAGCTCAACAGAAAGCTTGAGAATTCACTCTATTTTTCAGAGGCTTTCGCAACTGTCGCATCGAAGACCGCCGGTATGCGCGACAGAACCGAAGATTTCAAAGAGGCGTGGCTCGATGTCTGCTTCAATCAATTCCACGATATACTCTGCGGCTGCTCTATAATGGAGGCATATGACGATGTTAATGCTTCTATGGGTCATGCGCTGACGATATCAGACAGAATACAGAATGAGGCGTTCCTGCGTATTGCGCGCAGAATAGATACTTGGATCGACGGCGTTTCTGACCCCGTTTGCGAGGTCAGAGGCCACTCCTGCGGCAAGTTCCCGCGTCCCGTTGTCGTGTTCAACCCGCTCTCTTTCCCGGTCAAAGCACCGGTCAGAACATATCACCCGTCAAAGCAGGTGACCGATGATGCGGGCAACGATGTGATTTTCAGCAATGTCCGCTCCTCGCGCTCCAATGACTCCCATCTTGACACGGTGTTCATTGCCGATGTCCCCGCAATGGGCTATGCCGTCTATTGGCTCAAATCCTGCTGGGACGAAAACCGCGACCTGCCGGAGATACATATCGATACGGATGTTTCCGCTTCCGGCTTCTCGATGGAGAATGAGTATCTCAAAGTCAAGTTTGACGAGCACACCGGATTCATAACTTCGCTTGTCGATAAAATAAGCGGATATGACTACGCGTCCGCAGATAAGCCAATCGCGGTGCCGACTGTTATAGACGACCACGAGACCGACACATGGGCGCATATGGTGTTCAGATTTCATGATATCAAAGGTATCATGAAGCTCGAAAAAATTGAGCTTATTGAGAGCGACAACGCGAGAGCCGTTATAAGAACGCGTCACAGCTTCGGCGGATCGTATCTTGTTCAGGACTTCATTCTTGCAAGCGGACAGAAAGTTCTCCGTTCCAAATGCAAAGCACTCTGGACGGAAGATTTCACGCTGCTCAAGATGAGCTTCCCGGTCGGCGGAGAGAACAGAATAAATACTTATGAGATACCCGGCGCATATATCAAACGCCCGACAAACGGCGAGGAAGAGCCTGCGGGACGCTGGGGCGCGATAAGTTTTGATGACGGCGGCAGAAGAACGCTCGCTGTGGTCAACGACTCGAAGTATTCATACGACTGCCCGGACAACGACCTGCGCCTTACAGTTATCAGAAATGTTATCTTTGCCGATCACTATTCAAATCGCCCTGCGGCAAACTTCAATTTCACCGACGAGGGAATGCAGAGATTTGAATACGGCATTTTCGTCTGTGACGGTGAAGCCGAGAAGAGCGGCATCATGAATGAGGCAGCAAAGTTTAATATCCGTCTCATGGCTGTTCCGGAAAGCTTCCACAAGGGCACACTGCCGCAGAGAAAGAGCTATCTGTCGGTTGACAAGGATAATATAATAATGACCGCTTTCAAGTTCTGCGAGGACGGCAGCGGCGACTGTATCATGCGTTTCTATGAGACTCGCGGTGAGGACACAAAAGCGCATATTGTCTGTGAATCGTTCAATGCCGATTTTGAGGCCGAGTTCGGTCACAATGAGATAAAGACATTCCGCATTTCAAAAGACGGCAATGTAAAAGAGACGAACTTCCTTGAGGGTATAGTATAATAAGCGAAAGCCGGAGTGAATAAACTCCGGCTTTTTCGTCCTTTTTGCTCCAAACGACTTGTATCAATAATATTTTATGTTATAATTGGGTTGCAACTCAGGAAAGCGTTAGGAGCGCAAATCTTTGGCAAAGAGAAGCAGTGTTATCGAAGCAAAAAACAGAATACTCTCTGCCTGCGTGAAAATGTTCATAGAAAAGGGCTACAAAGCGACCACCATGCTTGATATAATCAGAGAAGCAGGAGTCTCGGCGGGAACATTTCAGAATATTTTCCGTACCAAGGACGGAGTACTCACAGAACTCGTCAATGTCATGTTTGACAATCAGTTCAGCACCGCCGAAAGCATTGTTGGCGGAAGCAGCGATCCCGTGCTCCTGTATTCTGTCGAGCTGGCGGTTCAGATGACTCTTGCGGAGCTGAATGAAAATCTCAGGCAGATATATGTCGAAGCTTATACGCAGCCGAAAATAAACGAATACATATGCCAAAAGACATCTTCCGAGCTTTATAAATTATTCGGCGGTATAATGCCGCGATATTCAGAGAGCGATTTCTACGAGTCGGATATCGGTAATGCCGGTATAATGCGCGCCTATATGGCTCGCCCGTGCGATAAGTATTTTACGCTCGAAAAAAAGCTCGAAAAACTTCTCAGAATGACTCTCAACTCATTCGATATTCCGAAAGATAAGCAGAATCAGGTTGTTGACTACGTCGATTCACTTGATATCCGCAGTATCGCAGACGGCGTGATGCAAAAGCTCTTCGAGACTCTTGCGATGAAATTCGATTTCAGCCTCGCCTGAACGATACCACTAATTTTGAATACCTCTGTTCTCATATCTCTTAGCAGTTGGACTGTCACCGTGAAAGCGGCGGCAGTCCTCTGCTTTTTGCGTATATAAAAAGCAGGCGAGATAAATTCTCGCCTGCTTTTGGTTTTACCAACCTGTTACATATCTGTTGAACGTGTCTTCAATGCCGCCGGTGACGGAATTCGGGGCGTCTATAAGCCTGTCGCATCCTACTCGGAAAACCATAACTCCACCCGCTCCGATGAGCAGGGCATAGGCTGTCTTTTTTATCTCCGGCAAACGCGCAGATGAGCAGATAAATAAGATTGACTGCCGCGCACGCGCATATTACGCCGAGAAGAGTTGGAACGAATTTGTCCCCGAGCGGATAGAGATCTGCTATCCAGCCGTATGTCCATGTCGCACTGCTCAAAAATACTGCGGCGCAGACGCTGAGCACAAAGCTCGTGTAGGCGAAAGCGCGGGAATTTATCGCGCTTCCGACTTTTTTGAAGAGTTTCATATCAAAACCCCTTTCTGTCTCCGATCTCCTTTCTTATTCCGATTATACCGATTTCAGTTTAGCATACCGAAAATTTTTAGTCAAGCGACATTTTGACATAAAAACTGCCCGACTGCACAGTTGTTGCACTATGCAGCCGGGCATTATAATTTTGTTATTTGCAGACGAGCTCGCCGTTTTCAACATCAACGGTTATGGTCGAATCCGCGTCAAGGTCGCCGGAGAGAATCTTTCTCGCGACGAGAGTCTCAAGGCTGCTCTGCAGATATCTGCGAAGCGGTCTTGCGCCGTAAACGGGATCGAATCCGTGTTCGGATCGAGCCAGACTGCGCCCTTGGCTGTCTTGCCCATCTTCTTGCCCTC
>OGXQ01002957.1_pt1 | contig 10731 bp, 7 predicted proteins | sample 1576291 | NCBI WGS metagenome assembly OGXQ01 (sample SAMEA3541575, study PRJEB24748) | human gut metagenome | biome: human gut; feature: human-associated habitat; material: faeces | place: China | collected 2012 | reverse complement strand
CCGCATTGGTAGTGGAAAGCGGCGAGATACGCGAAGTGATGCACGCCGCACTGCTCCTTGGGTTCGGTGCAAGCGCACTGAACCCCTATATGGCATTTGCCGTACTGAACGAACTCGTTGCCAAGAAAGAGGTACAGTTGGACTATGCCACCGCAGAGAAGAATTACATCAAAGCCATTTGCAAAGGCCTGTTCAAGATTATGAGCAAAATGGGTATCAGCACCATCCGCTCCTACCGGGGCGCAAAGATATTCGAGGCTGTCGGGCTGAGCAAAGAATTGAGCAACGCTTACTTCGGCGGATTAAAATCGGCTATCGGCGGCATCCGTTTGGATGAGGTGGCACGTGACGCCATCACTTTTCACGACGAAGGAGAAGCGATGAAAAAGGAAGAAATGCGCATGAAGAATGATGGTGGTGAAGCTCCCCTATTGCCGAACAAAGGACTGTACGCATACCGTAAGGACGGAGAAAAGCACGCTTGGAATCCGGAAACTATCAGTACCCTGCAAATAGCCACCCGTCTGGGCAGTTACAAGAAATTCAAAGAGTTTACCCGCTTGGTCGATGAGAAAGAAAAGCCTATCTTCCTGCGCGACTTCCTCGACTTCCGTCACAACCCCATTTCCATAGACAGGGTGGAACCGGTGGAAAGCATTCTGAAACGTTTCGTTACGGGCGCCATGTCTTTCGGAGCCATCAGTCAGGAAGCGCATGAGGCAATGGCGGTTGCCATGAACAAACTGCACGGGCGAAGCAATACGGGTGAAGGCGGTGAAGATGCCGCACGCTTCGGAACGGAAATGCGCAGTGCCATCAAACAGATAGCATCCGGACGCTTCGGGGTCACTACGGAATATCTGGTGAATGCCGACGAAATACAGATAAAAGTGGCACAAGGCGCCAAGCCGGGTGAAGGCGGCCAGTTGCCGGGATTCAAAGTAGACCAAGTGATTGCCCGCACGCGCCACTCCATTCCAGGTATTTCATTGATTTCTCCCCCGCCCCATCACGACATCTATTCCATCGAAGACCTGGCACAGCTTATCTTCGACTTGAAGAACGTCAATCCGAAAGCCAAAATCAGCGTGAAGCTGGTAGCCGAAAGCGGTGTGGGAACTATCGCCGCAGGTGTGGCGAAAGCCAAAGCCGACCTCATCGTCATCTCCGGCGCCGAAGGCGGTACAGGCGCATCACCCGCAAGCTCCATCCGATATGCCGGCATCTCGCCCGAACTCGGACTGAGTGAGACGCAACAGACACTGGTACTGAACGGGCTGCGCGGACAAGTGCTGCTGCAAGTGGACGGACAACTGAAAACCGGACGCGACGTAGTACTCATGGCCATGCTCGGTGCGGAAGAATACGGTTTCGCCACCGCTGCCCTCATCGTATTGGGATGCGTGATGATGCGCAAGTGTAACCAAAACACATGTCCCGTAGGTGTAGCCACCCAGAACCCGGAACTGCGCAAACGTTTCATCGGCCGTAGCGAATACCTTGTGAACTACTTTACCTTCCTTGCCCGCGAAGTACGCGAGTATCTGGCAGAGATTGGAGTGGAAAAACTGGATGATATCATCGGGCGTACCGACCTCATCATCCGCAGACCGGATGACAGCATCAAGAAACATCAACTCATCAACTTCGACAAAGTACTGGCGCGTGTGGACAACGGAGCCGCCATCCGCCACATCATAAACCAGCAACACGGCATCGACCGCGTAAAAGACGTGGAAATACTGAATGCCGCCGCCAATGCCGTAGACGAACAGAAAGAAGTTTCTCTCGAATATACCATCGCCAACACCGACCGCGCCTGCGGTGCGATGCTCTCCGGCGCTATCGCCGCCAAGTACGGCGCAAAAGGCCTGCCCGAACATACACTGAACGTCAAGTTCAAAGGCTCGGCCGGACAGAGTTTCGGAGCATTCCTCGTACCGGGTATCAACTTCAAGCTGGAAGGTGAGGCCAATGACTATCTGGGCAAAGGGCTGAGTGGCGGACGTATCGCCGTACTACCCCCTGTACGCAGCAACTTCGAGGCCGAGAAGAACACAATTGCCGGAAACACCCTTCTGTATGGTGCAACCAGCGGCGAAGTATATATCAACGGTCGCGTAGGTGAACGCTTTGCCGTCCGCAACTCCGGTGCAATAGCCGTTGTAGAGGGTGTGGGTGACCATTGCTGCGAATACATGACCGGCGGACGTGTAGTGGTGCTCGGACAGACGGGACGTAACTTTGCCGCAGGTATGTCCGGTGGTGTGGCCTACGTCTGGAACAAAGACGGAAACTTCGACTACTTCTGTAACATGGAAATGGTGGAACTAAGCCTCATTGAAGAAACCTCATACCGCAAGGAGTTGCACGAACTCATCCGCCAGCATTATCTCTACACCGGTTCCAAACTGGCACGCATCCTACTCGATGACTGGACGCACTACGTAGACGAGTTTATCCAAGTAGTCCCTATCGAGTACAAGAAAGTGCTGCAAGAAGAACAGATGAAGAAGCTGCAACAGAAGATTGCGGATATGCAAAGAGACTATTAAATTAAAAATTGAGAATTGAGAATTAAAAAATACAGAATAGTGCGTACTTACAAATTCCACGTTCTTTTTAATTTTCGATTCTCTGAGTATTATTTCTTAATTTTCAATTTTTAATTCTCAATTTATCAATCATGGGCGATTCAAAAGCATTCTTAAATATCCCCCGCCAAGAAGCGGGCTACCGTCCGATACACGAACGTATCACAGATTTCAGCCAGGTGGAACAGACGCTGAACAGTCACGACCGCAAGCTCCAAGCCTCACGCTGTATGGAGTGCGGTGTACCTTTTTGCCATTGGGCATGTCCGTTGGGCAACAAGCAACCGGAGTTTCAAGACGCACTCTGCAAAGGAAAATGGCGCGAAGCCTATCAAGTACTGAACGAAACGAATGATTTCCCCGAATTTACGGGACGTATCTGCCCCGCACTTTGTGAGAAGTCATGTGTGCTGAAACTCTCCTGCGATGCTCCCGTAACCATCCGCGAGAATGAGGCAGCCATTGCCGAAGCCGCTTTTCGTGAAGGATATATCGTGCCTGTCCGCCCCGAACGCAATGGCTGGAAAATAGCTGTCATCGGTGCAGGGCCTGCCGGGCTGAGCGTTGCCGCACGGCTGAATGCCTGTGGCTACGAAGTCACGATATTCGATTCCAAACCGATGCCGGGCGGACTGCTTCGCTACGGTATTCCCAATTTCAAACTACCCAAAGAAGTGATAGACCGTCGCATGAATGTACTGAAAGCCGAAGGTATCCGGTTTGAAATGGGTGTCTGCATCGATATGCAGAAGCTGCCCGCAGGTTTCGATGCTTACGCCGTCTGCACAGGCACTCCCACTGCCCGTGACCTTACCATCCCCGGCCGTGAACTGAAAGGTATCTACTTTGCCCTCGATATGCTGGCTCAACAGAACCGTATCCTCGACGGAGAAACATTCCCGAAAGAGCAGCTTGTCAATGCCCGTGGCAAACGGGTGCTTGTCATTGGCGGTGGCGACACAGGCTCGGACTGCATCGGCACGAGCATCCGCCAAGGAGCTACGAGCGTGACACAAATAGAAATCATGCCACAACCACCCGTAGGCCACAATGACGCTATGCCCTGGCCGCAATGGCCCGTTGTCCTGAAAACCACTTCCAGTCACGAAGAAGGATGCACACGCCGCTGGTCACTGGCATCCAACAGATTCATCGGTAAGAACGGAAAGGTTTGCGGCGTGGAAGTGGAAGAAGTGGAATGGCTTCCGGCAAAAGACGGTGGCCGCCCCACCATGAAACCTACGGGTAAGAAAGAAGTCATTGAAGCCGATATGGTGCTGTTGGCTATGGGCTTCCTCAAACCGGAACAGCCAACATTTGCAGAGAATGTATTCGTGGCGGGAGATGCCGCCAATGGTGCAAGTCTCGTAGTACGTGCACTGGCTGACGGTCGCAAAGTAGCCCGGCGGATTGACCAATACTTCAACCGGTAGTTTTGCGGCAACGAAAAAAGTTTCAAAGAGGGATACCAAGAGTTTCAACGCATGAAACTTTCTGTCCCCCGGTGTGAGACGACTCGTTTCAACGCTTGAAACAATCCGTTCCAACGGACGAAACTGCCGGTCCCACCCGATACAACTAACATCATCCCGATATCAACTTCTAAAACAACTACAACCATGTGTGGAATAGCAGGTATTTTCAACATAAAATCCCAGACTCCGGAACTCAGGAGTAAAGCTTTAAAAATGGCACAGAAAATCCGCCATCGCGGACCGGACTGGAGCGGTATTTATGTAGGCGGCTCCGCAATCCTTGCACACGAGCGGCTTTCTATCGTCGACCCTCAATCGGGTGGACAACCTCTGTACTCGCCCGACCGCAAGCAAATCCTTGCCGTCAACGGTGAGATATACAACCACCGCGATATCCGTGCACATTACGCCGGAAAGTACACCTTTCAGACGGGTTCGGACTGCGAAGTCATCCTCGCCCTCTACAAAGACAAAGGCATCAATTTCCTCGAAGAACTGAACGGTATCTTCGCCTTTGCCCTCTACGATGAAGAGACGGACGATTACCTCATAGCCCGCGACCCCATCGGAGTGATACCTTTATATATAGGCCGCGACAAGGAAGGCCGCATCTACTTCGGCAGCGAACTGAAAGCTCTCGAAGGCTTCTGCGACGAGTACGAGCCTTTCCTGCCCGGACACTATTACCGGGGACGTGAGGGTAAAATGCACCGCTGGTACACTCGCGACTGGATGCAATACCCTAACGTAAAAGACAACTATCATACTAGTTACCCTGACGTCAATGCCACAACCTACCAAACTCAGGTCTCTGCCGTACATGATGCCCTCGAAGCCGCCGTACAGCGCCAACTGATGTCGGACGTACCTTACGGCGTGTTGTTGTCCGGCGGGCTGGACTCTTCCGTAATCTCGGCCATCGCCAAGAAATACGCCGGAAAACGTATTGAGACGGACAACAAAGCAGATGCGTGGTGGCCTCAACTCCACTCTTTTGCAGTAGGCTTGAAAGGCGCTCCCGACCTCATCAAAGCACGTGAAGTGGCGCAATACATCGGCACTATCCACCATGAAATAAACTACACCATTCAAGAAGGGCTGGACGCCATTCGCGATGTCATCTACTTCATCGAAACCTACGACGTAACCACTGTCCGCGCATCCACGCCCATGTACTTGCTGGCGCGTGTCATCAAGAGCATGGGCATCAAGATGGTACTTAGTGGTGAAGGTGCGGACGAAGTATTCGGCGGCTACCTCTACTTCCACAAAGCGCCCACACCACAAGCCTTCCATGAAGAAACAGTACGTAAGCTCTCCAAACTGTACCTTTACGATTGCCTGCGCGCCAACAAGAGTCTTGCCGCTTGGGGCGTGGAAGGACGTGTCCCGTTTCTCGACAAAGAATTTCTGGATGTAGCCATGCGACTGAATCCTGCCACGAAGATGTGTCCCGGAAAGGAAATTGAAAAGAAAGTGGTTCGCGAAGCCTTTGCGGCTATGCTGCCCGAAAGCGTCGCATGGCGTCAGAAAGAACAATTTTCCGATGGTGTGGGCTACAGCTGGATTGATACGCTGAAAGCTGTCACTGCCGCTGCCGTCAGTGATGAACAGATGCGGAAAGCCTCCGAACGCTTCCCCGTAAACACACCGATGAACAAAGAGGAATACTACTACCGCACTATTTTCGAGGAGCACTTCCCCAGCGAGAGTGCCGCCCGCAGTGTACCCAGCATACCGAGTGTAGCCTGTTCCACCGCCGAAGCATTGGCATGGGACGTCTCATTCCAAGGGAAAAACGACCCTAGCGGACGCGCCGTTGCCGGTGTGCACGAAGAAGCCTACAAGGACTGAACCTTAAAAAAAGTAACCACACGGCAAATGCAACGGATTTTTAATATACTTTCTGTTTCATATTCGTAAGCTTATGCTACCTTTGCGAAAGAACGATGAAAATAATTAATTCTAAAGCCCATGAAACTGAAAAGCCTTATTATCACTTCCGCCCTGCTACTTGCCGCTTGTGGCTATACACAGGCACAGTCCACCCAAGTCATTGCTCACCGCGGCTTCTGGAAAACAGACGGTTCGGCACAGAATTCCATTGCCGCACTGGTGAAAGCCGACTCCATAAATTGTTACGGTTCCGAGTTCGATGTATGGCTCACCGCCGACAACCAACTTGTAGTAAACCACGACAGCACTTTCAAGGGAGTGAATATGCAGAAATCCACCGCACAACAGTGTACCGCCGTCATACTGGACAACGGAGAGCAACTCCCCACCCTGCGGCAATACTTGGAGAAGGCCGGACAACTGAAAACGCGCCTTATTCTGGAACTGAAATCCCACAAGACACCCGAACAGGAAACACGTGCCGTAGAAAGTATCGTGAAGATGGTGAAAGACATGGGATTGGAGAACCGCATGGAATACATCGCTTTCTCGCGACACGCCACCAAAGAATTTATCCGTCTTACCCCCAAAGGAACTCCGGTATATTATCTGGAAGGCGACCTCTCTCCCAAAGAACTGAAAGAATGGGGATGCGCCGGACCCGACTATCACTTCAGCGTATTCAAAAGACATCCCGAATGGATTAAAGAGTCCCACGACTTGGGCATGAAAGTAAATGCTTGGACCGTAAACGATGCCAAAGACATGAAGTGGTTGATTGACCACGGTGTGGATTTCATCACTACCAACGTCCCCGTAGAACTGCAAGAAATATTACAGTAAAAGCATCAGCTTACAATACATTTAGAAAGTTATTATAGACAAGCTGCTTCATTCTGAAAACAATGAAGCAGCTTTTATATTTCAAAAAGGTAGTAATAAGCGAATAAAACAATCATTTTTATTATTCCTCCGCAAGAATACGAGAGCATTATATTACAATCTTTACGAATATAGCATCATATACTTTTAAATTGAAAGGGAAATCGTATATATTTGCACTGAATGAAAACCGGAATAGAAATAAATAGAAAACAGATATCAATATAGATAAAAATCATCCAAAACGTCGTATATTTGCATTGAAATAAAACAAAAGGATATAATCAACTAACCAAGTAAGTGCAAAATGACAAGAAGCATAAAGTTTACCAAGATGCATGGCGCAGGAAACGACTACATATATGTAGACACTACCCGCTATCCTATCGAGAATCCGGAGAAACTCTCGAAGAAATGGAGCGCACCGCATACGGGAATCGGCAGTGACGGTCTGGTACTTATAGGGCGCTCCGACAAAGCCGATTTCAGCATGCGCATTTTCAATGCGGACGGTTCGGAAGCCAAGATGTGCGGCAATGCCAGCCGATGCATCGGCAAATACCTTTATGACTACAAGCTGACTTCCAAAACAGAAATCACACTCGATACCCTGTCCGGCATCAAGATTCTAAAACTACACGCGACAGGCGATAAAGTAGACACTGTAACCGTTGACATGGGTATTCCGTCTGACGAACCCGTGAACTATGACGGCAAGGGGAGCAAGCCGATGACAGAACATCCCATCGAAATAGACGGCATACGCTATACGGGTACTACCGTATCCATGGGAAACCCGCATCTGGTAATCTTCGTGAACGACATTACGAAGGCAGACCTCTCCTCTATCGGCCCCAAACTGGAGAATCACCCTCTCTTCCCCGACCGCATCAATGTGGAGTTTGCCCAAGTATTGGAAGAGGGAAAGATAAGGATGCGCGTATGGGAACGGGGTTCGGGCGTCACCCAAGCCTGTGGAACAGGAGCCTGTGCCACAGCCGTAGCCGCTTTCCTCACAGGACGTGCCGGAAGAAAATCAATCATCGTCATGGATGGAGGAACACTCACCATTGAATGGGATATAGCCACCAAGCACGTCTTTATGACGGGAGAAGCAACCAAGGTGTTCGAGGGAGAGATGGAGACGGATGAAGAATTATGAATGAGTATACGCTTTTGTGCCACATGGCAATTCTTCATTATTAATTCATCATTATTAAATAATTAAACCAACAGAGATATGGCATTAGTTAATGAACATTTTTTGAAATTACCCGGAAGCTACTTATTTTCGGACATAGCTAAGAAGATTAATACTTTCAGGATAACGCACCCTAAAAAAGAAGTCATCCGTCTGGGTATCGGAGACGTTACCCGTCCGCTGCCGCAAGTTTGCATCGAAGCGATGCACAAGGCAGTGGATGAGATGGCTGATGCCAAGACATTCCGCGGATACGGTCCTGAACAGGGTTATGACTTTCTGATTGATGCCGTTATCAAACACGATTATGCGACACGCGGCGTTCATTTCAGCCCACAGGAAATCTTCATCAACGACGGAGCCAAGAGCGATACGGGAAACATAGGCGACATACTCCGCCATGACAACAGTGTGGGAGTAACCGACCCTATCTACCCCGTCTACATTGACAGCAACGTAATGTGCGGACGCGCCGGCATATTGGAAAAAGACGGCAAATGGAGCAATGTAACCTATATGCCCTGTACGGCCGAAAACAACTTTATCCCCGAAATACCGGACAAACGCATCGACATCGTCTACCTCTGTTACCCCAATAATCCTACGGGTACTACCCTTACCAAACCCGAACTGAAAAAGTGGGTGGACTATGCCCTTGACAACGACACGCTTATCCTATTTGATGCCGCCTACGAGGCTTTCATCCAAGAGGACGATGTGCCCCACTCCATATACGAAATAAAAGGGGCGAAAAAATGCGCCATCGAGTTCCGCAGTTTCTCAAAGACCGCCGGATTTACAGGCGTGCGCTGCGGCTACACCGTAGTACCGAAAGAACTGACCGCCGCTACGCTGGAAGGTGAACGTATCTCCCTCAACAAACTGTGGAACCGCCGCCAATGCACCAAGTTTAATGGTACAAGCTACATTACCCAGCGTGCCGCCGAAGCCATCTACACCGCAGAAGGCAGACGGCAGGTAAAAGAAACGATTGGCTACTATATGAACAACGCCCGCACCATGAAAGAAGGACTGGAAACATCCGGGCTGGAAGTGTACGGCGGTGTGAACGCTCCATACATCTGGCTGAAAACCCCGAACGGCATAAGCTCTTGGCGGTTCTTCGAACAAATGTTGTACGAAGCCAATGTAGTGGGTACTCCGGGTGTAGGCTTCGGGCCAAGCGGTGAGGGATATATCCGCCTGACCGCTTTCGGCAAACACGAAGACTGTGTGGAAGCCATGAAACGCATCCGCAACTGGCTGAAATAAAAGTGAAGAATATAAATATCCTACTATTTAATAGTTCAAGCGCAATACTATACTAACAGAACCGGACTGATCATCCGCAATTTTTCTAACTAAAAAGGTAAGAAGGTATGAAAACAAGAAACACAAAATTAGGAGTAATAGCAATAACGTTACTATCAGCTGCAATGCCTTTCACGGCAAAGGCACAGGACAAAGTAAAAGCATCCGTAGGCGCAGACATCGTAAGCGGCTACATCTGGCGCGGACAAGACTTGGGCGGTGTAAGCCTTCAACCCAACGCATCCATCGCCTATAAAGGTTTGTCTTTGGAAGCATGGGGATCGGTAGGTATTGAAAAGACAGATGCCGACGGTTACGATGCTAAAGAGTTCGACCTCACACTGGGCTACTCCACCGGTGGTTTTAGCGTATCAATCACTGATTATTGGTATAATACCGGAGCAGGTTACTTCCACTACGGTGCCCACAATACAACCCACCTGTACGAAGCCCAAGTGGGTTACGACTTCGGACCGGTAGCAGTAAACTGGTACACCAACTTTGCCGGAGACGACGGTGTCAAGGAGAATGGTGACAGAGCCTATTCATCCTATATCTCCATAGCCGCTCCGTTCAAATTGGGCGGACTTGACTGGACAGCCGAAGTAGGCGCCACTCCATGGGAAACGGACTTCTACGGAGCAAGCGGATTTGCCGTATGCGACGTCAGCCTCGGAGCTACAAAGGATATCAGGATAACCAATTCATTCTCCCTGCCACTCTTTGCCAAAGCTACTTGGAATCCCTGTTCGGAAAGAGCATACTTCGTAGTAGGATTAAGTTTTTAAGAACAATAAAACACTTAAGGTATGAAAAAGATTGAAGCTATCATCCGCAAAACCAAATTCGAGGAAGTGAAAGACTCACTCCTCGAAGCAGATATCGAATGGTTCTCTTATTACGATGTAAGAGGTATCGGAAAATCCAGACAAGCCCGTATTTACCGTGGTGTACTGTACGACACCAGTTCCATCGAACGTATCCTCATCTCTATCGTTGTACGCGATAAAAACGCAGAAAAGACTCAATATCCGCATTTTCCAGCAGTTCCGCATGGCTTTTCATTTTCCCGTCATCATAGAGGAGACGTCCGCCGTTCTTGGTGAGGAGCCACACATGCCCCGCGTCGTCGGTTTCCGTGCCCGTAATGAATCCGGGGTAGGCTTCTTGCAGACATTCAAGATCCAATTCGAGATCGCCGGCACAGGCCGGGATGGCCCAGAGCAGGCAACAGAGGCAGAAGATCAGTTTGCGCATCGGTCGTTCCTTGAGGAGCTTTTGGCTCGGGCAGGGCGTTCTTCTTTGATTTCCGGAATGGCGCCCGAGAGCGGTTCTACTGCGGAATGCCGGAAATGTCGAAGCCTGTATATCT
>OGXQ01002953.1_pt1 | contig 10742 bp, 10 predicted proteins | sample 1576291 | NCBI WGS metagenome assembly OGXQ01 (sample SAMEA3541575, study PRJEB24748) | human gut metagenome | biome: human gut; feature: human-associated habitat; material: faeces | place: China | collected 2012 | reverse complement strand
TTTGGCCAACTCCGCCTTGAAAGCGTCCAAATCATTCAAAGGCAAGTAAGTCACATGCCCGTTGGCATTGATAGGAGCTATGATTTTAGGATTGTCCGTTGCTTCCACGGCCAAAGACGTACGCCCGTGGAACGCTTTTGAAAGGGACAACACGCGCTTGCGGCCATTATAGAAACTGGCCAACTTCAACGCATTCTCATTGGCTTCCGCCCCGGAATTAATCAGAAAGAACTGATAGTCCTCATAACCGCAAGCCTTGCCCAAACGCTCCGCCAGTTCCACCTGCAACTTGTTGACCACGGAATTGCTGTAGAAACCCAACCGGCCAAGTTGCTGTGTCAGCTTCTCTATATAATGCGGATGGCAGTGACCGACACTGATTACGGCATGGCCGCCATACAAGTCAAGATACTCCTGCCCCTTGTCGTCCCAGACATGGCATCCTTTCCCTTTTACGATGTTCACATCGAAAAGCGGATATACGTCGAATAGATTCATTTTATTCCTCCTTTCTTAAATATGACATTCCGTCGCGCCCCCGTTTAGAATGCGGACGGTTTCAGGCGCAAACCGGACGTTTCGTCCAGCCCGAACATGAGGTTCATGTTCTGCACGGCCTGCCCCGAAGCGCCTTTCAGCAAGTTGTCGATAGCCGACACGATATGCAGTTTGCCGCCGTGTTTGGCTGCGTGGAGCAGCCCCTTGTTGGTGTTCACTACCTGCTTGAGGTCTACTTCGCGTTCCGATACGGTCGTGAATGCCGAGGGGGCGTAAAAATCGGCGTAGAGCCTGAACGCCGCTTCGTTGTCGAGCGGACATGTCGTGTAGACGCTTGCCAGGATGCCCCGCGTGAAGTCGCCGCGCATCGGCACGAAGTTCACTTCATAGCCGAACGACGGCTCCAGCCGCCGCAGGTTGCGCCCGATCTCCAGCAGATGCTGGTGCGTGAAGGCCTTGTAAACCGATATGTTGTCCGACCGCCAACTGAAATGGGTCGTGGCCGAAGGTTTTACGCCTGCGCCCGTCGAACCCGTCACTGCCGTCACGTGCACTTCGTCCTGCAACAGTCCCGCGGCAGCCAGCGGCAGCAAAGCCAACTGAATCGCCGTGGCGAAACATCCCGGATTGGCCACGCGCCCGGCACGGCGGATGCGTTCGCGGTTCAGTTCCGGAAGGCCGTAGACGAATCCGCACGTCTCGTCGCGGAAGTCCTGTGCCAGGTCGATGATTTTCAGCCCGGCCGGGATGTCGTTCTCCTCCATCCAGACCTTGCTCTGTCCGTGGGCCGAGCAGAGGAACAGCACGTCGATCGCCCCGAGGTCGTACGAATCGCTGAACCGCATGTTGGTGTCGCCCTCCAGTCCGCCGTGTACGTCCGAAAGGCGGTTGCCTGCATTCGACGTACTGTGTACAAAGGCAATTTCGACCTGCGGGTGGTTGACCAGCAACCGGATCAGTTCGCCGGCGGTGTACCCGGCGCCTCCGATGATACCGGCGCGGATCATTTCTTGTTGCGTTTCTGGACGTTGTAGAAAATCTTGATCTGGTTGCCCAGGATCTTCGTGAATCCCTTCACGTCGTCTGCCGACCAGGCCTTGTTGACCTCGCCGTATTCGCCGAAGTCGGTCTTCATCAGATCGAACGAAGAATCGACGCCCACGAGCGTATAGTTGCGCGGACGCAGGATCAGTTCCACGGTTCCCGTGACGTTGCGCTGCGACGACAGGAGCATCGCCTCGATGTCGCGCATCACCGGTTCGAGGTACTGCGCCTCGTGGAGGAACATGCCGTACCACGTCGCCACCTGGTCCTTCCAGTAAATCTGCCACTTGGTCTGCGTGTGCTTTTCGAGCATCTTGTGTGCTGCGATGATCAGCATCGGTGCTGCGGCTTCGAAGCCTACGCGGCCCTTGATGCCGATGATCGTGTCGCCGATGTGCATGTCGCGGCCGATGCCGTATTTCGAGCCGATGGCCTCCACGGCGCGGATTGCCTCGACCTTGTCGGCGTATGCCTTGCCGTTGACGGCTGCGATTTCGCCCTGCTCGAAGGAGATCGTGAGGCGTTCCTCGCCGTCGGCCGTCACCTGGCTGGGATATGCTTCTTCGGGCAGCGTCTGCTCCGAGTGGAGGGTCTCCTTGCCGCCGATCGACGTGCCCCACAGGCCTTTGTTGATCGAGTATTCCATCTTTTTGTAGTCGGCCGTGATGCCGTGCTTGCGCAGGTAGTCGATCTCGTATTCGCGCGTGAGGGTCATGTCGCGCGTCGGGGTGATGATCTCGATTTCGGGAGCGAGAATCTGGAACGTCAGATCGAAGCGCACCTGGTCGTTACCTGCGCCGGTCGAGCCGTGGGCTACGGCGTCGGCGCCGATCTGCTTGGCGTATTCGATGATGGCGATGGCCTGGAAAATGCGCTCCGAGCTTACCGAAATGGGGTAGGTTCCGTTGCGCAGGATGTTGCCGAAGACCATGTAGCGGATGCTCTTTTCGTAGTATTCCTGCTCGATGTCGAGCGTCGCATGCGCCGTGGCGCCCAGTTCCATGGCGCGTTTCTCGATCTTCTCCAGTTCGGGTTTCGAAAATCCGCCCGTGTTGGCGATTGCCGTGTAGACATCGTAACCCTTCTCCTCGGAGAGGTATTTTACACAGAACGAGGTGTCGAGACCTCCGCTGAATGCCAAAACTACTTTCTTCTTTTCCATGATATGTCAGTTTTAATTTTTTTACTCGTTTTGACCGGTTCGCAAATCTTCCGGTCGTTGTCGCCGCCTTTGGCGTCGTACTCCGTTCCGGCCCCGCTCCGAACCTCTTCCCCGTGGAGGGACTCGTCGCGTCGCGGTCCGGATTTTTACTTCAGGTGAAATAGCTTTTTGAACTTGTTCTTAAAGAACATCCGGTAGGGAGCCAGCCGCGACTGCTTTTCCACCGGTTCTTTGGCCGGATCGTAGAGCATGCCCGTGCAGAGGCACATGCGCCGCTGGTTGCGTTGCAGGATGTCGTAGTTGCAGCAGCCTTCGCAGCCGCGCCAGAAGTCCTCGTCTTCGGTCAGTTCCGAGAAGGTCACGGGGACGTAACCCATCCGCGAGTTGAGCTTCATGACCGGCAACGACGTGGTGATACTGAATAACTTGGCATACGGAAATCGTCGTCGGGCCAGCTCGAAGGTTCGTCGCTTGATTTGCTCCGCGAGTCCCATATGCCGGTACTCCGGATCGACGATCAGTCCCGAGGTGGCGACGAAGTCGCCGTGACCCCAGCACTCGATGTAACTGAACCCGACCAGTTTCTCACCGTCCAGCGCCACGACGGCCTTGCCACCGGTCATTTTTGCGGCGATGTACTCGGGCGACCGCTTTGCGATGCCCGTACCCCGCTGCAGGGCCGACTCATAGATCAGATCACAAATGCGCGGTGCGAAATGTGCGTGCGATGAGTCGGCGAATACGACGCTGATTGTGTTGTTATTCATTTATCGTTTGTGTGGGTAAAAAAGTTGACGAATTAGTTGATGCGATAGGCACGCTGTACGCCTTTGATGCGCATGATCTGGTGGATGAGTGTATCCACGACGCCCGTGCCGGGCACTTCGACGGCGACGATTCCCGCGACGCAGCCGTTTCCGGCCGGCGCGAAGTTCATCGTGCGGATATTGAGTTTCAGGTCGCGGATGATGACCTCGGTGATGTGGTTGGCCATGCCGGTCGTGTCGGCCGCCACGATGCGGATCGAGACGCGGAACGCCCCCTCGGCCGACTGCCGCCAGCGGGCGTCGATCACCCGGTAGGGATAATTCTCACGCATGCGCTTGGCGTTGGGACAGTCGCAGCGGTGGATGGTGATTCCCGCGTTGATCGTCACGAAGCCGAACACGTCGTCGCCTTTGATCGGGTTGCAGCACTTGGCCAGTTTGTATTGTATTTTCGAGATGTCGTCGTCGATTACCAGCGCATCCTGCGGCGCGGCTTTTTCCTGCGTGCCGTGCAGCGCGGCCTTCTGGCGTTCGATCTCGGCGGCCGCGGCACGGCGCTCTTCGGCGGCTTCCCCCGAGAGGTGGCGTGCGAGGATCTCCTTGATCGACCCGAAGTCGAGCTTCTGGGTGGCGATCAGGGCATAGACCTCCGTTCCGAGGCGCAGCTTGAAATATTTGGCCAGGTAAGCCACCGCTTCGTCGATGGTGATGGCGAATTTCCAGTTCTTGAGTTTGCGTTCCAGCTCCTCGCGCCCCATGCGCGTATGCTTGGCCTGCTCTTCGCGCAGGAAGGATTTGATCTTGTTGCGGGCTTTCGAGGTCACCACGAACGACAGCCAGTCCGCTTTGGGCGTCTGGTTCTTCTGGGTCGTGATCTCGACGATGTCGCCGTTGCGCATCTGTTCGCGGATCGGCACGGCGCGGCCGTTGACCTTTCCGCCCACGCACGTCGAGCCGAGGGAGGTGTGGATGTCGAACGCGAAGTCGAGCAGCGTAGCCCCTTCGGGCAGCTTGCGCAGGTCGCCGTTGGGCGTGAAAACGAAGATTTCACCCGAGGCGGGCTTCGCGTCGAAACGCTGCGCCAGCGAGTGCGTCGTGTCTTCGATCAGTTCGCGCAGGTGTCCCAGCCACATTTCGCTCGTCTGCGCCCCCTGGTTGACTCCCTTGTAACGCCAGTGCGCCGCGATGCCTCGTTCGGCCACGGCATCCATGCGCTCGGAGCGGATCTGCACCTCGACCCAGCGGCTTTCGGCCGATACGGTGGTGTGCAGCGATTCGTAGCCGTTCGACTTGGGGATCGCTATCCAGTCGCGCAGGCGCTTGGGGTTGGGGGTATAAAAGTCCGTCACCACCGAATAGGCCGTCCAGCACATCTGCTTTTCGGCTTCCCGCGGACAGTCGATGATGATGCGGATGGCGAAAATATCGTAGACGCCTTCGAACGGGACGTGCTGTTTGTGCATCTTGGTCCAGATCGAGAAGATCGACTTGGTGCGGCTCTTGATGTGGTATTTGATGCCGAGTTTGGTCAGCCGCTGCTCGATGGGGACGAGGAACCGCCCGATGAAGGCTTTGCGCTCCTCGGCACTCTCTTCGAGTTTCAGGACGATGTGCTCGTAATCCTTCGGTTCGAGGTAGCGCAGGGCGATGTCCTCCAATTCGCTCTTGATGTTGTAAAGACCCAGTTTGTGGGCGATCTGTGCGTAGAGGTTCATCGACTCCCAACTCTTCTTGCGCCACTTCTCGCGGGGGAACATCTCCAGCGAACGCATCACTTCGAGCCGGTCGGCCAGTTTGATCAGGATGACGCGCGGGTCCTCGGAGTAGCTTACGATCAGGTCGCGGAAATTGTCGGCCTGCTCCTTGGCGACCTTGAGCTTGAGTTCCGAAATGTTCGCCAGCCCGAGGGTGATGCCCACGACCTCGTCGCCGAAGCGTTTGCGGATGTCGGTGCTCAGGGCCAGGAACTCCTCGGGCGGAAGCTGCTTGTGGGCCAGCCGCACGACATCGTGGAGGATTGCCGAAATGGTGGAGTTGCGGCCCAGGCCCACCTCCGAGATCACGATCGAAGCTACCGCGACGGCATGCTCCAAAAGGGGCGTATCGTCGTAACGCACTAATCCGGCGAGCTTCGCGTCGGCATACTCCAGCGCCTCGTCGACGAGTCTCTGGGTCTGCTCCGAGAAGTTCGCGCGCACGAGCGAGCGGAGTTTTTCGTAACGTGAGAAGTCCATTTTTACCTAACCTAAATCCTTGACGGCAAAGACGATGCCGGCCAACGGCGGCAGTGCGTCCGCAACTGTGCCGGGGCATAGCCCGTCCGAGCGTAAGTAACTTTGGCAAAGATATGAAAAAAAATTATAAATTTGTAACGTTGAACCAATACGTTATGCGATGGGAAAGAAAAAGGAGATTTATGTGCCGACCGTAGGCGAGGAGATCGGCAATGCCGTGTCGCACGGCGTGATGTCGCTGCTGGCGCTTCTGGCCCTTCCCTTTGCCGCCGTGTGGGCCTATGTGCATGATCCGGACGCGATTCTGGCGTCGGCGTCGGTGTCGGTTTTCGTCATTTCGATCTTCCTGATGTTCCTCGCCTCGACGCTCTACCACTCGATGAACCCGCAGTCGGAACACAAGGCGGTTTTCCACATCCTCGACCACATTTTCATCTACGTCGCCATCGCGGGTAGTTACACGCCCATCGCGCTGTCCGTCATCGGCGGCTGGCAGGGTATTTTCATCACGGTCCTGCAATGGACGATGGTAATTTTCGGGATTTTCTACAAGTCGCTGTCCCGTAAGTCGATACCTGCCATCAGCCTGACCATTTACCTGGTCATGGGCTGGACGATCGTCTTCTTCCTGCCGCTGTTCGTGAACCACGCCTCGACGCCCCTCGTGGTGCTGATCGCACTGGGCGGCGTACTCTATACGCTCGGCGCCTGGTTTTACGCCCGCAAGGGCTTTCGCTACCACCACATGGTGTGGCATTTGTTGATTAACCTCGCGGTTGCGGCGCACTTCGTCGGGATCGTGTTTTATCTCTATTGATTATGGCTGCTTTCGACCTGCATATCCACTCCGGATACAGCAGTGACGGGGAGTTTTCCGTCGCTGCAATCGCCGGCATGTGTTCGGCCTGCGGGCTGGGCGCTTTCTCCCTGACCGACCACAATTCGGTGCGCGGCGTCGGCGAAGCCGCCGAAGCGGCCGCTGCCGCGGGCCTGTGCTTTATTCCCGGCATCGAGATCGACTGCAACTACCGGGGTACGGACCTCCACCTGCTGGGCTACGGCATCGACTGGCGGTCGTCCGATTTCGCCCGGTTGGAAGAGTCCGTCGCCGCAAAGGTGACGGCGTCGCTGGGCGGCATGGTCGACAACCTGCTCCGACTGGGTTTTCGGATCGACGCCGATGCCGTGCTGGCCGCCGCCGGCGGCAAACTGCCTACGGGCGAACTGATCGCCGAGGTGATGCTTGCCGATGAAAAGTACCATACACCTCTGTTGCAGCCCTATATGGAGGGCGGCGACAGGAGCGACATGCCGTATATCAACTTCTACCTCGATTATTTCGCGCAGGGCCGCCCGGCGTTCGTCCCCGTCGAATATATGGATTACCGCGAAGCCCTTTCCCTGGTCCGGGACAACGGGGGAATCCCCGTCGTCGCACATCCGGGACTCAATTTCCGGGGCCGCGAAGAGATCGCCGGGCAACTGCTCGACCGCGGGGCCGCCGGACTGGAGGTCTTCAACAACTACCACAGCCCGGAGCAGGCCGTTTATTTCACCTCGCTGGTACTCTCCAAGGGAGCTTTCATGACTTGCGGAAGCGATTTTCACGGCAAGACCAAGCCGCGGATCTCCATCGGACGCTTTCCGGCGGACAGCCGCTTCGACGGCCGCCTGTCAGACTTTGTAAACCACGTAAATGTGATCGGCCGGCAAGGCGTATAACCTGCGCTCGGCGTCGGATAAAGTCGCGGCATAGTCGATGTCTGCGGCTTCGAAGCCCGCTTCACGCAGGCGGTCGGTGTAGTCGGCGCCGTAGATGCGCCGGTGGTCGTACTGCCCGAAGATGCGTGTGCGCTCGTCGGGGTCGGTGATCGTGTCGTCCTCGTAGGTCCGCTCGTAATCCGCATCCACCGGCGAGAGCACGATGCCCCAGCCACCGGGTTTGAGGATACGGTGCAGTTCGCGCATCGCTTTCCGGTCGTCGGCGACATGTTCCATGATGTGGTTGCAGAGCACGACATCCACCGAATTATCCGCCAGCGGAATCTGCTGTACGTCGAAATGCAGGTCTGCCAGCGGGCTTTCCAGGTCGGCCGTGACGTATTGTCCGGGGTGCGACCTGAAGTGGGGCTTTAAGTGGCGCATGATACAGACCTCGGGGGCAATGTGGAGCGTGCGCGGAAAAGCCGTCAGCAGATCGGTTTCACGCGTGAGATAGAGCCACAGCAGGCGGTGGCGTTCCAGCGACAGGCATTTGGGGCACAGCGCGTTGGGGCGCGACTGCACGTAGCCGTAGGGCATGAATTTGCGGTACTTCGAGCCGCACACGGGGCACTGGACCCCGCGGCCTTTGTAAAACAGCCCCGCCACGGGCACGGCCCATCCCGCGATGCGTTGCAGGACGGGACGCGGAATGTGGTTGAGCGACCAGCGAATCAGTTTTTTCATAGCCTTCTATTCCCGCCAATGTTCGGGACGGTCCAGCGCTTCGGCGCACAGCACCCGTCCTTTGTGTTCCGTGAATCCTGCTTCCGGCAAGGTTTGTACCATCCAATAGTCGGCATCCTGTTTCGCGATGGGATAAGGCGTCTGAAAGCCCCGTTTCCCGGCGTCGGGGACGAATCCGTGACGCGGGTAATACTCCTTGTGGCCCAGCACGAAAACGAGCTTCGCACCCCTTTCGCGCAGGAGTTCCAGCCCTTTTCGGATCAGCGCTCCCCCGATGCCCTGCCGCTGGTACTCCGGGACGACGGCAAGCGGGGCGAGGATGTAGTGTCCTTCCTGCGCCGTTTGTGCGCCTTCGATGCGGCATCGGGTGAACAGGATGTGCCCGATGGTCTTCCCGCCGCGGAATGCGAGCAGCGACACGTACGGCCGGGCGCTGGCGTCGCCGAGGAGCGCCGCGGTCAGTTCCGCTTCCTTGTCGTAGCCGAACGCCTCTTTCTGTACGCGGACGATTTCGGCGAGATCCGTGGGATTCGTTTCCCGGAGGGTTATCGTTTCTTTTGTCATGGTTCCAGGATTTTGTTCACATCCTCTTCGGCTTTGCGCAGCCGCGCCTTGCACGAGGCGATCAGTTCCGTCGCGCGCTTCACCTCGGCGGCGAGGTTGTCGACATCCATCTCTTCGTTGCGCAGGCGCGCGAGTATCTTTTCGATTTCGGCCATCGCCGCGGCGTAGGTCAGCTCTTTTTTTGCCATATTTTTCCAGCTTTTACGATTGCTTCTATTTGGCCGTCGGAAACTTCTATCTCGATGTTTTCCCCGGCTCCGACTTCCCGGGCCGAGGTCACGGCTTTGCCTCCGGTGCGCACGACGGCGAAGCCCAGGCGGAGGATGCGTTCGGGCGAACGCCCGGCGATGAGTTCCGCGGCATTGCCGAGCCGGACGTTTTGCCGCGCGAGGAAGTCGCGCGCCGCGTCGGGCAGCAGTGCCGCATGGTGTTCCAGCCGCAGCGACTGCCGCGTCAGGAGTTCGCCGCTCAGCCGGCGTACCTCGCCCGAAAGGCGTTCGAGGCGCACCTCCGAGGCGTGCATCGCCGCGGTCGTGGTGTCGTGCAGTTGCAGGGCCGCGTAGTCGAGCCACCCGTCGGTTTCGGCCATGCGCCCGACGAGCCATCCGGCCACTGCCGTCGGGGTTTTGAGCGCCGTGTGGGCCACCATGTCGGCGACGCTGGTGTCTTTGTCGTGCCCGATGCCCGTCACCACCGGCAGCGGAAACTGTGCCACATGGGCGCAGAGGCGGTAGGCGTTGAAACAGTTGAGGTCGCTCCTCGAACCGCCGCCGCGGATCAGCACCACGGCGTCGAAATCTTCCATCCGGGCGGCGACGCTGCACAGGGCTTCGATGATGGATTCCTCGGCCGCAGCGCCCTGCATGAAGGCGTCGAACAGTGTGAGGGTGAACCGGTAGGGGCTTTTGTCCAGCTCTTTGCAGAAATCCTGGTAACCGGCGGCGTTGGCGCTCGACACGATCGCGATGCGCTGCACGACTGCGGGCATCGTCGCCTCGCGGTTCATGTCCCAGACGCCGTCCTGCTGTAACTGTGCGATGGTCTGCTGCCGCTGCCGTTCCATGTCGCCCAGCGTGTAGGAGGGGTCTATGTCGGTGATTTGCAGCGAAAAGCCGTAGAGCTCGTGGTAAGAGACCAGCACCTTGGCCAGTATCCGGATGCCCGATGCGAGCCGCTGGCCCGTTTCGGCCTCGAAATAACCGGAAATGCGGGGGTAGTGCGAACGCCATACGACGGCCCGGGCCTGCGCCGTCGGGACGCCGTTGTCGCCGCCCTTCTCCACGAGTTCGAGGTAGCAATGGCCCGAGTAGTTGACCTTTATTTCGGAGATTTCGGCACTTACCCAGACGGGCAATGCGAACTGCCCTTCGAGCGCCGACTTCACGCGGCGCTGTAACTCGCGCAGGGTAATATGTTGTGATTCAGCCATCAGCCCAACAGGATTCCGATGGTTAGCAACGCCCCGAACAGCATGATGTTGCGGGCCGTCTCGCCCAGGCAGACGTTCAGGGCGTCGCCGTGGTCGATACGCACCAGTTTGCGCCATGTGGCGGTGTGTGCGGCGAGGTACGGAAGGGGAAGCAGGGCGGCCCAGATGCGGCCGCCGGCCAGTAGCGTGAGGCACAGGGCGACGGCTGCGGCCCCCAGGGCGAAGTAGCCCCAGCGTCCGATGCCTGCGCCGAGGCAGACGACGATCGTGCGCTTGTTGCAGCGGGCGTCCTCCTCGCGGTCGCGGAAATTGTTGACCATCAGCATCGTATCGATCACCAGTCCGCAGGCCAGCGAAACGACCGTTACTTCGGTCGTCCATCCGTGACACAGCACATAGTAGGTGACTCCGACCGGAACGAAACCGAAAAAGACGATCACCAGCCCGTCGCCCCAGCCGTGGTAGGCCAGCGGGTACGGCCCGGCGGTGTACAGGAATGCGAATACGACGCAGACCGCTCCGACGACGATCAACTCGGTTCCTCCGTAAAAAAGCAGGCAAAGGCCCGTCGCGCAGGCGGTCGCGGTAATCAGGGC
>OGXQ01002949.1_pt1 | contig 10760 bp, 7 predicted proteins | sample 1576291 | NCBI WGS metagenome assembly OGXQ01 (sample SAMEA3541575, study PRJEB24748) | human gut metagenome | biome: human gut; feature: human-associated habitat; material: faeces | place: China | collected 2012 | reverse complement strand
CTGTGATTTTCCGCTGCTTTTTTTCAGATGCAGCTTTCATTGATCATAAAATGCAAACGCTGTACCGCATCGCTGATACCCCCAACTTCATTGATGATACCTTCCTCCACCGCCTGATGCCCCACCAGGCTGTCGCACAGGCTGCCATATCCGCATCCGCCTTTGCAATTTTTCCCTCCAACGCAGCAATTTCGTCCCCAATGGTATCATATTCTCGTTGGTCTTTATAGCTCATTTTCTTGATGGGAGCCTTTTCCTTCTGCGGCTCCTCCCTTTTCACCTTAACCGCCTTTTCAGTGAAAACAGGCACTTCCTTTTCTCTTGCCGCCTTGCAGTCGGAATAGCCGCCCTCATACTGCTTGATTCTGCCGTTGCCAAGGAAGGCAAAAATCCGCCCCATCGTTTTATCCAGGAAATATCTGTCATGCGAAACCGCAACCACCGCCCCGTTGAAATGCTCCAGATATTCCTCCAGAATCATCAGCGTTTCAATATCCAGATCGTTCGTCGGTTCATCCAGAAAGAGGATATTCGGCGCGCCCATCAGCACACGGCAAAGGTACAGTCTTCTTCTTTCCCCACCCGAAAGCACAGAAATCGGACCTCTCTGCATGGAAGGGGGAAAAAGAAAGCGGTCAAGCATCTGGGATGCGGTAATATGTCCGTCCGCCGTGCGGATAATTTCCGCCTCATCACGAATGTAATCAATCACACGCTGCTTCTCGTCCATATCCACGTTTTCCTGCGCGAATACACCGATTTTCACCGTTTCGCCTATCTCCACCTCACCGCTGTCAGGCTTCAGCCTTCCGGTCATGATGTTCAGCAGTGTGGATTTGCCGCAGCCGTTATCCCCGATGATACCCACGCGGTCATCCCGGAGAATGATGTAGCTGAAATCCTTGATATATGTTTTTCCGTCATACGCCTTGCAGATGTTTCTCAACGCAATCGTCTTTTTCCCCAGACGGCTGCCGACAGAGGAAAGCTCCACGCTCTGCTTTTCCTCCGGCGCACGAATCGCGGAAACCTCCTCAAATCGCTGCAATCTTGCCTTCTGCTTGGTGCTTCTCGCCTGCGCGCCGCGGCGCACCCATTCCAGCTCCGTCCGCAGAAAATTCTGCCGCTTGCGTTCCCCTGCGGCAATCAGCTCCTCGCGCTCTGCCTTCATTTCCAAAAACTTGGAATAGTTCGCCTGATAGGCATACAGCTTGCCCTGCTCCAGCTCCAGTGTACGGTTTGCCACACGGTCAAGGAAATATCTGTCATGCGTCACCATCAAGAGCGCCTTGGAATATTTCTCCAAGTGCTTTTCCAGCCAATCCACCGTATCATTATCAATATGGTTTGTCGGCTCGTCCAGAATCAGCAAATCCACAGGTGCAATCAGTGCCGCCGCCAATGCCACGCGCTTTTTCTGTCCGCCCGAAAGCGTTTCCACCGTCTGCCCGAAATCAGAAATTCCAAGCTTGGTAAGAATCGTTTTCGCCTCGCTCTCCAAAGACCACGCCTCTGCCTTATCCATTTTTTCCGCAAGCTCCGCCGCCCGCTTCACAAGCCTTTCCTCCTCAGGCGTTTTTGCAAGTGCCGCCATCGTTTCCTCATATTCCCGCACCAGAGCAAGCTGCGGATTTTCTCCGCGGAACACCTGCTGCAGCACCGTTGTGCCATCCACAAAAACGGGGCTTTGGGAAAGATAGCCGATACGCATCCCATTCATGGTAACAATCGTGCCGCTATCCGCCTGATCCACCCCTGCAATTATCTTCAACAGGGTAGATTTCCCCGTCCCATTCACGCCAATGACCCCGATTTTATCCCCTTCATGGATGCTGAAGGAAATATCATCGAAAATGACGCGCGTACCGTAGCTTTTTCTGATATTTTCTGCTGTCAATAAAACCATATTTTCACTCAACTTTCTGATTCCTTCTTCGCCTTTTCCTGCTTGCCCTTCCGGATTAAAAATACCGCCGCGCAGATAATCAAAACACCCGAAAGCAGCTGGCTCACCGCAAAGGGACCAATCATCAGCTGGTCTGTCCGCAGTCCCTCAATCCAGACTCTCCCAAGCGCATAGCCCAGAAAATATAAGCCCAGCACCTGCCCGTCAAATTTCTTTTTCGGGCGGAATTTTATCAAAAGCAAGAATAAGCAAAGATTCCAAAGCGATTCATATAAAAAGGTCGGATGCACCTGAATATAATCCACGCCGCCATAATTGACAATATGCTGCATCACCTCTGCGGAAATATCGCTCGTCCGCACCTGACTCATCTGCAAGCGCATCGCAAGCAGACTATTCGTAAAGCCTCCAAACGCTTCTCTGTTGAAGAAATTCCCCCAACGTCCCAGCATCTGCCCAAACGCAAGGCAGGGTGCAATCGTATCCGCCAGCAGCCAGAAATTGACCCCTTTCCTTTTGCAATAGACGATTGCCGTCACCACGCCGCCGATGATGCCGCCGTAAATGGCAAGTCCGCCCTCTCTGAGGGCAAATATCTTTTCGGGATGCGCGCTGTAAAAATCCCACGAAAAAATAACATAATACAGCCTTGCCCCGATAATGGCAAAAATCAGCGCATAGATGATAAAATCAACGTACATATCGGGGGACTGTCCCGTCCGCTTTGCCTCCTTCATTGCCATCAGCACCCCCAGAACCACCGCCAGCCCGATAAAAATGCCGTACCAGTAGACGTTCCTTCCGAATACCGTAAACGCTACACGGTCTAGGTGTGCAATCTCAATTCCCAGATTGGGAAACCATATTTCAGGCATAAAAATCCCTCTTTTCTCTTTGATTTTTTCTGCCGATTTTTCGGCATACCAATATTATTTTATAACAACCACCTCTTAGAATCAACCTTTCTGTTTTCCCTGCCGAAAAATTCACCTTTGCGGCACAATAAAAAAATGCCCTCCCGATAAGCATATAGAGGGCATCCTTTTTATCTCACAACCGAAAGCACCATATTTTCTTTTGAAAAGCCTTCCTTCAGCATTTTTTCCGCTTCCTCCTGCCGCATGGTCTTGATGCAGGTCAAAAGGTCGATTGCCGTTGCATCCATCCGCGCCCACGCAAGCTGTCCAAAGCAGAGCTTCTGCGGTGTATCCAGCTGCCGCAGGAGCTGCCCCAAATGCTTTTTGCGGATACGCTGAAAGTCCTCCTGCGAAAAGCCTTCCCGTTGCAGACGCTCCAGCTCCCTTCCCAGAAAATCCGCGGTTTCCTCCGGATGCGTCCCGCTGCCCGAAAATGCCGCAAAGGCATACCCCTCGCCGCAGAAAAAGGCAGAACCAAGTGCCTCATCCAGCCAGTCCCATTCATACGCCTTTTGGAAAAACACACTGCTCTCCCCCGCCAGAAGCTCCATGCAGAACCCTGCCGCCATCCGTTTTTTCAGCCAATCCTGCTTCGGAAGCGGCGGCAGCTTGCATCCAATCTGAAACTGCGGCACAGAAAGTTTCATTTCACACGCGCGATATTTCTCCGCAATCTCTGCATCCTCTGTCGGAAAATACACGCGTGCAGCCGTTTCCCGTCTCGCAACATGCTCTGCCATCCGCCGCACCTCGCCCAAAGGGATATCCCCTGCACAGACCAGCGCCATTTCGTCCGTTGTGTAATAGCATGCGTACGCCCTCTGCAAGGTTTTCTCTGTGATTTCCGCCACCGTTTCCGCCGTTCCCGCAATGCGGTTGCGGATGGGGTGCTTCCCATACATACATTCCAGCATCTGATAATGCCCCACCCACATCGGGTCATCCTCATACATCGTAATCTCGCTCACGATGATATCCCTTTCCCGCTCCGTGTCCTCCTTCGTAAAATGCGGCTTCTGCACAAAATCCAGCAAAAGCCTTAAATTTTCCGTAAATTTATCCGAACAGGTAAAATAATAAACCGTCCGGTCGCCATCGGTAAAGGCATTGGCAGATGCGCCATTTTGCGTAAAGCGCGCAAAGGCATCGCCCCATTCCTGCTGAAACAGCTTATGCTCGATAAAATGCGCCGTTCCCTGCGGAAAGCAGATTTTCTCGCCCTCCCTTCCCTTCCAAAACAGGTGATTCGCCCCTCTCTGCACCAGCACCGCCGCTATCTGCTCCCCAAACTCCGTTCGGGGAAAGAGATAATACCGCAGACCGTTTTTCGTTTTGCCCTGCTCCGTTTTTTCAATCCGCATCCTGCGTCCGCTCCTTTCCCTGCAAAAGATACACCGTCTGTAATCTGAAATGCTTTGCCGCACGCACAACATCCGCCGCCTCTGTTCTTTCTATCTGCCGCAAAAGCCGCTCCGTGGTAAGCTCCTTGCCCTGCAATGCCTGCTCTGTCAGGAAATCCACCATCCCCCATGGGCTGTCCGCCAATGCGGTATATTCCCGTATCAGGCTTTCCTTTGCATGGTCAAGCCTTTCCTTGGAAATGCCGTTTTTCTTCCATTCCTCTAAGCAGGAAAGCAGCTCCGCACAAACGCGCTTGGCATCCTCTGCCCGAATCCCTGCCTGCACAAAAAAATACGGCGAAAGCGGATATCGGTACGATTTGATTTCGTAGCAAAGCCCCTCCTCCTCCCGCAGCTTCCGGAACAAAAACGAATCCGGGTCGCCGCCCAGAAGCTGATTCAGCAGCAGCAGTGCCGTCTCTCTGGTGCTGTTTTCCACATCCCCCAGAAAGCCGAGCAGAAGCCTTGCCTGTGCCGCATCTGTTTCTTCCCTCAAAAAATGCGGCTTTTCCTTTAAAATCGGTGCAGCTTCTTCCTCCGCTGCCGCCTTCCCCTTAAAATTCTGCCGCAGAGAAAGCAAGGCTTCATCCTTTTCGCCGCAGAAAAAGACCTTCACCCTTGCCGTTTCCAGAAGCTCCCGATAAAATGCAAGCAGCCCCTCTGCACTGATTTCCTCCAAATCCTCCGCATAGCCGTCCCCCGAAATCGCAAGTGCTGTTCCCTTTGCGGTTTCCTCCAGGGCTCGTCTGCGCGCAAATGCCTTTTTATCATCCCTTTGGTTTTCCAATTTCTGTCGCAGAATTTTCTTCTGCCGCTCCACGGTTTTCTCCGTAAAGCCGTTCTGCAACGGCGCAAACAGCCGTTCTCGCAAAAACGCAAGCATTTCCTCTGTTTCCACATTTTTCAGTGCCTCCAAGGAAAACAGCAGCAGCTGCCGTCCCCCCTTTTTCACCACGCTGATATCCCAATGCGCCCCAAAAAGCAGCTCCGCCTGCCTTGCTGCCCCTGTCGGGTCTTCCCCCTGCCGCAGCACCTCTGCCAGAAGGGCTGTTTTCGTTGCCGTTTCCCGTTTTAGCGGCAAATCAAAAAATAAAACCAACAGATTTGTCCGAAATTTCTGCCCCTCTGCAAAGAAAATCCTGCACCTCGGTTCATATTTCGGCTCGCATTTTTCCATCGCAACCATCCTGCCACCTCTTTTTCTTTTTATCCTATTCTTTCTCCGGAAAAGAAAAGTATGTATGGTTGCATCCACACCACCTTCATGTTATACTTATCTACAAATTCTAAATCCTTAAGATTTTCTTACAAATGCCCTAAGGTTTTCGGACATTTCGTTTTCCGAAGCCCTTTTGTGCTACACTTCTCTTGAAAGGGAGTGTTTGTATGAAAGCAAAGGATTTGTATGATATCGCCATCATCGGCACAGGGCCTGCCGGCGCAACGCTCGCGCGGCTCCTGCACCCAAAGTATAAAATCATCGCGATTGATAAAAAGAACCCCCATGGAGACGGCTTTCAGAAGCCCTGCGGCGGTCTCATCTGCACAGATGCACAGAAGGCACTGGCAAGCTTCGACCTTACCCTGCCAAAGGATGTTCTGGTCGATCCGCAGATTTTCGCCGTAAAGACGATTGATTTAAAAAATAAGCTGATTCGCCATTATCAGCGATTCTATATCAATATGGATCGCCATAAATTCGACCTTTGGCTGGAATCTCTCCTGCCGAAAACGGTCGAGCTGCACAGCAATGCTGTCTGCACAGAGCTGAAACGGGAAAACGACGGCTTTCTCATTTCCTATCAGGATTTGGAAACAAAGCAAATCCGCACCGTTCGAGCGAAATTTCTTGTCGGGGCGGACGGCGCAAATTCCATCGTCAGAAGAACGTTCTATCCCGAAAAGAAGCTGCGCCGGTATCTTTCCATACAGCAGTGGTTCCCCGAAACACACCGGAACCCGTTTTATTCCTGCATTTTTGACCCGGAAACAACAGATTGCTGTTCGTGGTCGATTTCCAAGGATCATCAGTTTATTTTCGGCGGTGCCTTTCCTCTGGATCATGCCAGAGAACGCTTTGAACGGCAAAAGGCAAAGCTGGAGCGGATCGGGTTTCGTTTCGGCGCGCCCTTGAAAACAGAGGCATGTTTGGTGCTGCGCCCTGCGTCCTTCCGCGATTTCTGCAAGGGGGAAAAGGGAATTTTCCTCATCGGCGAAGCTGCCGGCTTTATCAGCGCAAGCTCCTTGGAGGGCATCAGTTCCGCCATCGGCAGTGCAAAAACGCTGAGTGATGTGCTGAATCACCCCCGCGGCAATCTGAATGAACGCTATTGGCAGAAAACCCTGCCCCTGCGCCTGAAATTATTCACGAAGGTGCTGAAAAGTCCCTTCCTCTATCGTTCCTTCCTGCGGAAGCTGGTGATGAAAAGCGGTATCCAAAGCATAAAAATCACAGAAACTCTTGCGAATCCTCCGTTTTTCGCAAAAAAATAAGCGTCTATAAATACAAGGAGATCTCAATGCAAAACAAATCCCTGCAAATGATAAAAGCAATTCTAAAATCTGCCTTTGGTCTGTTTCTCTATTCCTGCGGTGTTTATCTGACCGTGCAGGCAAATATCGGCATTGCCCCATGGGAATGTCTTTCCATGGCAATTTCCGGCAAGGTCGGGCTGAGCTTCGGCTTTGTTCATACCGTCAGCGGTATCATCATTTTGGGGATTGACCTGCTTTTGAAGGAAAAAATCGGCTTCGGCACAATTTTAGATGCACTTCTGGTCGGCAATTATGTCGATTGGATTTCGTATTTCCACCCCATTCCCATCAGCCGCAATCTCTATCTGAGCATTATTCTTGTTATTGTCGGGCTGTTCGTGATGGGCTTCGGGCAATATTTTTATATGTCCGCAGGGCAAAGCTGTGGCCCACGCGATTCTCTGACGATTGCCTTGGGCAAGCGGTTCCCAAATCACCCCGTCGGTCTGGTGCAGTCCGTCATTGTCGGCGTGGTTTTGCTGATCGGCTGGGTCTTGGATGGCCCTATCGGCATCGGCACCGTCATTTCCGTTTTTGTTGCGGGAACGGCTCTGCAAATCGTTTGCCGCATCATGCACTTTGAGCCAAGAAGCGTCAAGCATCTGAACCTTCTGGAAGCAACAAAATTATTGCTTTCACATTAAAAAAGGCTGTCAAAAGCGACCTCCCAAATCAGAAAACAAATCGTTCTTATATTAAAAAGCAAGAAATTCCGATTTTTCAGAATTTCTTGCTTTTTTTGCTTTCTGATTTGGATGCACCGACATCCTTCATTATTTCCAAAATTCAAAGTCTAAATCGTAAATATGAACCGTATCGCCTTCTTTGATACCCTTTTCCTCCAAGGCCTCGATAATGCCCTTCTCCTTCAAATATTTCTGGAAGAAGGCAAAGCCCTTTTCGGTATCAATATTGGTATAGCCAATCATTTTTTCTACGCCGACACCTGTAACCACGAAATAGCCATCCTCGACCTCCTCGATGATAAAGGGCTCCTGATCGACCTTCACTTCGTCATATTCTTCGTATTCCTCCTCGAATACAATATCCTCCGGATATTCTCTCAGGATTCTGCCGACCTCTGTCAGAAGCTCATCCAGCCCCTTATTCGTTGCCGCAGAAATCGGGAACACCTTGAAGCCCTGTGGCTCATAAGCCTCCTTCAGCCGTGCCACATTCTCCTCAGAGCCGGGAATATCCGTCTTATTTGCCGCAATCACCTGTGGACGCTTCAGCAAATCCTCCTTATATTCTGCCAGCTCGCGGTTGATTTTTTCCACATTCTCCACAGGGTCATCCCCTTCTACGCCTGCCGCATCCACCACATGAATGAATACCTTCGTGCGTTCCACATGGCGCAGGAATTCATGCCCCAAGCCAACGCCCTCGCTCGCGCCTTCCACCAGACCGGGAATATCCGCCATCACGAATTTATCCCCAAAGCGTCCTTCCACAACACCCAAATTGGGTGCCAAGGTTGTAAAATGATAATTCGCAATCTTGGGGTTTGCATTGGTAACCATGGAAAGCAGTGTGGATTTCCCGACATTCGGGAAACCAATCAAGCCAACGTCCGCAATCAGCTTTAATTCCAGAATGACATCATATTCCTTGGATTTTCTGCCCGGCTCCGCGTATCTGGGGGCCTGTCTGGTGGGGGTTGCAAAGTGCTGATTGCCCTTGCCGCCCTTGCCGCCGTGGATGAGGATTTTTTCCTCTCCTGCCGTCGTAATATCCGCCATTACCTTGCCGCTTTCCGCCTCACGGATTACCGTCCCGACAGGCACCTTAATGATGATATCCTCGCCGTCCTTGCCGAAGCAGTTGCGCTTGCCGCCGGGTTCGCCGGGCGTTGCCACAAATTTTCTCTTATAGCGGAAGTCCATCAATGTGCTCATGCCGCTTTCGCCGACAAAAACCACATTGCCGCCCTTGCCGCCGTCGCCGCCATCGGGGCCGCCGTGCGTAATATATTTTGCTCTGTAAAAGGAAACCTTACCGTCGCCGCCGTCGCCGCCCTTTACATGAATCTTGACTCTATCTACAAACATTTTCCAATTCTCCTTTCCTTCCTTGGGGCTTTGCCGCAAACCTTCTTTGCGGCAGGGTTGGAACATTTTTCTTTAAAATCAACAATATCCTTTTTGATATTTCCTATAAAAGAAGACTTCACAGCTCTGCATCCGTTAGACCTGTCAAGTCTTCTTTCTGCTTTCTCTGATTGAAAAAAGGCTCCAAATGAAATGGTATTATCATTTGAAGCCTTCGCAAATCTTATTCAGCGATTTCGACAGGGTAAACAGAAACCTGTTTTTTGTCTCTGCCCTTTCTTTCATATTTTACACGACCATCAACCAGAGCGAACAGTGTATCGTTACCGCCCTTGCCAACGTTTACGCCGGGATGGATCTTTGTGCCTCTCTGTGTGTATAAGATATTGCCAGCCAGTACATACTGACCGTCTGCACGTTTTGCACCAAGTCTTTTCGCGTTGGAATCACGACCGTTCTTTATTGAACCGCCGCCTTTATGGTGCGCGAAGAACTGAAGGTTCAATCTGAACATACTTCACACCTCCTCATGTATCAAAGTGAGATAGTTTTTGTATTCTAATGCTATATCGGAAAGCCCCATGACCAGCGTTTCCAGAAGAAGCTGTGTATCATGGTCCTCCATTCCCTCAAGGGGAAACAAGACTTTGAGATAACCGCCGCGTTTTTCATCCGCCTCCGCTTTGAAGGGGATGTCAGTGAATTTCTCCACAGCGTTGACTGTGTTAAAACAAAGCACTGTTACCGCAGAACAAACGATATCCTCGCCTGCCTGTGCATAACCTGCGTGACCGGAAATCTCAAATCCGCAGATTTTTTGATTTTTGCGATAAATCCTTGCTTTAATCATAGCTGAAAATTACAGGGATTTGATCTGCAGCTTTGTGAAAGGCTGTCTGTGGCCTCTTTTTTTGTGGAAACCTTTTTTGGGTTTGTATTTGTAAACTACAACCTTCTTTTCCTTGCCGTCACCGATTACGGATGCTGTAACAGCGGCACCTTCCACGTAAGGAGCACCTACTTTGATATCGCCTTCCTTCGCCAGAACCAGAACCTTATCGAATTTGTATTCGGAGCCTGCTTCTACTGCCAGCTTTTCCACTGTGATGATATCACCTTCGGATACTTTATACTGCTTACCACCGGTTTCAATAATTGCGTACATGTTGACACCTCCTCGCAATTTTACTCGCTGGATACGGCAATCGGAGCCTTTCTCCGATTTTCTCGAACCTCTCCACGCGGCTGAACATACTTCAATATACTACCACACCCAAACCGCCCTGTCAACTGAATTATTCCAATTTTCCTGCATTTTTTACTGCAAAATAGGCTTTTTCATCGCCTTTTTCCTGCAGCAGGCGCAGCAGAAGCGCCTGTCCCTGTCCGGTCATACATTTTTCGGTCATCGTCTGAATCTGGTATGCCTGTCTCAGCGTTGCCTCCGCTTTATTTTTGCTGCCTGCCTCGGCGTAAATCCTGCCAACGCGGTCGCAGAGTCTGCCGAAGGAGGTCGTAAATATCCCTTCCTTCGCCCCAATGGAAAGCACACGGTCAAGCAGCGTTTCCGTATCCCGCTGATTTCCCAGCTTTGCATGCAGCGCAGCCGTTTTCAGCAGCACCTTGGCAAAGCTCTGTCCCTCGCCCTCCTTGTTGCGAATGGAAAGCGCCAATGCGCTGTAATATTCCAGCTCCTTCCGAATATCTGCGCCCTTCTTCGGCTTGGGCGGCATAGCATGCTCCATTTTCTGCCGCAGATAAAGCCCCCTGCGCTTTTCGTAGGTCTCATCCATTGGCAGTCCGCTCCGCTTCTGCTTTGCCTCTGCCTCTGCAAAATACGCCGCCGCCTTTTCCTCTACACCCGAAAGGCGATAGCAGTTCGCAATCGCAAGCAGATTATTTGCCGCCGCCATCCTTTTTTGAAGAACAAGCTGCAAAACCTCGTTCCATT
>OGXQ01002946.1_pt1 | contig 10767 bp, 10 predicted proteins | sample 1576291 | NCBI WGS metagenome assembly OGXQ01 (sample SAMEA3541575, study PRJEB24748) | human gut metagenome | biome: human gut; feature: human-associated habitat; material: faeces | place: China | collected 2012 | reverse complement strand
TTCAATGATCTGAATGATGTTCTGCGTGAAGAGCGAGGGAACGGAGGATACGATGGAGGAGAACAGGATGCAGACGAAGGTGACGGGCGCGAGCACGGGGTAGTAGGAAAAGAGCTTCTTCACCGTGCGCCCCAGCGCGGCGGGACCGAGATCGCGCCGCGTGGGATCGGCGTGCGGATTCACTTTAGGCATTCTCGTCGCCTCCATTCGTCTGGGATTCGTAGACCTCGCGGTAAATCTCGGAGGTCTTGAGCAGCTCCTCGTGCGTGCCGGAGGCGGCAATGGCGCCGCCGTCCATCACGAGGATGAGGTCGGCGTCCTGCACGGACGCGACGCGCTGGGCAATGATGATCTTGGTCGTCTCGGGGATATAGGACTTGAAGCCCTCGCGGATGAGCGCGTCGGTGCGCGTATCGACCGCGGAGGTCGAGTCGTCGAGGATCAGGATCTTCGGCTTTTTGAGCAGCGCGCGGGCGATGCACAGGCGCTGCTTCTGTCCGCCGGAGACGTTCGTGCCGCCCTGCTCGATGTGGGTGTCGTAGCCGTCGGGGAAAGAGCGGATGAAGTCGTCCGCCTGCGCGAGGCGGCAGGCCTCCTCAAGCTCCTCGTCCGTGGCGTTCTCATTGCCCCAGCGGAGATTTTCACGGATGGTGCCGGAAAACAGCTCGTTCTTCTGCAGCACCATGCTTACGGCGCTGCGCAGCGCGTCGAGGTCGTACTCGCGCACGTCCACGCCGCCGACCTTCACGCTGCCCTCCGTCACGTCGTAGAGACGGGGAATGAGCTGCACGAGGGTCGATTTGCTCGAGCCGGTGCCGCCGAGGATGCCGACGGTCTGGCCCGAGGCGATGTGGAGGTCGATGTCCCGCAGCGCGTATTTCTCCGCGCCGGCGGAATACTTGAAGCTCACGCCGTCAAAGTCCACGGAGCCGTCCGCGACGGTCGTGACCGGCGCGGCGGGATCGGTGAGCGCGGACTCCTCGCTCAAGACCTCGCAGATACGCTTGACGGATTCGGCGGACATGGTGAGCATCACATAGATCATGGAGACCATCATCAGCGACATGAGCACCTGAATGCCGTAGGTGAGCATGGCGGAGAGCTGGCCGACGTCGATGGTCGTGCCGCCGTTCGTGATGATGAGCTTCGAGCCGACGAAGAGCACGAACACCATATTGAAGTACACGCACAGCTGCATGAGCGGGGAGTTGAGCGCGACCACGCGCTCGGCGTGCGTGAAGTCGCCGCGGATGTTGTCGCTCGCGGCGGTGAACTTCTTCGTCTCGTAGCTCTCACGCGCGAAGCCCTTCACCACGCGCATCGCGCGCACGTTTTCCTCCACGGATTCGTTGAGCTTATCGTACTTGCGGAACACCGCGCGGAACGCGGGCATGGCCTCGCGCGCAATGAAGAACAGCCCGACGACCAGCACCGGCACGATGACCACAAAGGTCAGCGCGAGCCTCCCGCCCATAATGAACGCCATGATGATGGAGAAGATCATCATCAGCGGGGCGCGGACCGCGATGCGGATGCACATCATGTACGCCATCTGCACATTCTGAATGTCGGTGGTCATGCGCGTGACGAGCGAGGCGGACGAGAACTTGTCAATGTTCTCAAACGAAAAGCCCTGTACCTTGGTGAAGAGGTCATGGCGCACGTTTTTGGCAAAGCCGGACGCCGCCTTGGAGCCGGTAAAGCCCGCCGCGCCGCCGCACACGAGCGAGATCATTGCCAGCAGCACGAGCACAAGACCCACGCGCACGATGCCGCCGAGCTCCGCGCCGGCCTTGACCTCATTGATGAGGTTTGCCGTTTCAAAGGGAATAATGACGTCGATGGCGACCTCGGCTAAAATGAGCACGAGCGTCCAAACCGTCGGGGCTTTGTATTCGCGGATACATTTTGTGAGCTGTCGGATCATTCGGCATCACATCCTCTCCCGCACGGGAAAGGCTCCCGCGCGTCGTTCATATTTTTTGCGTTTTCCAGCATCACATCGGTGATGCGTAAAAATTCCGCGATCTCGCCCTCGCTCAGTCCGCGGCAGAGCGCCGTGAACACGCGATCGTCGAAAACACCGATGGCATGATGCAGCTCGTGCGCCCTCTCGGCGGCGGAGACGACCTTGCAGCGGTGGTCCTTTTCGCTGGTGCGGCAGGTGACAAAGCCCTTTTTCTCCAGCTTTTTCAGAAGCTCGGTCATCGTCGGATGCGTGACGTGCGCCGCCGCCTCCAGCGCCTTCTGCGTTACCTCACCCGCGCTCTCGCGCTCCAGACGGCCAAGCTCGCCGAGCACGCCGACCTGCGTGCCGGTCAGGCCCGTTTCACGCACGTATTCATCCATCTGCCGGCGTATGGTTTTTTGCAGGATCGCAAAGCGCAGTCCCTTCGGCATGGGGTGCTTACACATTCTTTCTCACCTCAAAAATAAAATACGTCGTATGCGACCTATTGACCTGCGTATTGTAGCCGAAACATTTTTTCTTGTCAAGCGGGAAAATGAAATGACACAGAAAGTTCACAAATGAAACGGCCCGCCCCTGCGGGACGGGCCGGATCGGCGGAGGGCTTTATTTGCCGGCGGGCACGGCGGTGCGTCGGCGCAGCACGCGCAGCAGCAGATACATCACGGCGAACACCACGGCGAGGAGCACGGGGTAGCCGAGCAGATGGCTGCCGAAGCGCTCAAAGAGCTTGAGCGGGTTGCCCTCGCCGGCGCGCATGAGGAACATGAAGTTCGTGCTGAACGCACGGTTGAAAAACCAGATCGGCACGGCCATCGCCGCGAGCAGGGCAAAGCAGCGCGGGAACGCGCGCGGCTGCGGGTCCATGTCGCCGCGGAGGGTCAGCGCAAGGGGATAGAGCGCGAGCAGGAAATGCACGGTGAAGCTGTGGATCACCATGAAGTTGAGCGGCGGCAGCGGGGCCCATGTCGGAAAGAGCAGGGCCGCGCAGGCAGCGGGCAGGCAGACGAAATACAAAAAGGTGTCGAGCAGCTTCGGCCGCCGCCAGGCGTGCAGGACGATGAGAAAGATATTGATGGAGCACAGGTGCAGCGGCAGGTAATCGAGGCTGAAATTGCCGCCGTAAAGAAGCCCGAAGTCCTTGAAAAGCTCGTCCACGACGAGCAGCAGCGCGACCGTGCGCCGCCAGCGGCGTCGTTTGTCCGTGTCCATGCCGCAATAGCCGCGGCAGAGCACGGCGCCGAGCAGAAGAAAAACGGCGAGCACGGCGAGATGAAAGGGGCCGAAATGCGGCCAGCCGAGGCCCGGCGCGATGGTATCAACGGTTTCCCAGAAATAGGTCATAGCACAGCGATCTGCCTTTCTTTGCGACTTCTGAACAGTACGCCCTGAGTGTAGCACGCGGCGGTGAAAAAAACAAGGGTGCTTGTGCAGTCTTAAAGAAAGTGGTATAATCTTAAGGCATCGCCGCGCAATTGCGTCTGCGCGCTTCGCCGGATCGGCTTGCCAAATTGCGCGGTGCTGTCTTAAAAATCGAAAAGTCTTTTGCGCCGGTCCGCTGTGGGCGGCGCGGAAACGAGGACTGCGTATGAGCGCGATGCTTCCGAGCCGTCAGCTGTGGGCGCAGGGACCGCATATCGTCGCCATTGGCGGCGGCACGGGCCTTTCCACCATGCTGCGCGGGCTGAAAAAATACACGAAAAATCTGACCGCCATCGTCACCGTGTCGGACGACGGCGGCGGCAGCGGTATGCTGCGGCGGGACATCGGGATGCTGCCGCCCGGCGACATCCGCCACTGCATGGAGTCGCTCGCGAACACCGAGCCGGTCATGCAGCAGCTCCTGACCTATCGCTTTGAGAGCGGCACGCTGCGCGGGCAGTGCTTCGGCAATCTCCTGCTCGCGGCGCTCAACGGCGTCACCGGCTCGTTTGACGAGGCGGTGCGCAGCATGGGGCAGGTGCTTGCCATCAGCGGCACGGTCATTCCGGTCACGACGACGGACGTGCGATTGACGGCGACCTTTGAAAACGGGGCATACGTCGTGGGCGAGAGCAATATCTTCGGCTTCAAAAAGCAGCAGGACTGCCGCATCGACCACGTCGAGCTTCTGCCGGCGCACCCGAAGGCGCTCCCCGATGCGCTCGACGCCATCGCGGCGGCGGACCTCATCCTCCTCGGGCCGGGGAGCCTGTATACGAGCATCATCCCGAACCTGCTGGTGGACGGCGTGGCGGAGGCCATCGCCGCGTCCGACGCGCAGAAGATCTATGTCTGCAACATCATGACACAGGACGGTGAGACCGAGGGCTACACCGCCGCCGACCATCTGGCGGCGCTGCTGCGCCACGGTACGGCGGACATGGTGGAGCTGTGCCTTGCCAATTCCTCTCCCATCCCGCCGGAGCTGGCGGAGCGCTACCGCGCCGAGGGCGCGGAGGTGCTGACGGTCGACCGTGAGCGCATTGCGCAGATGGGCATCGAGCTGGTCGAGCGTCCCTTGGCGTCGCCGTCCGGCGACTTTGCCCGCCACGATCCCGACGCGCTGGCGAGCGCCGTTCTGGACATCTACCGCGCCCGCGCGGTACACATCTACGGCGGAAGGGAAAGCTACCGCATCGAAAAATAACAGAGCCGCCCGGAGCGGGACTGCCGATGCGGCGGTCCTGCTCCGCCTGCCGGCAGGGATAATTTTGCCGTCCGCGAAAAAAAGACTTGCAAAGGCGTCGGGAGTATGCTATGGTATAGCTGTAAACCGCCGGTGCGGTTTTTCAAAAGAACATTAGTTAGAGCGCCTTAACCAACAAGACGTGAAAAAGGTCGGGATCGACGCCTTTCTTTTTACCATACGGTTAGATCTGTTTAACTGATGGAATGAAAGCAGCCGTCGTGTGAAATACTACCGGAGGAGGCGAGAGCAAATGTCTGAAGAAATTCTGATCCGTCAGGGCGGTCGGGAGGGCATCGGAAGAGTTTCGGCAATATATTATTGCGTATTCGTTTTTTTCTGTTTACCTTTCATGACGAAACCATTCTGCGGAAGGATATGAAGAAACTGTTTGTTGTCTGCATCTGCTTGCTGTTCGCGGTAGAGAACGGCCATGCGCAGTTGCGCAGCCGGGTGGACGAGCGTTTTGAACTGACGAGTATCATGTTTGCCCTTGCCGGAGCTCCGGAGTACTGCAGCATCGGCATTCCCTCCTACCTGCAGGACATTATCGACGAGCTGACTCCCTATCAGGAGAGCGAGCCGATAAACTATGTCCGTGTACTCAATCAGCGTTACCTCATCGGATACAATGCCGTATCCGGCACGGCTGCCATGATGGAGATTGTGGATGGCGAAGTCCGACTCCAACCGCAGTACGATGTGGCCGACGTCGTGAAATACGACAACCGCTGGACCGAGGAGCTTTTCACGACCTATCTGGAGATGGTGAACCGTTTTTATCGGGAGAGCGACTTCCATGCGTTCTTTACCGCCCACCGACCCCTGTACGACGAAGTGACGGCGCAAATGGATGCATTGTTGGACGGTACGGTACCCGATTGGTTCCGGTCATTTTTCGGGAAGCCTCTGGCCGGCGATATCGAGGTGTATGTCAGCCTGACCAACGGGCCGAGCAACTATGCGATACCGGGAGGAATCCTGATAGGTTCAGGTACGGGTGTTGGCAACGGGCAACCGTATATCGATGGTTTTAACGCTCCTTTCCTTGTCATCCACGAGCTGAGTCACCATTACACGAATCCGCTGTTTCTGGAGTGGTGGCCCCGGATAGAACCGGCAGCGAATGTCATCTATCCCCACATCGCCGACATGATGAGAACAATCGGATACGGCGACGCCTCTTCTGCACTGTGCGAATGGATGAACGACCTGTTCGTCATCATGTATATGACGGAGACAGGTAATGAGAACATCCCTATGTACACGGCGCTGGAGATGAATAAAGGGTTCTTCTGGATGGAGCGCAGCGTGGATTTCATGCGGAACTTCTATGCCGACAGGGAACGTTATCCGCATGTGGGGGACTTCATGCCGCAATTGGTCGCCTTTATCAATTACATAGCCGATAATTTCGATTTGGTATTGGCCGAGTACGAGAACAGGCGGCCCTATATCACGAACGTATATCCGGCGGTCGGTTCGGACATCTCCGGTTTCGAAGAAATCGTCATCACGTTTTCCGAGCCGATGTTTCCTTCCTGGGGATTCAACGGTACCGGTACGGATGACCCGACTGTCGAATGTTTGCCCTTCGATAAGGTTACTTGGTCAGAGGACGGTATGCGGGTCACCCTTTGTTTACAGCAGGAAGAGTTGAAGGAGGATACACGGTACGGAGTATATTTGAGACCGTCATTTTTCGGTTCCATCCGTAAATTCGGCTTGAATGAAAAGTGTACGACACTGAACTTTCATACGATATCGCAATAGAAGACAGAATACAGACGGAAAAGAAGATGCATGCGTCTCCTTTTTCCCGTCGCATGACGGTTGGCGGAACCCGTATCTGCCCGGCAGCGGGCGGATGGCGTCGGAAGAGCATCCGCAGATGTCAGCCGTTGCGATTCCTCCGGTTTTCAGGCCAGCGATTCGCCGAGGCGGCGGGCCCGGCCGGGGTAGTCGCTCGTTTCGATGTCGCTGCGCGTATAGGCGCCTATGGCGATTATACGGCCGCAGTCCTGCCAGCGCAGGTAGCGGCAGAGGGCTTCGTAATGGGCTTGCAGCGCATCGGCTACCCATGTCTCCGTATCGCCGCAGGTGGCGAGGAGGAGGGCTCGTTTCGGTGTTCGGAGGGCGTCGTTCAACGCATAGAAACGGTCGATAACCCGTTTCAGTTGGGCCGACATACCGAAATAGTAGAGCGGGGTGACGAATGCTATCGCATCCGCTTCGAGGAGGTCGTCCCGAAGGTAGACCATGTCGTCCTTCTGAATGCACTCCGTATCATGGCTGCGGCAGTAGTCGCAGGCACGGCACGGTTCTATTCTGCTGGAGGCTGCGTCGAAACGGATGACCTTGTGGCCGGCGGCTTCCGCTCCGGCGGAGAATTCATCGGCCAGCAGCATCGAGGTACCCCTGCGGTGCGGACTGCCTGTAATGACGAGTATCTTCATGATGCGTCGTATTGATGTGCAGCGTAAAGATAGTGTTTCGTCGGGATATTTGCGGACTTTCCGGAACTCTTTTTCATCCGCCGTTCCGTGTCGTCGCCGTACGTCGGGGACGGTGCATGGTTCCGACGACCGGTCGGAAAACCGGAGTGGTCGGCACCGGAATGCTCTGCCGGGGGCCGGTGTAAAAATTGTTGCCTTTTGGGGAAGATACGGGTGTTTCACGACGAAGGAACGACAATTCTTCGTACTTTTGAAGATGCTGTTGGGCGGCAGTGCGGTTGTCGCGGACGGATGTCCGCCGGATGCAGAACGGCCGCGGTAAGGACAAGGTGGAAAAGTGAAAGCGAAGAGTGGAATGTGGCAGTATTATGCTATCCTGTCGGCGGTATTCGCGGCGTTGACGGCTATTTTTGCCAAGGTAGGGGTGAAGGACATGGATTCCGACCTGGCTACCGCCATACGGACGGTAGTCATCCTGTGCATTACCTGGGGTATCGTCCTTTTCGGCGGTAAAGTCGGCGGAATGGGTGCCATAGGCGGCCGGAATTGGATATTCCTCATTCTGTCGGGAGTGGCTACCGGATTGTCGTGGCTCTTCTATTTCAAGGCCCTGCAATTGGGCGATGCTTCGAAAGTGGCGCCGATAGACAAGTTGAGCGTCGTATTTACGATAGTGCTCTCCTATCTGGTGCTCCGGGAACCGGTCAGTTGGAGGGTGTTGCTCGGCGGTTGCCTGATTGCGGCCGGCTCTATTGTGATACTCTCCGGAAAGTGACGAAAGAATAAGATAAAGAACGATATGTACAGAATAATCCGGAAAGGGGAGCTGCCGGTATCCCGCTGGAGCGGGGGGACGACCACGCAGCTTGCCATTTGGCCCGAAGGGGCTGTGTATGCCGAACGCAATTTCGTGTGGCGCGTCAGTTCCGCCCGGGTGGAGACCCAGGAGTCGGAGTTCACGTCACTTCCGGGAGTCGCACGCTGCCTGATGGTTCTGGACGGTACGCTGCATCTCGAACACGAAGGCCGTTACGAGACGGAGCTCGTGCAGTTCGCACAGGATAACTTCAGCGGTTCGTGGACGACGCGGAGCCGCGGACGGGTGACCGATTTCAATCTGATGACCACAGCGGGGGAGGGACGCGTACAGCTTCTCGAACTCGGGGCCTCCTCCCGTCGGGAGGTGGAGCTCATGCCGGTAGTGGAGGCGTGGAGGGGCGTCAGCGAGGTGTTTTATCTGCTGGCGGACGGTATTCTCCTTGTTCTGCCCGACGGTACCGAACACCGGGTGTCGGCGGGCGATGTGCTGGTGGTGCATCGGGAAGAGCACGGGGAGGTTCCTGTGCTCGTAATGGAGAACCGTCTGCCGCAGCTCGCCCGCGTCGTACGTGCCATCGTCTATCACGACTGACTGCGGCGGGCCGGCCGCCCCTGTCAATCAATCACTATGACCAGTGATTCGAGGGGTGTCGCCCAGTCGTAGATGTATTTGGCGTGGGAGGTGGCGTTGCGCACGCACATGTGCGAACGGGGCGTCGTTCCCAGTGTCGGACTGAATTCGATGTAGTTCTTTTCAGTCGCTTTCGGATTGTTGAGCGGAACGCCGTGAATGTATCCGCCGCGGGTGAAGCGGCTGGCCCACGGCGCGAAACCTGCAATTTCGGAGCTCCCGTCGCGGAGGTAGTACATCTTCGGCTTGTGTTCCTGTATCACATAGACGCCTAGCGGTGTCTCCTGCTGGTAGGGCGGATTGTGCAGGCCGGTGGTCGCCGGATTCATGCTCCGTACGTACCAGACGGTGCCCATCTTCTCCAGCGTCGCTATGTTCTGGTCGGTACGGTCGACGAAAATCACTTTTGAAAAGCGGTGTACGGGGAGTGTCCGTACATAATCCTTCGGGACGTACCATGCGCCGTCGTAAAGCATTGAACAGACCTTGACGTAGTCGGCGCTGTCCTTCAGCAGCAGGAAAAGCGCCCCGTCGCGGCTGTAACGGGCCGGTTTCCCCGTCTGGCTGCCGTACAGGGGGATGGACTGGTAGCGGCTGACGCCGTAACGGTCCGTGGCGCTGCGGTATTCGTTTATCTCCGGGTCTTGTACTTCGGGGGCTATGCCGTTCCTGTCCTTGTAGTTCTGGAGCGTTACCCATGTGACGGAATCCTGCTGGGCCGCTTCGAGAGCCGAAAGCCATTCACCTATCTTGTCCCATTGGAAGCGCCTTTCGGTGTCCTTGTAGGGGTAGGTGTCGCCGAGGGTGTGTTGCGTATAGGAGAGTTCCTTGACTATCTCTACTCCGTTCGGTGCCGACGTTCCGTCGGTATTGCATGTTATCCTGACCGGAGGGGTTTGCTGTGCCGTGGCGTCCGGCGGAGTGCCGAGGCAGCAGGCGAGAAGGGTTGCCGTCCATGCGGCGGTAATCGTGTGATTCATCCGGATTGTCTTGTTATGGTTTTACCTGTTTTCCGTAAACAATTTCTGTGCAATTCGCGGCCGGTTTGGAAAAGAAAGTGTATACACGGAATGTTTAAAATGATTGTTTTTGTAATGTATTGTTTGATAGACTGTTTGTGCCTGCTGCCGGCCGAAGGGCGGTGAATCAGGTGCTGAAAGATGTGTCGGCGTTTTCTGATTTTATATATTTTGTATATATTAGTAGGTAGAAATGTGGTTTCATGCGCGCCGTATCCGTTTGGCGTGCGTTTCGTGTCCGGCAGATACGGATAGATGTCGTCATTTAAATTATCGTGTTCATGGAGAGTGTTTACACGGATGGAAGTTCTCTTTTTGCCGCAGTTACTTCCGGTTCCGAGAAACGTTACGGCAGACATACGGTGATAGAGAATGTCAGGCTTGCTCCTTGGGAGGTACGTATGGGAGCGGATAGTCTGCCTGTCGTATTGCTCGTACTGTATGGCCGGGTCGATATATCCGTCAATGGTGCAGAGCGCGTATCGGCCGGGGCAGGGACGGTCGTGTTGCTGCCGGCCGACTGTTATTACGTATTGACGGCCCGCGAGGAGGCGCATTTGTTGGCATATGCCGTCGAAGAGCTGTTGGAGATGTGGGAAGGCGAACCGCTTTCCGGGGGAGGTGCCGTCGGAGGGGGAATCGTCGGACGGCTCTCCGTGCTGGAGATGAACGAACGCCTTTGGGAATATGCCCTGACGGTGTCGGAGTATCTTTTCGACGGTATTTCGAGTCCGCGGTTCATGCGGATGAAAGCATTCGAGTTCATGCATCTGTTGCAGTTTTATTATGCACGGGATGAGCTCGCGGCCTTTTTCTCTCCGCTGTTGGACGAGGACATGGATTTCACCCGTATCGTGATGGACAATTGGAGCCGGGTGAGGAGCAAGGCGGAACTTGCGGCGATAGCGGGATTGAGCACTTCCCGCTTTGGGGTGAAGTTCAAGGAGGTATTCGGCACGTCGCCTTATCAGTGGATGATGTCGCGCAAGAGCGAGCAGATATACCACAAACTGGTGTATGGCAGCGAATCGCTGAGGGAGATAAGCGAAGAATTCCGGTTCGGTTCCGTACAGCATTTCAATGATTTTTGTAAAAAGAGGTTCGGAATGACCCCCGGGAAGCTGCGCAGTCAGAAGCGTGCCGAGGTGGTTGCCGTGTGAATGTCCGGTTATTCTGTGAAACGAACGGCGGCCTGTCTTGAGACA
>OGXQ01002943.1_pt1 | contig 10772 bp, 9 predicted proteins | sample 1576291 | NCBI WGS metagenome assembly OGXQ01 (sample SAMEA3541575, study PRJEB24748) | human gut metagenome | biome: human gut; feature: human-associated habitat; material: faeces | place: China | collected 2012 | reverse complement strand
ATACCTGTCAAAAAGACATGGTTTGACTTTCAATATTGTTTTGCCCGAGAATTTGAACGCAGAAGAGCTGAGTCATATTGCGGAATTTAAACCGCGGGAGTTCCTTGCGGAAATGTATTCGGATTATAAACAAAACTCCGGAGATTTAATGAAGGAGTCCCCCGCATTCTTTTTTACGGGCGAAATGGCGGATGAATTCATTGAAATTGCAGTTGACGGCTGCTTAAATGAGCTGAATGCTCTTCAAAAAGGCGTTTCCGCGATTAATGAAACTTTGCTTGCATTTGCATGGTAACATATCGAAAAATGATTATTTTAAAAATGTTGAATACATGCAGCGGCAAAGGCAGATGCTGAACAAAAAAGAACGGAGAAAAAACTGTGGAAGATACGGTGTTTGAAAAAATTTATAAAGTAGTTCGCAAAATTCCGCGAGGCAAAGTTGCAACCTACGGGCAGATCGCTGCTCTTGCGGGCAATCCGCGCTGGGCACGTGTTGTAGGCTATGCCCTGCATGTAAATCCGGATCCCTCCGAAATTCCATGCTATCGCGTTGTGAACAGGCAGGGCAAAGCTTCTGCCGCATTTGCTTTCGGCGGTGAAAACATGCAGATTCAGCTGCTTTCCGCAGACGGGGTTGAGTTTGTTGACGGGCATGTGAACATGGAAAAATATCTCTGGCGGCCTGACGGGGACGAAAAATAAACCGAAACCGAAGTCTGCGTGCCCGTGAACCGAACGCAGCAGGTGTTCACGGCACACCTTATATTCATACCGTGCCTCCTTTTTGCATAAACCGTTAACGGGAAATCCAAAAACGGGCGCAAAACGCGAAAGGAAGGCAAACATGGAATACAGACGCAGACGAAAGAACACAAGGCGCAGGCGCGGGGGATATAAGGCATATTCCGCCGCCGGCGGACGCGGAGAGAGCGGGGGAGGATTCGGATTGCTGATACTCCTGCTGCTGATGGGCGGTATTATTTATGTTTTATTTGCAACTTCGGTCGGCTCATGGCTTACAGAAAGCGTTTTCGGCAGAAAACACGGCGGAAATACGCTCGCAACCACCGAACCCGCGGCGGCAACCCCGGGTCTGAGCTTTTCAAACCCGCAAACGCAAAAAATGCATTTTTCGGGGCTGGACATGTATGCACTGCGGCTCGGCAGTTTTGAATCCGATGCCGAAGCAAGTGCGCTCAGTGCCTCCGTGCGTGCACTCGGAGCGGCAGGCTGCATTATCGACAACGGGGACGGAAGCGTTTCGGTTTTTGCCTCGGCATACACAACGGAAGCGGGTGCCGAAAGCGTTCGAAAACGCCTTGTTGAACAGGGGTACAAGGCGGAAATCGTGCCCTTTGCATGCGAACCCGTTGAAATTGAGGTCACGGCAGAAGCGGAGCGCTTGGACGGAATTGCGGAAGCGGTCGGGTTTTCGTTCGGAATAATTAATGATTTAAACAACGAAGTGATAAATTACGACACAGCCGAACGCGGCATTGAATACGGAAAGGCCATCGGGAGCGAATTGCTTGAAAACATCCGAAGCCTGCGTTCCGCATTGAACGGCGTGCACGACGGCAGAGGTGTCATGGATGCGTTGGATGAGTACTATATGCAGCTCACCGCGCTTGTAACAGCCTTCAATTCGGCAGAAACGCAAAATCGCGTTGAACTGAGTGGATTGCTGAAAAATTTGCAGATAGGCGCAATTGAAGCATATATGAATATGCTTAATGCAGTTGCAGACATGTAAAAAAAGCATAAAACACTCCCCCCGCGGTACGCTGCGGGGGGAGATTTAAATCGTTGATGTATACCTGCAATCGTGTATAATATAACTGAAGTTTTCCCTTGCGAAACCTGTGGATTTATAGTAAAATTCAAATATTTATTAGGGAAATGCGGTGCGGATCTGCTGCAAGCCCAAAAAGGCTTTGATTTGCAAGCTTTTTTTGAAAAATCGGCACTTTTGCTGCGCACGACCCGAAAACACGGAGGGCGTTCGGCATGAAACTTTTGGAGGAGCGCATTGCGCGCGAGGGAAAGGTTCTTCCCGGCAATGTTGTAAAGGTTGACGGATTTTTGAACCACCGCGTTGACGCTGCTTTTTTGGGCAAGCTGGCGGATGAATTCATTGCTCATTTTGACATAAACGGACTGACGGCGGTTATGACTGTCGAAGCGTCCGGCATTCCGCTTGCAACGGTTTGCGCCGAAAAGATGGGTGTGCCGATGATATTTGCAAAAAAAGCAAAGAGCGACAATATTGAAGGCGGACTTTTTAAAAGCGAAATCATGAGTTATACTTACAAAAAGAAAGTTACACTCATTGTTTCCGCAGAGTGGCTGCATCCGGGAGACAGAATCCTGATCATCGATGATTTTATGGCGCGCGGCGAAGCAATGCGCGGGCTTGTTGCGATCATTGAACAGGCCGGTGCGGAACTTGTCGGCATCGGCATTGCGGTTGAAAAAGGCTTCCAGGGCGGCGGCGATGCGCTGCGCGCAAGAGGTATTGATTTATATTCGCTTGCAATAATCGAAGAGGCAACGCCCGACGGAATCCGTTTCCGTGAACAGTAAATTTGCGGAAACAACATCTTGTTTACAACAAAATGGTTTATATAAGGAATACTATATGGAGAGAATTGTAATCATCAATTTCGGAGCGCAGTATAACCAGCTCATTGCACGCAGAGTGCGTGAAGCAGGGGTTTACAGCGAGCTCCTGCCGCCGGATTCCCCGATCGAAAAAATCAAAGGGGACGGTCTGTGCGGTATTATTCTGTCCGGCGGGCCGGACAGTGCATATCTTGAAGGCTCACGAACCTGCTCCGACGAGCTGTTCAATCTCGGCGTGCCCGTGCTTGGCATCTGCTACGGAATGCAGCTTATGTGCCAAAAACTCGGCGGCAAAGTCGGCCCCGCTCCGACGCGTGAATACGGCAAAACACCTATGCATTTCAAACGCAGCCCACTGTTTAAGGACATGCCCGATTCAATAACATGGATGAGCCATAACGACTCCTGCCTTGTTTGCCCTCCCGGTTTTGAAATTATTGCAAGCAGCGATAATTGTGAAATCTGCGCGTTCGCAAACGAAGAGCGCAGGCTGTACGGCGTTCAGTTCCACCCCGAGGTTAACCACACCGAATACTGCAAGCAGTTTTTCCATAATTTCGTGTATGAGATCTGCGGCTGCAAGGGCGGCTGGTCAATGGCAAACCTTGCAAATCAGCTCATTGAAGAAGTGCGCGCAAAGGTCGGAAACGGCAGAGTGGTTGCGGGCCTTTCGGGCGGCGTTGATTCTTCCGTTGCCGCAACCCTTGTGCATAAGGCGATCGGCGACAGGCTGACCTGCATATTCGTTGATCACGGCCTTCTTCGCTTGAACGAGGCGGAGGAAGTAATGGGCTTCTATCGCAACGAAATCGGCCTGAATGTTATCGAAGTCAATGCAAAAGATCGCTTCCTTTCAAAACTTGCAGGCGTTACGGAACCCGAGCGCAAGCGCAAGATAATCGGCGAAGAATTCATTCGCGTTTTCGAAGATGAAGCAAAGAAAATCGGCGCGGACTACCTGCTTCAGGGCACGATTTATCCCGATGTTATCGAAAGCGGCGCAGGCGGAGCATCCGTGATTAAAAGCCATCATAATGTCGGCGGTCTGCCCGAATATATCGCATTCAAAGGCCTTATAGAACCGCTCCGCATCCTCTTCAAGGATGAGGTTCGCCTCCTCGGCGAAAGTTTGAACATGCCCGCTCCCCTTGTATGGAGGCAGCCCTTCCCGGGTCCCGGGCTTGCGATCCGCATCCTCGGCGACATTACCGACGAAAAGCTCGACATCCTGAGAAGGTCCGACTTTATCCTCCGCGATGAAATTGCGAAAGCAGGTCTTGACCGTTCGATTTGGCAATATTTCACGGTATTTACGGGAATACGCTCAGTCGGTGTTATGGGCGATCAGCGCACCTATGACTACGCAATCGGCGTTCGCGCGGTAACTTCGACCGATGCAATGACGGTCGAGTTTGCAGAGCTCCCCTATGACCTGCTCCGCACAATCAGCAACAGAATTATTGCCGAAACGCCCCACGTTAACCGCGTAATGTTCGATATTACGGATAAACCCCCGGGAACGATTGAGTGGGAATAACCCCATGATTCCTGCGGGCTCTGTTGAAACGGGTTCACTTATTAAAAGAATACACCGCCGCATCGGACAGTTTTGATGCGGCGGTTTTTGCTGTACAAGTGCTGAAACGTTTCAAAAGCTGTGCTGTCATATAGAAAGTCACAGCAAGTATTACTGGCGGAGAAACTAAAAATGAAGAACGTGATTCATGTTTTCGGAGTTTCCGGTTCGGGCACAACAATGGCGCGACTTTGTCACAGCGCATTCGTGCGGGTTGCGACCAGTGTGCAAACAATTTACAGCAACCTGACGGAGCTTTGCCACAGCGCATTCGTGCGGGTTGCGACTATGAAGGAGGCTAAAATGGTTAGAGATTGGCTTCTTTGCCACAGCGCATTCGCGCGGGTTGCGACTATCTCGGCACCGCCGCGATTGCCGCCGAAGCTGCCCGAAGGACGCTCCTCACGGGGACGAGCCACGTTAACCGTGATCGTCTGACCCTCGAAGTTGGTTCCGTTGAGCTGGTCGATGGCCTTCTGACCCTCTTCCTCATTGGGCATCTCGACGAAGCCGAAACCGCGCGAACGGCCCGTCTCCCGGTCGGTAATAACGTTAGCCGACGCTACTTCGCCGAACTGCATGAATAAATTTCCTAAGCTCTCACTGCTCGTGCCCCAGCTCAGATGCGAAACATAAATGTTCATTCTCTTGATAAGTTAATTAAAAAAGTGTTATTTGTTAATGATAGCTATTCGTACTGCATTCATTCCCCGCGTACCGCGTTCGAGTTCGAACGTTACCTTGTCCCCCTCGGCAATACCTGCCGGGGCATTGGTAATATGGAAAAAGTATTTCTCGGAACCGGCGGCATCCTTGATAAAGCCGTAGCCTTTGGATGCGGTGAAATATTCCACCCGGCCGCTCATCGGCTCCTCTTCCTCGATTTCCGACTGTCTCGGTACGGAAACTTCGATCAGCGAAGCGTCGATCTCCTCCTTGGGTTTCACGTCCTGCGGGGTTGTGTGAAGAACGCCGTTTTCATCGACATACGCCAGCATGTCCTCGAAACTGCGGCTCCCGCCGCTCAGACGCTCCTCTTTTTTCTTCTGCTTGTCCTGACGTTTGGTCTGCTTTAATTTCTCTCTTTCTCTTTTTCCCGATGTAATTCGTTTGGCCATTTATCAATTTAATTTTTTGCATTACCGAAGCGCACGCAAACGTACTGCTCCCAACAAAAGAGCAAGCTAATGAGGTCGATTTTGAGAATGGGGGAAACCACGGTGGACTGCGGGATCAAACACCTACAAGAAAGATTCAGAACAAAACTCGATTGTTTGGCAGCAAAGATACATATATTATTCCAGATTTCCTATTTTTCTGATTTTTATCTCGATTACAATGTCATTTCACCGCCCGGAAGCCGCCTGGCGGCCTGCATTTCAAATTCGTTTCAGATTTAGGCCCCAACTTTGCATCACCGTTTCCCGGACTCCGCATATTTTTTGTACTTTTGTACGGGACGTAACCGAAAGAGAATTAACAGACAGAAATGATGAGAAAATTAACGGTCCTGCTCCTGCTGACAACCTGCTGGTCGTTGGCCGCAGCCCAGGAGGCGACACAAGCCCAGACGACGCAAAAGCGCAAACCCCGCACCGAAATCTTCGCCGCCGATTCGACCGGCGAGTTGTTGGCGCAACTGCGCAACATGCCCAATATCGAGATCGGCAAGGGTATCACCTTCCGGCCCAAAAACGACTGGTTCGAACTGACGATGCGTTTCCGCATGCAAAACCTGCTGGCGCTGTCATTCGACGACGATTTCACGCTCACCAAGACCGAAGCCCGCGTGAAACGGCTCCGGCTGCGCTTCGACGGATATATCTACTCGCCCAAACTGGTCTACTCGGTCCAGTTGGGCTTCACCTCCTACGACACCGAACCGCTGCCCGACGGCAGCATGAACATCGTGCGCGACGCCATCGTCTACTACGTGCCCAACGCCACCTGGAATATCGGGTTCGGACAGACCAAGATCAAGGCCAACCGGGCGCGGATCAACTCGTCGAGCGCCTTACAGTTCGTCGACCGCAGTATCGTCAACAGCGAGTTCAACCTCGACCGCGATTTCGGATTCTTCGGTGAATACAACATGCGCCAGAGCGAAGGTTTCAACCTCTCGGCCAAAGGCTCCGTCACGCTGGGCGAAGGCCGCAACTGGGGCAGTTCCCCGAACGGTGGCCTGGCTTACACGGGACGCCTGGAACTCTATCCGCTGGGACGTTTTAAATCGAAGGGCGATGTCATCGAAGGCGATTACGAATACGAAGAGCGGCCTAAAATACTACTCGCCGGGGCCTACTCCTACAACCACAAAGCTTCGCGGCTGAAGGGCCAGCGGGGCGGCCTGATGCCCGACGACGCAACGCGCAACCTCGGCTCCTACTTCGTCGATTTCATCCTCGAATACCGGGGATTCGCCTTCTATACCGATTTCATGGGCCGCTCGTGCAGCGAACCGCTGTTCGATCCCGAAAGCAACGCCTTTGTATATAAGGGGCAAGGCCTCAACCTACAGGCCAGCTACCTGTTCAACCGCAAATGGGAAGTCGCCCTGCGCAACTCAACGCTCTTCCCCGACAGCGAGGTACAGCCGTTCGCGGGATATAAAAACTGGAACCAGACGACGCTGGGCGTCACGCGTTACATCATCGGCCACAGCCTCAAAGTGCAGGCCGACATGTCGTACAACAGCCGCAGCCAATCGCTGAACCCCAACTACAACCGCTGGGAAATGCGGTTCCAGTTGGAACTGGGGCTTTGATAAAAGAATCCCGGACCGAAAGTCCGGGATTTTTATTTTACAGGATTTTCAAGGCGATTTGCGCGCAAGCTTCGGCATCGGCCAGGGCGTGGTGGTGATTTTCGAGTTCGAAACCGCAGGCGGCGGAGACGGTATGCAACTGGTGGTTGGGCAGGCGGCTCCCGAAAGTGCGGCGCGAGGCGCGGCAGGTGCAGTAGAACGTATAACCGGGATATGGCATGCCGTAAAGATCGAACACGGCGCGCAGGCAGCCCTCGTCGAAAGGCGAGTTGTGGGCCACGAGCGGCAGCCCCGCGATACGGGGTTCGACCTCGTGCCACACCGACGCGAAATCGGGCGCTTCAACCGTATCTTCATAAGTCAGGCCGTGAATAGCCGTCGTAAAACGGCTGTAAAAATTGGGCCGGGGACGGATCAGGCGGTAAAACGTATCGACCACCTCGCCGCCGCGCACGACGACGACGCCCACCGAGCAGACGCTCGTGCGTTGACCGTTGGCCGTTTCGAAGTCTATGGCTGCAAAATCTTTCATCGTTTCAGTATATGCGTCCTGCAAATATACGCATTTCCGCGTCGGGACGTACATCCCGAACGAAAAAAAGCTCCGCCTATTGCAGACGGAGCCGGATGAAGTTCAGGATAGGATAGTCAGGTGGCGAGGTCAACCGCCATGGTTCACGCTGCAAAACTACCCCGCCGCCGTTTCACCCGTACGACGGTCCCGTGACAATAAAACGAACGAACCGTTGCAAACGGGTTACAACGGTTCGTCCGGATCTTCAGGCAGGATCGCTACCAGTTCTCGCCGCCGATGGCTGCCCAGTCCTCGACCTGCGCCCGGGCGGCCCACGCCTCCCATTCGGCAGCCAGTTCCCGCACCAGCTCGGGATGCTGCGCCGCCAAATCGCGGGTCTCGGTGCGGTCCGTTTCGAGGTCGTAGAGTTCCCATGCGCCGCCCGACGGATAGGCGCGCAGCGTACGCCAACTGCCCGGATATTCGGCGACGAGTTTCCACCGTCCGCGCCGGACAGCCTTGTTGCCCTCGTGCTCCCAGAACATCGTGCGGGTCGTGTCGATACGGTTTTCGCGGAACGTCGCAGCGAAACTCCGGCCCTCGGCCGGAATGGTTTTCAGGCCTCGGATCGAATCGGGATATTCGCCGCCGGCCAGTTCGAGGAATGTGGGCATAAAATCGGCGATACCGAAAACGCCGTCGCGGAAAGCGCCTTTGTCGGTGATTTTTCCGCCCCATGAGACGATCATCGGAGCGCAGATGCCGCCTTCGTGAATCCAGCTCTTGTAACGGCGGAACGGCGTGCCGCAGAGGTGCGCCCACTGGGGCCCGTAGCTGCCGTAGGTGTCGTCGGGACCGAGCGCCAGGCCCGGGATGTCGCCCGCGTGCACGGGGCGACCGTCGCGCGTCCGGGCGGGAATCATCCGGTCGCCCCAATGTTTTCCGGTACGTTCGACCGTATTGTGCAGATGCCCTTCGTTCGAAGCGCCGTTATCCGACAGGAAGACGATCAGCGTGTTGTCGAGCAGGCCGCGGCGGCGCAGGTCGCCGACGATCTCGCCCACGCCGGCATCCATCTGTTCGACCATCGCGGCGTAGACCTCCATGCGCATCTGCTGCCACTCCTTCTCGGTCTCGTCGGCCCAGTCGTAGCATTGTTCGTCTTTTGAAGGCAGCACGGCGTCGGCAGGGAGGACGCCCATGCGCTTCATCCGCTCGAAACGCTGCATACGCAGCGAATCCCAGCCCGCTGCAAAACGTCCCTTGTATTTTTCGATGTATTCGGGACGGGCGTGTAGCGGATAATGGGGCGCGGTGTAGGCCACATAGAGGAAAAACGGATTGTCCTCCCCGGCCATCTCCCCGATAAACTGCCGGGCGCGGTCGGTGATGGCCTCCGTATAATAATAGTCGCCTTCGGCGCGGATCGGGGTGTTGCCGTCGAACAGGCACTTGGGGTCCCAGAAACTGCCGTGCCCGCTCAGCGTGCCGTAAAAGCGTTCGAAGCCGCGCTGCATGGGCCACTGCGAAGTGTCGCCCGCAGGATCGGTATTGTTCGTAACATGCCATTTGCCCGACATGGCCGTCTGGTAACCGCTCGCACGAAGCGCCTCGGCCAGCGTCACGGAGTTCGGAGCCAGCGTACCGCGGTAACCCGGATAGCCCCGGTCGGCGACCATGTGGCCGACGCCCGCAAGGTGGGGCGTAAGGCCCGTAAGCAGGCTCGCCCGCGAAGGACAACTGCGCGCCGTGTTGTAGAACTGGCGGTAACGAAGGCCGTTGGCGGCCAGCGAATCGAGGTTGGGAGTCGAAATCTCACCCCCGAAACAGCCCAGGTCGCTGAACCCCAGGTCGTCGGCAAGAATCAGCACGATGTTGGGCCGCTCGTCGGCAGGCCGTGAGCGTCGCAACTCCCGTCACGGCGGCGCCTGCAAGGCAGAATTTTTCCAATGCGTTCGGTTTCATGTTGTAGGTCGGTTAGTCCGGAAAGTGATATTGAAACCTGTATCCGGTCGATTAATCTTATTTGTCAGACAAATATAGGTGTTTTTTCAGGAAAAACAAAAAAACGGGCAGTTTATCAACATCTCATATAGTCGGGACTGACAATATAACCCGGCAGACAGAAGGCCGCAGGCCGGGGAAACCGCCGGCCGGAAGGGAATATCCGGCTGGCAGAAGCGAAATGGCCTGTCGAAACGACACGGCCGGGAAAACGGGCGAATGCCGGGAATCAGCCCCTCGCCGGTTCGGCCGCACCGCCCCCGAGGCCGATCGACTGCACGCACTGTTCGAAATCGCCCTCTGCGACGAGCGAGCGCAGCCGCGTGCGCGAACGGTAGCTGTACACCGTATTGACCGAACAATGCAGCAGTGCGGCAATCGTCGCCGTGTCGGTGATGCCCAGCCGGACCAGGGCGAAGATGCGCAGTTCCGTCGTGAGGCTTCCCGCACGGCGGACTTCGACACGGACATCCTCCGCGAGCAGGCGGTTGAACTCCCCGATAAACGAAGGGAAAAGCCCCAGGAAGGTGGTGTCGAAATTGTGGTAGAATTCCTTCAGTTCGTCGCTCCGGACATCGGTTCCGGCATACTCGCGCCGCAGTTCGTCGGAACGTCCGTCGCGCAGCATTTTACCGACATAGCGATAGGTGTCGGCCAGTTTGTAGATATATTCGGAGATCGTCTTCAGGAAGCCGCCGATATAGACCTCCTTGATACGGTTGGCGTCGGCGATGCGGATGTTCTGCCGGCTCAGGTCGGCATTGGTCTCGCGCAGGCTGGCAGCCAGTTCGGCCAGTTTTACGTTCGACTCGCGCAGGGTTTGCTGCACGGCGTTGAGCCGCCGGTTCTGGCGCAGGACGAACAGCACGCCCCCGATTGCCGAAAGGGCGAAAAGGAAAGCGAAAAGGGTCAGCACGACATACATCGTGCGTACCCGGGCATTGCGCTCGCTGTACGCCTGTTCGATCTGCGGCAGGATCGCCATATCGCGCCACGAACGGATGGGCGAATTGTAGGCCTGCGTATCGTTGATCGCAACGCGGATGCACCGCATCGCCCGCCCGGCATCGCCGCGGCGCAGCAACTCTTCGGCCACTGCGCCCAAAGCGCCGTAATCGCGGACCGCCCCCCGCACATCGGCCATGGCGGCACGTACGAGCCACTCGAAGCGCGCCGCCTCGTCGCCCCGGTACTTTTCGCTTTCCGATTTGTAAAATGCCGCGCGGGCATAGTCGTGCGACGCAGGCGGAACACATGCCAACGCACTGTCGCACGCCGCAACGGCACGG
>OGXQ01002934.1_pt1 | contig 10787 bp, 9 predicted proteins | sample 1576291 | NCBI WGS metagenome assembly OGXQ01 (sample SAMEA3541575, study PRJEB24748) | human gut metagenome | biome: human gut; feature: human-associated habitat; material: faeces | place: China | collected 2012 | reverse complement strand
GGCCCTGTCAGCTCCTCCTTGAAGGTGTGAAGCCCGAATCCATTGTGAATGCACTGGTTCAGGATTCCTCCCAGCTCCTTATCCCTTTCCAGAATCAGGATGCTGTCAATCCCGTTTCTCTTTGCGGCAGCGGCCGCAGCCAGCCCGGCAGGGCCTCCTCCTATAATGACAATATCATATGATTTCATGGCGTCCCCCTCCTTACAGTCTGTCCTTATTGGTTCCCACTACAATCCTGGAATCGCCGCCTGACTTCGTAACCTCGTACATGCTGATCTTAAGCTCTCTTGCCAGGATGTCCATGGTTCTCGGTGAACAGAAGCCTGCCTGGCAGCGGCCCATTCCCGCTCTCGTACGGCGCTTGACCCCATCCAGCGTTTTTGCTCCCAGGACTCCGTGAATGGCATCCAGGATTTCCCCTTCGGAAACCTGTTCACAACGGCAGATGATGTTGCCGTAGGCAGGATTTTTCTCTATGTACGCCTTTCGCTGCTCCGCAGGCATATCGTGCAGTCTGGGCACGCCTCTGCGGATCGGCTGGAAGTTTTCCTTCCGCGCCAGCTGCAGCTTCTCAGCAATCAGCGCCGCCAAATACTCCCCAATGGCTGATGCACTGGAAAGGCCCGGGGATTCGATACCCGCCGCGTCAAAAAAGCCCTCTGCGGTTTCTCCCAGCACAAAGTCATCCCCTGCCTCATGGGCCCGCAGGCCGGTAAAGGAAGTGATCACCTGGCGGATTGGGATGTTCCTGACGCCCAGAGCGGACTTCTCCAGCACTTCTCCGAGTCCTTCCGCCGTGGTTTTGGTTTCCTCCCTGTCCTCTATATCAGCGGCAGTGGGACCCAGCAGCAAATTTCCATGAACCGTAGGGCTCACCAACACGCCCTTTCCGTATTTCCCGGGCAATTGAAATATGGTATGGGAGACATGCTGTCCCGCGGTCTTATCCAGCAGGCAGTATTCTCCTTTTCTGGAGGCGACGTGCAGTTTGTTTTCGCATACCAGGTTGTGCAGCTCATCGGAATGGACTCCGGCGGCGTTGACCACCGTCCGGGCGGAAAGGTCCCCCCGGCTGGTGTGGACAATCCAGCCCCGCTCTGCCGGCTCCAGGCCGGTGATCTCTGTGTCAAAGGAGAACTCCACCCCGTTTTTGGCGGCGGATTCCGCCAGGCCCAGGGTCAGCTCAAACCGGAGCAGACCCAGTACTACTTCCTGTCCGGTTTCACAGCTAAGTTAGCTGGTACCGAGCGTGGTATTACCGAGCCTACCCCTACCTTCTCTGCTTGCTTCGGTCAGGCATTCCTGGAGCTGCATCCTACCAAGTATGCAGAAGAGCTGGTTAAGAAGATGGAGAAGAACGGTGCTAAGGCATACCTTGTAAATACCGGATGGAACGGAACCGGCAAGCGTATCTCCATTAAGGATACACGTGGTATCATCGATGCTATTCTGAATGGTGCGATCAAGACCGCTCCTACCAAGAAGATTCCTTACTTCGATTTTGAGGTTCCTACCGAGTTAACCGGTGTTGATACCGGAATTCTGGATCCCAGAGATACCTACGCTGATCCTTCCCAGTGGGAAGAGAAGGCAAAGGATCTTGCTCAGAGATTCATCAAGAACTTCGCTAAATATGAAGGAAATGATGCAGGTAAGGCTCTGGTTGCTGCTGGCCCTCAGCTGTAATCTTACTTACAGACAAATGCAAATAGGAAGGCTGTCTCTTTGGAGGCAGCCTTTTTTGGTAAAAATTACAGTTGTAAAATAGAAACAGAGTAGATATAATATACTTAACCTGAGATGTGCGATAACTCTTACCAGTTTTGAACCTACATTTACTTTAAACGGGATTCCTATATTGCCAAGTGGCTGTCAAGCCCTCACTCCGCAAGGAGGATTGGAAGGGAAGGCAAAAGGTTGGTTGCGGTTACCCACCTAGCATTGCTAGGAGTCAAAAGGTAAGAGGCGGCATTTTGGGGATAACAATACAAAAGAGAGAGCAGTCCTTTGGGGCTGCTCTTTTAAGGCTTAATTATCAAATCGGGCGGGGATCATTTGAAGAAAAATTTGAAGAAAAACAGACTACTTGAGAATTATTATAAACTTCCGAAAGGACAGAGAATACAGCTGAAGAAATACCTGTGCATTTTAGCTGTGGCATTTCTTCTTTTTTTGCTTTTCCTAAATTTGTTACATAGCTGTGGATGGGATGGCACGGATACCCCCGAGATGTCGGAGACTTCGCCGCAGCATATCCCGGTAGTACAGAAACTTAAAAATGTATGGATCACGGATGCGGAAGCTGACCGGATCACTATTTTCTGTGACGGAGAGAAGGAGACCTTTTTCCTGGAGGCAGAAACAGAAGGTTCAGATTCTGTTCCGGCACCGGAGCAGATGCGGGAACAACTGGCGGATGTAGAACTTACAGATGAACTGGTGAGTGCGGTTGTTCTGAAGACGGATAAGTTTACAGGAAGAGTGCTGTCAGCGAATGAAAACGGCATTGAGATCGAAGGCCGGGGCAGAATTCCTCTGGCAGAGGATTACAAAGGATATCGTTTGTATCGGGAGCTTACCATGTGTACGTTCGCGGATCTGACCTTTGGCTATGCCAATGCGGATTTTATCCAGGAGAATGGTGCGATCTGCGGTATTCTCTTAGCCAGAGAGGCGAATATGGAAGACATCCGGGTGTTGATCAAGACTTCGGATTATGTGGATATTTTGCATACAGAAGTAATACTGACGGCAAACAGCGATTTCCTGCTGCAATACGGAAGTGGGGAAAATATACAGGAAGAATTGTTTCCCAAAGGAGACAAGATTACCATAGACATGGACAGTGATTATTTTGTGGGGGAGCGTATCAGTATAGTTCCTGCGGTATTGACGGGCAGAATTCAGCTGCTTAGTGTAAACAGAAGCCAGGGAATACCTTCCTACAGAGGTCATATCGAACTGCTCAGAACAGCAGAGGGTATCGCCGTGGTGAATGAGCTGCCGCTGGAGGAATATCTCTTCAGTGTGGTGCCAAGTGAAATGCCGGCATCTTATCCGTTAGAAGCCCTGAAAGCGCAGGCAATCTGCGCCAGAACCTATGCCTACGGACATATGCTCAGAGCAGGATACCCCCGGTATGGAGCCCATGTGGATGACAGCACTTCCTATCAGGTCTATAACAACATCACAGAGGCAGACAGCACCACTACGGCGGTAAAGGAAACCTACGGACAAATGATTTTGACAGACGAAGGCACTGTGGCGAACACCTATTATTATTCGACATCCTGCGGTGTGGGAACTACAGCAAGCATATGGAAGACTGCGGAGGCGCAGATGCTTGATTATCTGAAAAGCAGCCGGCTGAGCCCAAACCCGGAGAATCCGGTGCAAACGGATGACGGGGCGGTAGCTGCAGGCAGTACGGAGATTACCGCGGAAACAATTGCAGAGGAGCTGAGCGAAGAAGAGTCCTTTCGGGATTTTATTACCCAAACTCATGCAGAGGATTATGAAGCGCAGGAAGGGTGGTACCGTTGGACATATACGGTAAAAGAGATCGATGTGGACCGGATACTTGAGACCCTGAAGAATCGTTATGAAGCCAACGGGAAGCTGATCTTGACTCTGAAGGATGGTGACTACAGCAGTCAAAGCATAAAAAACTTTTCTAAGGTTACGGATATCACCATTGTAAAACGGGGACCCGGCGGTGTGGCAGATGAATTGGTCATTGCCACAGATAAAGGAACCTACAAGATCATCTCGGAATATAATATCAGAGCAGTACTATGTGATGGCGTGACCAGAGTGGTCAGACAGGACGGCAGTGAAGTAAGCATGCCCAGCCTCCTGCCCAGTGCATTTTTTGTGATTGAACCTAGCCATGATAAGAAAAATATGATAGGATATAACATTATCGGCGGTGGATTTGGCCATGGCGTGGGAATGAGCCAGAACGGTGCTAAAAATATGGCACTGCAGGGGCTTGGCGCGGAACAGATCCTTAACTTTTTCTATGAAGGATGCGAGATATGCTCAGGACAATAATCAGCATTTGGCGGGATTTTTCCAGCCAGATGAAAAAACAGAATATCAGCGCTTATGCATCGAGTACAGCATTTTTCCTGTTTTTGTCGGTGATTCCGATGCTGATGGTAGTCTGCGCGGTGATTCCTTATACCCCGGTGACGGAGCAGAATCTGATTACTGCGCTGACAGATGTGACGCCGGATATTGCGGATGCCATGGTGGAGAGTCTGGTCGTGGATGTGTATGAGAGTTCGGTTGGAATCCTGCCTGTGGCTCTGATCGCCATGGTCTGGTCGGCGGCGAAGGGTGTCATGGCACTGATGCGGGGATTAAATGCGGTCAATGGTGTGGACGAGAAGCGTAATTACTTCGTGATCCGTTTTATTGCAAGCTTTTATACGTTGATCATGCTTGTAGTGTTGATCTTGTCACTGTTTTTTATGGTATTTGGCAATCAGCTGGTGGATATTGCATTACATAGGATTCCGCAGCTACAGATGTTTGTGAGTCTCCTGATGAATTTCCGCTTTCTGTTCGTATGGGCGGTGCTGATCCTTTTGTTTGGACTGATTTATACATATATCCCGGACACAAAGCTGAAATTCACGGAACAGGTTCCGGGAGCCTGCTTTGCTGCGGTAGTATGGAGTGTATTTTCCTGGGGATTTTCCATGTATGTGTCCTATGGAAATGGGTATAGTATTTACGGAAGTCTGACCATTATTGTGATCATTATGTTGTGGATGTATTTCTGTATGTATATCATTCTGATCGGTGCTTATCTGAACCGGTATTTCCGTCCGGTGAACAGGGTGCTGGTAAATCATGCCAGCAGTAAGAGCGAACTGGCGAGAGAGAACCGTAGACGCATCCGGGAGATCAAGAAGATCCAGCGCAGAAAAAAACATTATACGGAGATCGACAGGGATCCTAAGGAGAAGGATGAAAATCTGACAGACAGGAATTGAACTGCCGACGCAAATGTAGTACACTGATACGGAGAGGGCGAGGAACCTCTCCTGTTGTAGTTATAGTAAAAGAGTATCCGGAAGACGGATGCGGAAATGAGGATAAATATGGAAAAGAAAAACACATGGGAGACCTATTCTTCCAAACAGTTAAAAGAGCTGGAGAAAATAAACGCACAGTATCGTGATTTTTTAGACAACGGTAAGACCGAGAGAGAGTGCATTGACACCATTGTCAATACCATTGAGAAGTCCGGTTACCGTGAACTGGAGAGCCTGATCAAAGAGGGCACTGCTCTTAAAACCGGAGATAAGGTATACAGCGTATGGATGAACAAATCCATCGCCATGTTCCAGATCGGCCGTAAACCCATGACAGAGGGCATGAACATCCTTGGAGCCCATATCGACAGCCCCAGACTGGATGTGAAGCAGAATCCCCTGTATGAGGATGGCGGATTCGCTTATCTGGACACACATTATTACGGTGGTGTGAAGAAGTACCAGTGGGTGACTATTCCCCTGGCAATCCATGGTGTGATCGTGAAAAAAGACGGTACCTGTGTAGAGATCAATATCGGCGAGAACGAGGATGATCCTGTATTCTTTGTATCCGATCTGTTGATCCATCTGGCACAGGAGCAGCTGGAGAAAAAGGCAGCAAAGGTCATCGAGGGCGAAGCTCTGGATATTATCGTAGGCAACAAACCTCTGCTGATTGATAAAAAGGATAAGAAAAAAGATGAGAAAGAAGCCGGAAAAGATGCGGTAAAGGCAGGGGTTCTGGATATCCTGAAAGAGACCTATGACATTCACGAAGAAGATTTCGTCTCCGCAGAGTTAGAGATCGTTCCCGCTGGCAAGGCAAGAGAAGCGGGTTTTGACCGCAGCATGATACTGGCTTACGGACAGGATGACAGAGTCTGTGCATATACTTCCATGCAGGCAATGTTAGACAGTGATGTGACCGACCGTACTATGTGCTGTATCCTGGTGGATAAGGAGGAAATCGGTTCTGTTGGTGCTACTGGCATGCAGTCCCATTTCTTCGAAAATGCTGTAGCAGAGGTCATGAATCTGACAGGCGAATACAGTGAACTGCATGTGAGAAGATGCCTGGCACACAGCTGTATGCTGTCTTCCGATGTCAGCAGTGCGTTTGATCCTACCTATGCGTCCAGCTTCGACAAAAAGAACGTGGCATATTTAGGCGGTGGTATGGTCATCAATAAATTCACCGGAGCCAGAGGCAAGTCCGGTTCCAACGATGCCAATGCGGAGTATCTGGCACATCTGCGCCATATCTTCGACAAGGCAGAGGTGAACTTCCAGACTGCAGAGCTTGGTAAGGTCGATTTGGGCGGCGGTGGAACCATCGCATATATTCTGGCATTGTACGGCATGAACGTTATCGACAGCGGTGTGGCAGTGCTGAACATGCATGCACCCTGGGAAGCTACCAGTAAGGCCGACGTATATGAAACATATCGCGGATATAAAGCATTTGTGGAAGGAGCGAGCCTGTAATGGCAGAGACGACCGAACTGAAAAAATCAGACTTTTACTTTGATCTGCCCCAGGAACTGATCGCGCAGGATCCGCTGGAGGATCGTTCTTCCTCCAGGCTTCTGGTGCTCGATAAAAATACGGGAGAGCTCTCTCATCATATTTTCCGGGATATTATCGACTATCTGCATCCCGGAGACTGTCTGGTGTTAAACAACACCAAGGTTATTCCGGCGAGACTTTTAGGAGAGCGGGAAGGTACCGGCGGACATGTGGAAGTCCTTTTGTTAAAAAGAAAAGAAGCGGATGTCTGGGAGACACTGGTAAAGCCTGGCAAAAAATGTAAGCCCGGTCAGCGCCTGAGCTTCGGAGACGGACTGCTAAAGGCGGAAGTGCTTGAGACTGTAGAAGAAGGCAATCGTTTGATCCGTTTTGAATATGAGGGTATTTTTGAAGAGGTATTGGACAAGTTAGGCGAGATGCCCCTGCCTCCTTATATCACTCATAAACTGAAGGATAAGAACCGTTATCAGACCGTTTATGCAAAATATGAGGGCTCTGCGGCAGCGCCTACAGCGGGTCTCCATTTTACCCGGGAATTGTTGCAGCAGATCGCGGACAAGGGCATTAAGATCGCTTATGTGACCTTACATGTGGGATTAGGGACTTTCCGACCGGTGAAGGAAGAAAATGTGCTGGAGCATCATATGCATTCCGAGTATTATCAGGTGACGGAGGAAGCAGCGAATACGATCAATGAGACGAAGAGAAATGGTGGTCGTGTGATCTGCGTGGGTACCACCAGCTGCCGTACCGTGGAGAGTGCCGCGGACGAGCAGGGCATGGTACAGCCCGGCTGTGACAATACCGAGATATTCATTTATCCCGGATATCGTTTCAAGGTGCTGGATGCACTGATCACGAATTTCCATCTGCCGGAGTCTACTCTGGTAATGCTGGTATCGGCACTTGCGGGTAGAGAACATATCCTGCATGCCTACGAAGAAGCAATCCATGAAAAATACAGATTTTTCAGCTTTGGAGACGCCATGTTCATCGCTGACTTAAAAGGAGAAAAATAATGGAAGAAAGAAGACGAAGCAAGCGTACAGAAATGAGTTCCACCCTGATGGTAAAACGCCTGGACCAGGGAGACATGCAGGAAGTCAGCATTGACATCGTAGATGTATCTCCCCAAGGAGTAGGCTTTTTGTGCAAGGAAGTGTTAAGTATCGGTGCAGTGTATGAATCGAAGCTGAGGATTTGGACGCAGGAAGTACTGCATGCGTTCTTACAGATCGTCCGGATCGAAATGAAGGGAGATTCTTATACGTATGGAGCTGTCTTCATCGGAATGTCGGAGAGCGATGCGGCAAGAATCCGCGTGTATCAGACAATCAATGATGAGAAGTAGTAAGAGATGTAAAATGGCAGTCAGTGTAATGGCTGCTATTTTACTTGTATTGTTATATCTGCTCATTTTTGCATTTTCCGGTCAGAATGGTGAGGAATCCGGCTCACTGAGTGCTATGATCTCGGAAAAATGTGCAGAGCTTCTGAATGCTATCTCCGGGAAACACTGGACGCAGAATGTTATCGACAGTATGGCGGCTTATTTTGAACATCCCATCCGTAAGCTGGCCCATTTTTCTGAGTATGCCTGCATGGGAGTGCTATTGTATGGTGTGTGGAGACCCTGGAAGGAGAGAGGATGGAAACTGTATCTTTTGATCGTATGCTGGGTGTTTGTCTCCGCCGGAGCGGATGAATTCCACCAACTGTTCATTCCGGGACGCTATGGGTGTTTTGCCGATGTGATGCTGGATACCTGCGGTGGTGTGTTCGGACTGCTCGTATGTGCCTGCGCGGAGAAAATGGTACGGCGAAGGAAACAGAAGTCGGATTTCTAGTTCTTGTTGTGCAGACTGTAGCCCTTTTCGCGAAGAATCTTCGTGGATCTCTCAATGGCTTCTTCCTGATAGAATTCGATGCGCAGCACGCCGCCCTCGTACTCTCTGTTATGGACGATGCCGATGTTCTTGATACTGATATTTTTCAGGGCAAGAATCGTAGCCACGGCGGCAATTTCACCGGGTTCGTCGGCAATGTCGATGGTAATGGCATAGGAACTCTTCAGGGGACCGCTGGCGGTATTGATGAAGGAATCACGGTAGATTCTGGCACTGTCGAACAGCTCGTACAGATCATCACCGCGTTTGGCGTTTAGTTCCTGTTGGATTCCCTGGAGGGAAGCAATGTAGGAAGATAAAAGTGTCGAAATATTTTCTGTATTCGTCAGACAGATCTGCTGCCATACCGTAGCGGAGGAGGAGGCGATTCTGGTGATATCCTTGAAGCCTCCGGCAGCGATCATTTTCATCAGCCCGTCTGCAGAATCTTTGTCCCGCACCAGATTTACCAGAGAGGCTGCAATGATATGGGGCAGGTGACTGACTGCAGCAGTGACATAATCATGCTGTGCCGGATCTAGGATCAGGGGAATGGCTCCTAACTGCTGCACCAGATTCTTATAATCCGTGACCTTATTCTCCGGAACGGAAGCTGTGGGAGTGAGAATGTAGTAGGCATTCTCCAAAAGGACGGCTTTGGAATTAATAAAGCCCACCCGGTCACTTCCCGCCATGGGATGACCGCCGATAAACTGTCTTTCCAGACCGGCTTTTTTGATTTCCTTATGGATCTCGCTCTTGACACTTCCCACATCGGTGAGCAGGGTCTTCGGTGAGAGAATTTTTTTTACAGCGGAGAGGTTTTCGTCATTTTTCTGCACCGGAGCACAGAGGAATAGATAATCGCACGTGGAAAAAGAAGCATCGATTTTCGTGGTGATTGTATTGGCTACGCCGCACTGGGAAGCTTCCCTTAAGGTGTCTGCGTTAATATCGTATGCAATGATCTGAGAATGGGGGAGATTCTGACGAATCGCCCGGGCGATGGAGCCACCGATCAGACCCAGACCGATAAAACCAAAGGTAAGAGTACTCATTATAGTTTTCCTCGATTCTGTTATTTACTGTAAACAAATAGTAAGACAAAGTCGGAAGATGTCTGTTTGTTCTTTAAACACTATAGCAAATTAACGTGCGAAAATCAAGAGAGGGTATACTCTTTTCTGATATTTTCATATTTGCTTGCAAGTGTAATTGAAATATGGCAAGATGTAACTGTTCCTAAATATGCAGAAATTGTGGAAAGCCGATCTTACATTTACGAGTCGGTTTCGGAAAAACAGGAGGACTCTATTTATGCATTCGCCTTTGGAAATTGCAAGAAACTATATAGAAGTCGGAATCCATAAAGTAAATCTGTCGATCTTCAAGACAATTTTATTGGGATTCTTCGCCGGTATGTTCATCGGCTTTGCGGGGATCGCATCCACGACGGCATCCAGCACTATCGGCATCGCATCGGTGGCAAAGTTGGTGGGTGCTGCGGTATTCCCGGCAGGCATGGCTATGGTACTTGTAGCGGGCAGTGAACTTTTCACCGGTAATAACCTGATCATACTGGCGGTATTGGAGAAGAAAGTTACCGTATGGAAAATGTTGAAAAACTGGCTGTTTGTCTATATCGGCAACTTTATCGGAGCTGCGTTTGTAGCGGTGTTGGTAGTAGTGGGACGGACACCGGATCTCTTCGGAGAGCAGCTTGCACAGGCAATAGTCAATGCTGCTGCAGCCCGGACGAATTTAAGCGTGGGAGAGGCTTTCGTGCGAGGCATTCTGTGCAATATTCTGGTGTGTATTGCGGTATGGATGTCTTTTGCGGCGAAGCGTGTCTCCGGCAAGCTTCTGACCAGTTACTGGCCTGTCATGCTGTTTGTATTATGCGGTTTTGAGCACAGTATCGCAGATATGTATTTCGGTGTATGCGGTCTGCTGACAGCACAGGCCTACGGAATTACCGCAGAGAGCCTGACCTGGTTCAATTTCCTTGTAAAAGCCCTCTTGCCTATCACTCTGGGTAACATCGTAGGCGGTGCCGGAATTGTCGGATGCGGTTACTGGCTGGCATACCTCCACAGAACCCCCTATTCCGCAGACACGACAGCTGCCGAGCAGGAAGAGATTGATATTGCGGAAGAGTACTAAATTGAGAGTTACGAGCCATGCAAAGTCAAAACAGAAACAGCAATCTGGGAGCTTGCTCACAAGTCGCTGTTTTTGCTTTTGACTTTATACTGTGCGTCCAACGGACACACTCGACAGCCGTCAATGAAATAAATGTGGAGCGCCCTTTGCGACACATTTATGAATT
>OGXQ01002930.1_pt1 | contig 10805 bp, 8 predicted proteins | sample 1576291 | NCBI WGS metagenome assembly OGXQ01 (sample SAMEA3541575, study PRJEB24748) | human gut metagenome | biome: human gut; feature: human-associated habitat; material: faeces | place: China | collected 2012 | reverse complement strand
CCGGTGCAGGCCACCGACCCCTTCGGCCTGTGGAGCGAGGGGGAATGGGACTGGCTCCATTTGAACTCCCTCCAGTATGACGAGTGTGACAACTCCATCATCGTCAGCTCCCGAGAGACCTCCACCATCATCAAGATTTTTTCCAAGGTATCAATCCCTCCTTTGTAAATTCCGCTGGACTGTGTCCTTTCAGTTAACGCTATGTTTGTTGTATTTCATTATAACCGCTCCCCACAGACACTGCAACACAATTCCTGCTTTCTGAATCCAGCTTTTACAGCCGTTCCCCTCCTTCACTGTTTCATCGGCTTTTCTGTCCCCCGATTCAGTGCGGGCAAAAAATTTTTTTGCAAGTCTGCAAGGACTGCGCTAACCTCCCATTTTCATCCCACAAAATGGGGCAAAAACAGGAGGTTAGCGCAGGCGGCAGTCAAAAGATATCGGGATCTTCGGCGGTTTTTTGTCAAAAACGCTTGAAATCCCGCGGTGGGCCTGTTATAATATGGATGTGGGTTGTAGATATCCACCGAAAATGCCTTACATGGGTTGTATACTTTTACTGATGCAGCCCACACCCCTCACGGGGACGGCAACAGGTCGCTGATGAGAGAGGCGAAAGTGGTCTTGAGATGCAGCCCACACCCCTCACGGGGACGGCAGTGGCCATGAGGGCAGGGGCAAGTATCAAAGCGGGAGAAAAAATACCGCACGAGTGATTTTTCAATCACCCGTGCGGTATTTTTTGCGATGATTCAGTTCGGTGGATCACTCCGCCCATACCCAGGGAGGTTTTAATTCCCACCCCTGCGTATCCGGCAAAGGTCAGCAGGGCATCGGCCAGCTCCCGGTGAAAGCCAGACAGGCAGTTTTCCAGGGTCACCGTGCCCACAAAGCCGGGAACAGCGTTGCCTTTCAGAAAATAGGTCCGGTCGTGCAGCTGGAACCGCCGGCACAGCAGACCGTCCGCCATGGCCTCCATCCCCTGGCCATCTTCATCTTCAATGGGGCAGTCAGGGAAACTCCCATTCCATTTCTGAATCAGATTTTGCAAAATCAAACGAGACGTGGGAAGGATCTGATATTTCCCTCTGCTCTTAAAAGCCGAGGCAGTACGGAACTCCAAAATATGCCTCCCAGTGCCCGCCGCAGCTCTAAGGAACAGCTCCTCTGGGGCCGAGATATACGTCTTCCGTTTTTGCCGGGGTGTCAGTAAGACCTGGTCCTTTGTCAAACAGAATGGCACAGCCTGCTCCAACCGGGGGCCCAGGGCCGTTTCCGCTGTCTCCCCCAACAACGTCACATGCCAATCGAGGTGTTTGCCCCGACAGTCCAGGTATTGGCTAATGGGGGAGATCCCCATTTCATGGACCCGGGCGCCAAATTCAGCTGGCGCCTGCTCCAGCAGAGCGGCGTACAGGTGGTATGCCCACTCCGGCCTGGGAGCACAGGGGCGGTCCGGTATCAAAGTAAGGCAATAGTGGGTCAGCATAGATTTTCCTTCAAAAACGTGCGGTAGGCCATCCGCTGGTTGGTGATGGTGGATGCGCTCTTTAATTCCATCCCCTCTACCGTATTCAGATACTGCATATATACGTCGTTTGGCAGCGGCTGGTCAGGCATTGTCATAGGTCTTCCCTCTACCATTTGTCCATAGACCTTCAGGGGGGAATCCATGATCTCCCCTACCGTCCGGCAGCATTTTTCCATGAAGAAATCCAGAAATGGCAGCTTCATGGCAGAAAAAAGGTCCCGCTCGTGGGCAAGATACGGCCTCTCCCCCACCTCATGCAGCCCAGCAACTGTGCCATCGGTAAAGAACATGCGGTAATAGTTGATTTTTGTCGGGTTCTTTGACTGCCCGCTCAGCCGCTGGGGAAGCAGAAGGATCAATGTAATCAGCTCTTGCAGCAGCGCCTCTGCCTCCAGATTTGCCTGCCCGTCGGCATTGTCCGGATCGGCAACTTGGTCTCCTATGGCAGTGGAATCATCCTCACTGTCCATGGGTTGGTCCAGGGGAAGCGCACCGACCCAAGCCTGACGCTTCTCTCCGTTTTCTTCATAGAGCACCCGGTGTTCCCCAAGATCCCGATGCCTCATATCCTTCTTCCGGAACTTTAGGCGGCCCAAAACAAATCCCCGGAAATTTCCTTGTTTCGGATCATATTTGTCCAAATCCGTGGTCCAGAACATCCCCATTGTTTCCATAGCATCTTGATTCGGAAACAAGGAGAGTATGACCTCCGTCATCTCAAAGTTTAGTGATCTGCGGGCCGCTTCACTCTTGGGATCCAGCGTTCTCCACTCTAAAACCAACCGTTCCAGCCGGCCCCACAGCTCTGTGGTATCCGCTGCTTTTCTTTTCACCACGGTTCACCTCGCTCAGAGACTAAGGATCTGCCGGATCACCTCCTGGGGATTCGACACCTTACGCGCGGCCAAAATACGGACAATTTCATCCAGCTGCACCAGCGCAGTCTCGTCGTATACACTGCCGCTCCAATCCTCTGGGTTGCTGCTTTGACTGCGATCAATACTGCCGTACACAATGCAGGAAATCGATGTGTTCTGCTTGATTCGGTAGGCATATTGAACCGCCATCATAACCGCCTGTGAAAGTGGCTTTGTTCCATAGGTAACGCAGGCAAACAGTTCATCATTGTCCTCTACCTTATCGATCAGTTTTTGGAACGTGTCCACATGAACCGCGACCTCGTCACCCTCACCAAGCTGGAGCTCCACCATCTGCGGGGCAGAAAATCCTCTGCGCTGACAAAGAGCGTCCAGCTGCTCCTTCAGCAGATTCAGATTACGCTGTCCATCTTCGGTACCCGCAGTCAGAGCGATCACCTGAAATGGCTCACCCGGCTGAAGATAGCCGTTGACCGCGGTCAGAATCGGAAAGCTGGTCTTTTCCTCCATCTGCAGCCGGCTATTGCCCACCGCGTGATAGAGATAGCTTCTTAATTGTCCTTTCACCTGAAAAGGCACAACAGTAATAAACTTTTTCACTTGACACGCTCCTTTTTGGGCAGCGGCTGAAGATGCTCCAACGCTGTTAAAATCGTGTGGCGAATGTCCTCTGCCTTAAGCTCGTTCAGCCTTTTATAGGCAGGGTCCTGATTCAGATATTCCATCAGCTGTTTTTGCGAATCATTCTCCTGGTCATTGGCATGGTTTGTCATATTCCGAATAGCCCGAATATACAGGTAATCCATCACAATAGTACGGAGTCGCTCAATCGAATACTTGGTCACAAAAAAGGAATGCGGCATCAGCTCTTCCAAATGCTCCAAAGTTGTTACCGTGTAATCCTTTTGGTCTCCATTGTAAGTATCGACCTCCATACCATAGTAGGCCTTTCTCATATTCCGTCCCATTTTGAGAAAATGCTCGTAGAACCGCGCCTCTTCCTCGCTAACATAGTCCTTTTGCATATTGGGCTTCGGCGCATTCGGTACCGCGTTAAGAATATCATCCCGTTCTGACATGATATAAATTGGGATCCGCTCTTTATAGACGGTCAGCGCCTGCTGCAGCATATCACTCTGTACACACCACTTAATTAGCCCGGGAGTTGTCAACCGTTTCCCAAACTTCTTACGGAAAGCCGGCAGTAAAGCCCGCATCAGCGGGTCTGAACACACCTCTGCTCGCTCCAACGCCTGGTTGAACTGCTCCATACGCTGTGGAATTTGTCTGGCACGACAAAGCGTAATACATTCCCAGAGCTTATCCACAGCATCCAGCAATCCATCGATCTCAACAGAATGTTCCCGCCTCTCATAATAGCTGCGGAGGGAGCGCACATTTCCGAAGGCGGTAAGCTCCTGCATCCCACCGATGAAATCAAACAGTGAAATCAAATGTGAAATATTCTCAATCTCTTTTTGATTGTAGTTGCTGTATACCGCACCAGCTGTTTTGACTCCCGCATAAGACAGCGCCCGGCTGATCAGCAGCAAATACATAACTGCATTGCGCAAGCCACCGGTAGTTTCTAAAAAGATCTCATCCCCGTCCTCCGCACGAGAAAGAATTTGGGGCAGCACTTCTCCTTGGAAATCAGTTTCCCCGCGGAACGGAATTAGGGTACACTTTACTTTTTCCGCTGTCTGAGCAACTGAGGTTTGAAACAGCATCCAGGCACTTTGTTCTGCAGTGGGAGTAACGATACATAGTATTTCCGAAATTTTGGGGTACCGGTGAAGTAAATACTTCACCGGCGCCTCATTTGTCTGTATTCCAGTCACGACACTGCCATCAGGACAGTGATACTCCACTTCCTGAGCATGTTCCCGAAGCTCGCTTAGAAAAAGGATGATTTTTTGTGCCATTACTTTCTCCTCTTCCCCTGCTTATTCCCACCAGAAGGCGAATTGAATTTCTTCTGCAGGGCCGCAAGCATATCGTCCATCGTCTGGGGCTTGTCAGGCTCCAGCACTTTCCGTTCTTCCTCTTGCTTCCGAAAATCCCGCACAGTTGGGAGCGGCTCTGTTGTATTCTTGTAGCTCTCCAGTGGCATATAGGAAAAGCCTTCCTCGGGCTGGATTGTGCGTTTCATGAAAAGGAAATCTTGGATTTCCGGGCGGTCTCTAAGGTGCTGCTTTTTCAAATTCATCTCCAAAGAAGCCGTATTATCGTAAGCGCGAATATAGCTCTCGACAGTGTTTTCCAGATCGTGACCTGTTTTCTTGCAGTTCACAGGCATCAATTCGCCATTATACAGGCTATCCAGGTCATATTCCGTCAGACTGTCAATGGTCAGCTTCATCCGCCCGTATCCATAGGGCTTTCCCATTCCAATGCTCTGATAGCACCCCTCCTCCAAGCGCAGCGCCCACAATAGAAGCCCCAACTCCGCTTCGGACAGGTTTTTATAGCGGATCACTCCCTGAAACTTTGTTCCCACAGGAAGTGGACGCAATTCAGTACCAACCCGTTTCTTATCCTCAGGGACGGATGTAGCAACCGGGGCCTTCAGCCAATACTGTTTATAACCACGCAGCTTAAAGTCCTCCTCGTTGTAGTGCTTGGCAACAGAGACATTTTCTTTGGGAACCACATATCCAGCATAATAGCTTGGCTTTGGTTCCCCAAGAATCATGGGAATCGGCTCCATCTCCTTAGCACCTACATCCGCCGGAAAATCATCAAAAGAAACGCGGGAACGATAAGCATGTTCCGGACTCGCAAACCCCAAGATACTGTGCGGATAGTCAATCTTCGTATACTGCTCCTCCCGCCGTGTAGGTAGGCCGTGGGACAGGGGAAACCGATATCCGATTCGAAGAAACAGAGACATCCCACAATAGATATGTCCCTCATAACTTAGATAAAACACCGGTTTAAACTCTCCCTGCCGCTCCGGTAACATCCAAAATTCTGGGTCATAATAGGCTCTAAGATTATTCCTCCGCTTCTCCCAGTCCTCCCTGTAAGAAAGTTCATCTTCTTTAGACAGGATAACTGGTTCTGCAGTCCAGTCAGCCTCTGGAAAAAGGTAGAGGTGGTTCGGTCTAGCCCCAACACTCTTCCCGGTAAAAAGCAGAGTCCCTGTTTCCAATCCGCCCCTTTCTTCTCCTTTTGCCGCGCGAATTTGTTTTACCCGATCGCCCTCTGCCCGATACAGTACAGGAACCGCCCTGGCGTTATCTGCCTTCGGAACCCCACTGTTAAACTGCTGTACATCAGGATGCTTTCTAGAAACCCGGAGATACGGTGCCCGTGTGGGATAAATGCAGTACTCATTTCCCTCACGTCGGATATATCCCGATTGAACCCGCTGCGGAATCGTGTAAGTTTTCCCTGATTCACTGCGCTTTGTCTCTGTGCCCAATGCAGTCTGATAATATTTTTTTAGTGACTCTGCATTGGTTCCATGAGCAGCTGCCATCTCACGAAAGTAGATTTGATAGTCCTCTAGGTCTTCTCCAGGTTTCACCAAGCCAAATCCTAGGATCTGCATATTCTCCCGAACCATTCCCCGTACACTGGAGCCTGGAATCATAAACGAACCGTTCGCCCCCCGGAAAAAATGAGGGCACTTCTCATCGCCATCCGAGATGAACACCGGAGTTTCTGCCGTCATTGTGAGGCAGATTTCCCCTGTTTTCCTCTGTAGATCAAAACAATCATGGCGGGGAAGCTCCGTTACTGACTCATAGGGTTGCTGTACCTTACCTGAGAAGGGGACAAAATTATATGGCGCATGTACCGGTTTCTTTTCACTCATTGTGAATCTCCCCCTTTCCATCCGGCAAGTCGTGCTGTTGAAACATAGGTCTGCCCGTCCTCATCTACATCCAGCTCATAACGGACTACGATTTCGCTTCCCAATGCTGGATTTTCAATTCGGTAGATTTTTTCCAAATAGTCTTTATCCGCATCTTGCTTCAAAACCGCACCCTGCAGCAAACCATCCCGCCGAAACAAACGCACTTCCTCTGTATCTGAAAAGAAGCGGGCGTCCAGAAGTTCCTCGGTCTCGATTTGAGCCGGCGTATTTCCCAGCGAGACACTGCTGATCGAACGAATCAAAGCAAAGGGCAGCGTTAGCCCACGTTGAACCGCTTCCTCCGCGGCAAGCTTTTCAAAGGTCATTCAGCACCATCCTTCCATGCTTCCATCCAAGCGGCAAAAACCCCGCTCGGGTCAGAAATTATACCGCCCCTCTGCTCTTCAAAGTTTAACGATGCTGTCACACCGCTGGGCATCTTAACCGCAATTTGGTTTACCCGAAGATATCCCCGGCCAACGGAGCTGCCGCTGCCCAGATTATAGAGCCCCAGTGCTAAATCTCGCAGCGTATAAAGCAGGAGTGCACAACCAATGGGCTGATCAGCCGGCGCTGAAATTTCCAGTTTTATTTCACTGCACAAGGGCTCTTCCTGAAATAAACCACCCCGCATCACACCGCCGGTAAATCGGTTTATGCGGATTCGACTGATCCGCTGACTTTTGGCAGAATCCAGATATACATCCTCAAAGCGGACTTGACCCGGCTTCCCCTGGTCATTGCCGCAGGCCTCCCGCCCAAACAATTCCTCTACCAGTTCCTCTGGCCGTCCAGTACTGCGTACAATCAGTTCCGCTCGCGACCGCACAGCTCCTTTCACAGAGGACCCTGGCAAAACCGGTCGACCGCTCTCTTCCAAGTTCCCAGTGATGGTCCGGTCATCTTTCCGCTTTGCAGAAGCCGCCTTTACCAGCAAACTGTCTGTCCTACCGGTCAGGGTGAAAATGACCCGGCTGGTATCCTGGATTTCCGGCAAATGCAGGGGTAAGCCGCAATCCTTCTCATTCAGCCAATCCTCTCGTGCCTGTGCCTGCGTCATATCATACATAAACTTACGGACCGACAAGCTTACACGTCCAAAGCCATTGCTTTTTTGTCCACCCAGGCAAATGATTCCCGCATTCAACGCAGAGAGCATGCGCTCCACCGCAGTAATCTCATCACTTTCCGCTTCCATTCCAAGCCATGTGAGCCGAAAGGAGAACTTTGCACCTGCGTTGATTTGGGCCACATCAAATTTTCCACCCTGCGCAGCGCTGCCAGTGGTGCCATCGATTCGAAGCCTTGGACGGATGCTTCGCTCTGCCTCCGGAGCAAATCGGGCATCGGAAACCATCAGGCGTCCCCCCTGACTCTGTGAGCCAAATAAGGTTTCAACCAGTGTTACCGCTCCATTTTCAGCCATCCAGTGCCGCATTGCCCCGGCGAGGGAGGTACCCTGTACAAACGGACGCCCATCTGAGTCAGTCAACACAGCTTCTACATCGCCATCTGCACCGCCTGTTCGCAGCGGCGTGATACATTGGGCCTCAACCCAATACCGGACAGCATAAAGAAAAGTTGCCGCCATATTTCAGTTTCCCTCCCCTGTTTTCATTTTTCTGCTGTAATCAAACAGCTCACACAGAAGTCTTAGCCGCTCTGCATTGGAATCCGGGCCTGCCGCCTTCAGTGTCTCTGCAAGCGGTGTCTCAAGCACCTGACGTATCTTCGCATCAATCTCTACAAATCGATTTCCGTGCTTCGCACCGCGCTCGTTCAAATTTCGCTCCAAATAAGCATTGAGCTCATCCGTTTGACCATCTGAGGCAATCGCTTTTTCGCAGAGTGCCTGAATATCCCCCAGCTGACTGGGAGAGAGCTTCATTTTTAAGATACTACCGCTCTCCTGCATAATCCAATCGTACCGTTTTCTACGCAGCTCTGCCCCCGAAGAGGAAATCTTTTTCCGCTCCATCTGCACATTTTTCTTCCCGGTCAAGCCCTCAAAGAGCTTTTGCCTCAGAAACAGCACCTGTCCATAACCCTCGCTGCGGCGAATGCCGAGTCCCTCCCGCTCCACTGCTAGAATCTGCTCCAGTGCCGGAGGGGCACTGCACTCCAAGCGGAAAATGCTGCCACGGTCATACATCCGAACTGCGGGGCTTCGGCTTTTCCAAGTGCGGTTATATCCGCCATATTCCGACATGGAGGTGCTGCAGAAACTGATCGTGCAGCGCTCCACCCCCAGCTTGCGGGCCAGTTCCCCCTCTTCGATCCCGCAGGGCTCGCCCAGCTCATTCACCATCGTCAATGGCGAGACCGCCAGCAGATAGAGCACTGTTCCTACCTGCTCCTGGTTCTGCGGGCCATACAGCGCTATCCAGGAAGGCGCCTCAGCCGCCTTCCGAAGAGTAACGGTACATTTTCCAAACCCCTCATAGCGATCGGCGCCCAGCCACACCGTCTCCGGAAATGCATAGCTCAGCTCTGGGGCCAATTCAGGGTTCTGTAAACATATGTACCCTTCAAAGTCCTGACCAGCACTGAGATAGCGGGTCTGGAACGGACGCGTCTCCTCCTCTGTTCCGGTGCTGCGCTGAATCCGGGTCACACCATCTGTCCGGGCACTCCAGTACACCACGGTCTCCCCTTCCAACGCACAGAAAGAGCCCAGCTTCGCCCGCTTCAGGCCAGGAGTAAAATCGCCGTTTTTGACAACAGTCTCAAACCGCTTCTCCTCTTTGTCCTCGTAAAACCCCTTGATGGAGGGCAGTGGCACATGATCCTTTACGATCGGGACTGCGTCCAAGAATTTCGTCTGGTCAGATAGCAGCTCCACTTTGTGCTTGGCAAACCAGTCCGGTTTCTGGCTGGCCAGACTGCTGATCACCATGCCGCGAATCGCTGAACCCGGAATATAGCCCCGCGTCTCATAGCTGTTGCCCCGACTGCGCCCCAGATCGGTAATCAGCACCGGGGCCTCGGTGTGCAGACGATAGCGGATACACGCTGCAGGCTTCAAAGCCTCCACGGATACATTCTCTTTGACCTGTCCGGTCTGGATAGACACCTGCCCAAAGCCGCGGCTGCGCATAGTCCCTACCCATTTGATGCCTCTCAAGGCAGAGGATATCAGATCTGCATCCTCCTTCGCACAGGTCAAAAAGCCGGAAAATTTCAGTCCCCTGTGAATACAGGAAGCCATCCGGAGCGTTTTTTCCTTTACCACTCCATTTTCCAAACTGGTGAATGTGCGCAGGCCGTAGCAGCGCTCTGCATCCTCCGGCGGCTCATCCAGCGTCAGCTGCGTCAGCATCACTCTCCGCCCGTCGGCAGCACCTGCCCAGCCAGACTCCCCCAGCAGCTCATTGGCCACAGAGACGTCCTGTCCAGTCCAGGTCAGCCAGTTTTCCAGGCTCTCCCGCAACAGGCCCTTTAAGGTGCTGCCTTTTAAATAGGGATAACCCGCCTCGTCCCGACATACGGCAACATCCTCCCCGCCGGGCACGCTGAAGCCGGAGCCCAAAATCGCATCCGACTTCAGCTCCATAGTGACCTGCATTGTGATTCGGCCGCTCATACCTTCACCTCCTGGAAGAACTCACAGTTATCCATCAGCTCGATGGCGTCAAAGAACAGGCAGCGCTTGGTGCTGTCAAACGCGAAGAAACCGTTCTCTGTGATCTTCGCGTTCGCATCCTCACTGTCCCGCCAGGCCCGATACTGCTCCATACGCTCCTCCGCCGTCTGATAGCGAGCATCAAAGGCGTGGTAGAGCAGATCCCGGATCTGCTTCTCCTGAAGGAAAAATCTGCTCTCGGTCTCTCCCTGCTTAAAAGCGGTGCGCAGCTGCTTGAGCTTGCTGCGGGCAATTTTGCCGTACTCCCCACGCATTGCCCGGCACAAACTCTGGAAAAAGCTCCAGGTGCGCACTCCCTTGGCCGCGGACAAATCCACCTCCTGGGGGGCGGTCACCACCACGGGGCGCAGCTCCAGGCGGTTGCCATCCTCCGTCTCATAGTCCTCCCGCAGGTTGGACAGACTGTCCTTCAGCTGGCCGAACTCGATGTGCCAGTCCATGGCGGACACCCGCCCTTCGTCATCCAACTCCGCACCGAATTTTTTTGCGCTGCTGCACAGCTCCTCCGCCAGATCGTAGGCCTGATGGAAGGGGAACTTCTGATGGACCAGCGCCACGCCCGCGCAGGCGGCGTAGGGCTTCCCGTCCTCCTGGTTGGTTTTTCCGGACAGTCTCTCCAGAAAGATTCGGGCGCATTCCAGGCCAATCTTTCCGGCAGTGACAAAGCACACGTCGTCCCCTGCCAGAATCACCGGGCGGATGGGCAGCATGGGCGGCTGTAGTTCTGCCTTTTGTTCGATCACGGTCGCCACCGTCTCCAGGAAGGCCTGCTCGAAGTCGGCCTGGATGCCCGCGCTGAAGCGCTGCAGGCTGGCCCGGCACTCCTCCCAGCTGGCAGTCTTGGTCTGATACAGATTTTCCACCCGCTTGCCCATGGCATTGCCGTCA
>OGXQ01002929.1_pt1 | contig 10806 bp, 11 predicted proteins | sample 1576291 | NCBI WGS metagenome assembly OGXQ01 (sample SAMEA3541575, study PRJEB24748) | human gut metagenome | biome: human gut; feature: human-associated habitat; material: faeces | place: China | collected 2012 | reverse complement strand
AAGGAAAAGAACCGAGTTTTGAAAATATAAATGTAACAGTTGACGGAGAAGAAAAATTTGGATATACAGCAGGATTCTGGGAAGGGATTGTGGACGATAACGAAGGAAATCCGGTAACACTGGATGGAGAAAGGCTTAAGACTGATGAAAACGGAAGACTTATAATTAATTACGTTATGGATGACGGCAGTCTGGAATATGAGATGATACTTACCAACGACGTTAAGGAAGCCGGATACTTTATCGGAAAGGATATACACGTTGAACTAGAGAATCTTGGTATTTATACAGGTAAACTTGACCACACTACAAAAGTTGAAGGAACTTGGACTTTCGACTGGACTCTGGGCGGAGCGGATACAACCAGGGTATGCGAGATGGATTATGCTCTGGGAGATACGGGAGCAACAGTAAAGAGACTGGAGATATCACCTATATCAGTGATAGCAGAATACGACTTCCCCAGACAGATAGTGGTGGAGGACCGTATAGAAGCTGATGGAACATTAGGTACATTAGAAAGATATGCTGAGCCGCCCTCAGTTGTCGGAGTAGAGCTCAAGGACGGGACGGTCATTAAATATCTGTACGGAGGACCGGGAAGCGGCGGATATGACGGATACACTGGCAATACATACAGGTCGAAGGAAGCAGCAAACAGGATAATAGACCCCAATGAGATAGAAAGCATACTGTTTTTAAAGAATTACACCCAGTGGGAAGATATCGAAACTCCGGAATTTATCGAGGTGCCCCGTAATAAATAAGTCTCTGTACGAGATAAGTATTGGTGAACAAAAAATATACATATTAACCAATGAATATGCATAAACGGATTTGACACTGACATAAAAAAATATATTCCCTTACAAAAATAATTTTGTGGGGGTACACTTTATGTCTAATTTCCGTTTTGATTACAACGATATTCGTAAACAAGTTGCTATTGCTGATTTAACAAACGAGCAGATCCTAGATTTATTTTCTCTTCTTCAAACAAAGAAAGATTCAAGTCCTCAGCTTACCAGAGAGGAAAAAGCATTTTTCCAATGTTGCAGAGAGCATAGAAGTTATGCTAATAACACGGATTTGGATACTGTTGTCTGCCCTCATTGTGGTTCAATTAAGGTCATCAAGCACGGAAAAAGAAATAGTAGACAGAGATATTTCTGCAAGGATTGCAATAAGACATTCGGAGATACCAACGGCACCGTTGCCTTTCGTTCCAAATTGTCTATTGCTAAGTGGATTGAGTTTATCAAGTTGACCTTACAAGGTGAGAGTTGCCGTACCATTGCCAGAAATCTTGGTATCAACAAACAGACGGCATTGCATAATCGATATAGAATATGTGCTGTTCTTCGTCAGTTTGTCAGCAATCAGGACGATTTCCGCAGTTTGGCAGAGAGTGACGAGTATTACTATCCCCTATCCTTTAAGGATGTAAAAGACCCTATGTTCTTCTTGGGTACACTTGGCAGAATGCCGTATACTCATAGAAGTATTGATAAGAAAATTGAATATGTTGAGAAACAAGGATTTGATAATGATTTCTTACAGTCACTTGATAAAAACGAAGAAATGGTCAAGGGTGAGTTGCTAAACTATGTTGATAAAGATGACTTAGAATCGCAAGAAAAGTTTTCCAATGCTCTAAACCGTATGGATACAGAGAAAATCATTCAGATATTAAAGACCTTAAATGAGCAGCAGAAGAAAAAGAGGGGAATCAGCAATCAGCAAGTATGTTGCCTGTCTTGTGTAGACACGAACAAGCATCACTTCTTGCAGAGCGTTTGTGTTGGTAGAATATGGGCAAGCCATATCGAAAAAGCACTTGTACCCCATTTTTCAGAAGATACTGTTTTGGTCACAGACAGCCACAGAGCATATAAGACGGTAGCCAACAAGCACAAGATACCATTAAAGCAAATTCCAAGCGGAAAGCATACAAGCGGTGGGTATAGCCTTGGTCATATCAACGGCTACCATCATAATATTAGTGATTTTATGTATCTATATCACGGTGTATCTTCCAAGTTCCTTGATTACTATTTGGCTCTGTTCTATTGGATCGAGAAAAATAAGACCAAGCCCTATCTTGACCAAGCCTATGATATTATCACTTTGCTGTCTAATCAGGCAAACAAGATACCACTTACCAAGTTCAAGGATAAGCCTATCTCCTTTGACTTAAAAGGTATATTAGGCTGATAGAGAGTTTAAATTTTCATTTCCGGAGTGAGACAAGCAGGTCGAAGTATGCTATGATATAGTTATAACTTGAAACTTTTTACCGTTTTTTCCGTCTATATAGATAATGAAACAGTTATCAAACTTGAATTTGACAAAGGAGTGTGATTATATGAAAAAGTTAATAGCATTGGTTTTAGTTTTGGTTTGTGTGCTGAGTGTAGCAGGTTGTCAAAAGACTATTAGTGCTTCGGAAGTGTATTCATTCCCTGAACCTACAATGCTAATTACAGGCTCTTTCTATTCCCAAGGGCAAGAAACCCCGTTTGCGATTGGCTCGGAGGAGTACGACCCTAATAATTTATCTACAATACCTATTATCAGTTGGTTTAATGCCTTGGAAATGACTGCCTGTGGTGAGCTGGAGGAAGCAGACGGAGCAGAAAGTTATACATTTATGGTTGATGGAAAAGATGCTTTTACCTATGAAGATCGAGGCAGTGAAGCATACATCATTATTGACAGCACCTACTACGAAGTAAGTAATCCTTCTCCCCCTCCAATTAGCTAAATTTCCCTTTTATCTATCAAATCCTCAAGAACCATTGATTTTTCAAGGCTTCACGCCTGTTTTTCATTCAAACCTTATCTGTTTGCCCTTGTTTTTGCCCTTACGAGCCGAAACAAGGGCAACTTTTTATTCCCCGCCGACCACCTTATCCAGCAGCCTTGCGGAAGTGCGCTTCGCTTCCCTTGTAGAGTGAGCGTAGATGTTCATTGTGGTACTGACATCGGAGTGTCCGAGAAGTTCCTGCACATCTTTCGGCTTTGCGCCGCCGGAAAGCAGATTGCTTGTGTAGGTGTGACGGAGCGTGTGGAAATGGAAATCTTCAAGCCCTTTCACTTTCTTCTTTGCCGCCCTGCACATAATCCCTACCGTACTCGGCGCTTCATACGCCCCGTCTGCTCTCAGGCAGACAAAGGAGATTTCCTTGTAATCCTCCGGGACTTCCTCTGTCCTTTGCAGGCTGTAAACCTCATAATAGGTGCGCCCTTTTTCCTTTACTTCTTTGTAGTAGTTCAGGTGATAAAACTCCCCGTAGCGGAAACGGTTTTTGCGCTGTTCTGTTCTCGCCGCCCGCAGGATTGCCGCCAGCGTGTCGCAGAAATCAACGGTGCGGACTTTGCTCCGCTTTGTCGTTCCCACTTCGGTTGTGTGCCTTGTTCCGTTATAGCGCATACTGCGGCGTACCGTGAGATATTGTTCCTCAAGGTTAATATCCTGCCAAGTCAAGCCGCATACTTCCCCGATACGAAGCCCCGTGTAGTACGCTATCTGCACAGGCAGCAAGGCGGGATTATCTTTTGCCTTGAGAAATTCCTCCAGCTTTTGGAACTGCTCATGCGTGATAGTAGGAATACTGGAAGTATCTTCCTCACTGTCCGAGAAAATATCCGTTTCCTGCTTCCTGCCTCTCAGCTTCACATACTGCATAGGGTTAAAGGTAATCAGCTTTTTCGGGAATACCGCAAAGCGGAAGGAATTTTGCAACACCGCCGAGAACAGGAGCATATATCCTTTGCTCATGGGCTTTGAAGTTGTCCCGTCCGGGTTTGTCCCACCGTAGCTCAGAAAATCAATGAACGCCTGCAAATGGTCGGCGGTCACGGTTTTCAGCTTGCGTTTGCCAATGGGATATTGCTTGATACGGTTGACCGTTCCCTGATAGGACATGACCGTCCCGTTGCTTAAGTTGCCGGGTTTCAGTTCTTCCTCTACCCACATATCCAGCATATCGCCTACCGTGATGTTTTCCGCTTTCCCGACAAACTGCTTTTCCTCGTAGTCCGCTATCGCTTTGCGGAGCATGGCTTCTGTTTCCGCCTTGCTCTCTGTGCCTGCAAACTCTTTCTGCACTTTTCTGCCGCTTTCATCTTCAATATAAAAGCGTCCGTACCACTTTTTGCCTTTCTTTCTTACAGAACCTTTTGCCATAGATAAAAAACTCCTTTCTATCCGTGGCAATCGGGACTGTGACATATGGTGTGCGTAAAGTAATTGTGTCACTTCCGCCAGTGGAAGTCAACTGGCGTCTTTACTTGTCAAGGTGCCACGGAATTTTCTTTTTCGGAAAGCCTTTCTTCGGCTTCCTCCACTATCCCGAAAAGTGCGCCCATCGACATTCTTGTGCGCCCCTCATCGTGGATATGTAAAATCCCGTCTAAAAACCGTTTCATATCCTCAATCGGTACTTCCATCTTCTTGCGGTATACCTGTTCCATGATTGCCCCGGACTCTATGGCGTACCGCCCAAGAGACTCTTTCAGCCCCTTGTCCTCCGCCACACGGTCAACTTCCTCCATAGCGTCAGCAAAGTAGTAGGTCATAACCGTATACAGGTCAACCATCTTGCCGAGAAATGTCGTGAGAAGCTGCTGGTGCGGCTCGCCCTTTACTGTATAGGAAACTGTGTCCAGATATTTCCTGATGTGTTCCTCAATATCCCGCTGGCAAAGAGTATAGGTGTCATATTCCTTATCATCGGAAAGACCTGTCAGCCATTCGGGAGTTGTGAGCAACGCTTCCGCAAGACCGTTGATAACCATTGTGCGCTTCGGATCAACTCCGTCCGCTTCATACCGCTGAATGGTGGATTTGTTCACGCCTACACGCCTGCCAAGTTCCGGCATGGTAATGTTTAACTCTGTGCGGCGTTCCTTAATCCTCCTACCGACCTGTTTTGCGGTGAATGTGGTTTCTTTTTTCAAGGTGTTCACCTCCTGACTGGTATCAGTATAACACGCCGATACTTATTTTGCAACCTTTATCTCAATGAAAGTTGTAAATAAACTATGAATGGTTGCAAAATAGGTTGACAAGAGATGGCAGAATAAGTATAATGATAAAACAGTAGTTGCAAAATGAGTATTCTAAAAGGAGGTTGATAGAATGAGCGCAGTCAAAATGGGACTTACCATAGAGGAAGCCGCAGAATGTACGGGTATCGGCAGGAACACCATGCGGAAGCTGGTGGAATGGGGAAAGCTGCCCGTCCTCAAAGTGGGGCGCAAGACCATTATCCGCAGGGACACGCTGGAACGGTTTCTGACGGTCAATCAGGGAAGAAATCTTCTGAAGCCCGATGATGTCCGCAGAGTGGAATGACCATCCATTCTCTTTTCGGAAAGTAACCCTAAGCCCTCGGCGTTTGAGAGCGAAATACACCCCTCGCACAAATCTTCGATTTGTACTCCGGGTATTTCGCCCTTGCAGGGGGCTTCCGTATCAACCGCCTGCGGCGTATGATACGGGGCTGTCACCGCTGCCGCAGCGACAGCCACAACCGTAAACGGTTGCAAAAAAAGGACGCACCTTGACAACAGAAAACGGAGATGATGTATGCCGAGACACAGTTTTATCCAGATGTCAAAACTGCCCAATGTCAAAGGGCGAATATCGTATATTACAAGCCATGCAAGGCAGGAAAATCTCTATGCCACCTACCGCACCGCCGACAGCACCTTTTGGAGCAACCTTGCAAGGGAAAGCCAGCAGGAGTTTCAGCGCAGCGGCACAGAGGGCAAATGTATCGAAGCAAGGGAACTGATTATCGCCTTGCCCGAAATCTATACGCAATACGAGCCGCAGCAGGTACTCACGGACTTTACAGAGGAGTTCCGCAGGCGGTACGGTGTGGAGTGCGTGTCCGCCCTCCACCACAACAAGCGCAAGACAAATTATCATATCCATCTGATTTTCAGCGAGAGGAGGTTGCTCCCCGAACCTGATGTAAAGGTTGCTTCCCGCAGCGTGTTCTTTGACGAGACTGGAAAGCGTGTCCGCACCAAAAAGGAAATCACGGGGGAGGACGGGCAGATACGGAAAGGCTGTACCGTCATCAAAAAAGGCGAGGTATACGAAAGCCATCTGTTTACTACCAAAGATACACGCTTTAAGGGAGAGCCTTTTCTCCGAGAGATAAAGGAAGTGTATACAGAACTTATTAACTGCCATATCTCCGATCCTGAGCAGCACTTAAAGGTATTTGATAAAAACAGCGTCTATCTTCCGGCCAAGAAAATCGGCAAAAATAATCCCAAAGAGGACGAAATCAAAGCCGATAATGCCGCAAGGCAGGAATGGAACAGGACAGCGGATATGGCGTTATTATCAGGTATCTCCGAAGCAAAGATTTTAGAAGTCAAGCAGACAGAGATACACGAAAAGGCGAGCCAGTCTATCAAAAGCAAGGGCTGGCTGCCGGGTCTGTTCCGCAGTATCGTAAACAAGGCTAAGGACTTCCTGCAAAACTTAATCCGTGAACACGATATGCCGCCGAAGCCTGTCCTTGAAATAGATATGGCAGAGTTCCGTACCATGCAAAAGCTGATGATAAAGGCGCAGGATAAGGCGAAAGAAATCCGGCATTTGCAGGATACGGTACTTCCGAAGCTGAAACAACAGCTTGCCGATACAAAAGGGATTTTCAAGGGTAAGGAGCGCAAGGCGCTCACAGAGCAGATACAGCGGACAGAAAAGGAAATCGCTGAAAAGCTGGATAAACTGCCCGATGTTCTGAAAGAGGACGGTTATCCCGATGTGCAGGCGTACATGGCAACCTACCGTAAGGCGGAGGCTGTTGTGGAGCAGTTCAATCGTGACCTTGCCGCATGGGAGCAACAGGTCAGGGAAAAACAGAAACCCGCCAAAAAAGAGCAGGCAAAGCCGCCCCGGCGGGAGAGCGTGCTGAAGCGCCTGCGCCAGCTTCAGGCGGAGGGCAAGCAGAGAAACCAGCCGAGACAGAGAAAGAAATCCTTTGACAGAGACAGCCGATAGGCACGAAAAACCGCCGCTATGGTATCACCCATGCGGCGGCATACATAAAAATCTTATTTGTGTTCTGCAAGCGTGACTTTCATATCCTGAGCATTGATGCTTGTTTCCTTTTTGCACTTCGGACAGTAGAGAGGGAAGTTTCTTAATTCTGTATCTTCCCGTATCATTGTGCGAGTTTTATTGCCGCAGATAGGGCAATATATCCATTCTGTGGCTTTCATGTTACTTTTCTAATTTCAAGTCTTTTATTTTTTGAGATATTCTCTCAATGACCTGTATAAAACATTCATCACTTTTGCCCGTCGGATCGGGAAGTCCCCAATTATCATCAAACGCTCTACCGATATAGGGACAACCGACATCACACCCCATTGAAATCGCAATATCGGGCGTAGGGATTTTATCAATCGTCTTGCTATACTGGCTTTGCTCCATATCTATCCCATAAAGCTGTTTCATAAGCCGCACAGCGTCCTGATTGATTTGTGATTTTGTTTCTGTTCCGGCAGAATAGAAATCAAACTTATCTCCCGCCAAATGTTTTCCAAGTGCTTCTGCAATCTGACTGCGGCAGGAGTTATGCACACAAATAAAGGCTACCTTTTTCTTATCCATCGTTAAAACCCCAGCTTGTGCAGCAGAGCAACCACATCAGCAGTTTTCAAAACCTTACCCATAGCAACAACCTTTTCGTTGACAACAAGGGCAGGCATACTCATAACACCGTATTCCATTACTTTCTGCATATCGGTAATGTATTCGACCTCTACGGAAAGTCCCATATCCTTTACTGCCTGCTTTGTGTATTCAAATTGTTCGTGACAGGATTTACAACCTGCCAACACTTTGATACAGCAGATTTCTCCCTCTTTCAAATCAGGACAGCAATCGTTTGTAATGCTTTCTGCTTCGCTGGCAGCACAACCGCAGCTACAAGCGCAAGCAGGTGTTTTCTTTTCTTCTTCCTTTTTCTTTCCAAAGTTAAATAATGCCATAATAATAACCTCCTAAAATTAAACAATTAAATATTGTATTGCGTTGAAAAGATAGCCTACAATAATAATACCAGCAGCACATATTCCAATGAAAATACCAAGCAGTTTCGGTTTGACCGCCTTGCGAAGCATAATCATTGAAGGGAGCGAAAGCGTAGTAACGCCCATCATAAAGGAAAGGACAACGCCGAGCAAAGCACCTTTTGCAAGCAGGGCTTCTGCAATCGGAATTGTACCGAAAATATCCGCATACATCGGAATACCGACTATCGTAGCAAGAATTACGCCAAACGGATTATTTTCGCCAAGTGCTTTGACAATAAATTCTTCAGGAATCCAGTTGTGAATGAAAGCACCAATGCCCACGCCGATCAGAACATAAGGAGCAACCTTTTTAGCGGTTTCAACAACCTGTTCCCACGCAAATTTCATACGGTCTTTGAAATGCAGTTCCTCCTGCGGAACATCAATCGAGTGACCGTTTCGGATATATTCTTCCACTTGATTATCGAGGTGCAACTTTTCAATTAGCGTTCCGCCAGCCACAGCGATTACCAAACCGAATATTACATATAAAACAGCAACTTTCCAGCCGAAAATACTCATCAGTAAGACAAGGCTTCCGAGGTCAACCATCGGCGAAGAAATCAAAAAGGAGAATGTAACGCCAAGCGGCAAACCTGCGCTTGTAAACCCGATAAACAACGGAATGGAAGAACACGAGCAAAACGGTGTTACCGTACCGAGCAGAGCGGCGATGATATTCGCCCATATTCCGTGAAATCTGCCGAGTATCTTTTTAGCTCTTTCGGGCGGGAAATAACTTTGAATATACGAGATAATCAAAATCAAAACGCCGAGCAGTACCATAATTTTTACAGTATCATAGATGAAAAACTGAACACTTCCTCCTATTTTGCCCGTGGTATCTAAACCGCAAGCGTTCAAAAATGTTTCAATGAGGCGATTCAGCCAGTTCATACCAAGGACTTCATTTTGAAAAAAGTCCCAAATTGTTTTTAGTGTCTCCATAAAAAGCCCCTTTCATATAGTTATATTGAAATATGTCGATTTATCGTCCCGAATATAAGCCGTGCGGAAAAGCAATCAATAAACTTCCTCACTTTTCACAGCACGACTTGTTTTCGCTTTCAACATCAAGTGTTGTCAACTGCCGCAAACATTCTTTTGCCTGCTCCACACCTTTTTCTGAAATAGAATAGTGTGTCCATTTTCCCTCTTTGCGCCCGACAACTATTTCAGCGTCACAAAGAATTTTCATATGGTGGGAAAGCGTAGGCTGCGTGACATTGATTTCTTCTAGCAACTTGCAAGCACATTTTTCACCTGAACGCAGCAGTTTTATAATCCTAATGCGGTTTTCATCACAAAACGCTTTGAAAATTGCCGCAATTCTTTTTTCATCCATCTCTCTCAATCACCTCCTATAGATAAATGTCTATGTGTTATTATATGCAACACATAGAAAAATGTCAATATATTTTTTTGATTTAAGTGAAACAGCGGTAGGAAAACTAAATCCTACCGCTGTCTTCTTATGCAAAGATGATTTCTTTTTCCACAATCTCCTTTGCACACGCCCGTATGTTATTCATTCTCTGTGTCCATTCCAAAGCGTTTTCCGCCTTTAACTGCTCCGTAATACCCTGCACCCGTTTCATCTGCTCTGTGAGCCTTTCCATGCGTTCCTGCGCCTGCCTGTCGATGTCAGCAAGGTAATTGTTCAGTCTGCCGCTTGTGAACAAGGTTATGTAGGTGGCTCGGCGGTATTCTTTCAGATACCGCAAGTGCCGCTGTCCCCACAAACCAATAGGCTGTTCTTTTTCGGCTGGTAAGATAAGACATGGGATATAATAATCTCCTTGCAGTTCATACCACAGACCATTTTTATCATCGTAAATGTACTTGTCCATTGAAAAATCCTCCGTTATAATATATTCGCACATACATCACAGTTCTCCGATTGCCACACTTTGTTATATCTTGTTATGAGATTTTCTTGCCCTTGTATTTGCCCTTATGAGCAAGGAGGGAAAGAGTAAACTTGTGTGTAACCGTATAAAGAGATAAGGCGAACACATTGCGATAAATCCTTTATTTTCAAGGCTTTTGGAGGATTTTATTAAAACACTGTAACCTCTGTTGAGAGGTCATAATTTACTGATATTCAAATTCCAATTTGTTGAACTGAATAGCATATATTTTCAGCAAGAGCAAGGTTAAAATACACCTTGCTCTTTTTTACCAATAGGCATTCACAGGAAATGAATAAAAAGGTCGGTTATACATACCAATACTTATCTCGTACAGAGACATAAATAAAAATAAAAAGCCTGAGAAATCAGGCTTTTTTATTTGCTCATAAACGGTATGTATATATAAAGACATCACAAGTCTGCCATAAGGAAAAAATGGCGGAAAAATGCAGTGCCTGTAAATAAGCGCCGTTTGACTTTCAAACCTATTTTTGCTATGCTTTAGATAAGACTGGAAATTAAAAACCATACTAAAAAATGAGATATAAAAGCAAACTGCAGATATTATTAATGACTGCGGCGCATAACGGGAGGGGTAAATATGATTTCCACTGTAAGCATATTTGAAATGAACTTGATTATAAATTGTGAGCACAAGGACCCGCATACTATACTTGGAATGCATGAGGTTCTGCATGATGACAGGGAAGTAGTTGCGGTAAGGGCTTTTCTTCCCGGTGCAAAGGAATTATATGTTATAGATAAAAACCAGGAGAAAAATGTT
>OGXQ01002915.1_pt1 | contig 10840 bp, 10 predicted proteins | sample 1576291 | NCBI WGS metagenome assembly OGXQ01 (sample SAMEA3541575, study PRJEB24748) | human gut metagenome | biome: human gut; feature: human-associated habitat; material: faeces | place: China | collected 2012 | reverse complement strand
ACGAACGTGTCAAGACCTCGTCACGTACGTGTCGAGGTAAATTTAACTATATTTTAAAGAATATACAGGAGTTTGTTTTTTGAAAAGTGATTTGATTATATCAACTCTTCTTTCTAAATGATAAAAGGCTACTGGAAATCAGTAGCCTTTATATCTATATTCGCTTGAAAACAGACAATTACTTACCCACACAAAAGTGCTTAAAAATATTCCCCAGCACCTCATCCGTCTCAATTGTGCCGCCCACGATTTCCCCCAAGTGATAAAGACATTCGCGAAGGTCTTGTGAAACCAGGTCACCGGAGAGTTGCATGGTCAGCCCGTCTTGTACGCGGTGGATAGCTTCCAGCGCACGGCTCAGTGCTTCATAGTGGCGGATGTTGCTCACCACTACATCGTTCTGCGACAGGTCAGGCAGGGCGGCAAAGTCCACCAACTGCTTCTGAAGCTGAGAAAGTCCCTCTTTCTGCTTAGCCGAAAGGGAAAGCACACAAGCATCCTCCGGCAAGTCGGGGAGATCCGCTTTCAGGCGAGCGAGTTGTTTATCTGCTGAAGAATCAGCCGATGAAAGCAAGTCCGCTTTGTTGAGCACAATCACCAGGTGCTTACCTTTGCAGCGAGGAAGAATCTTGTCGGCCAACTGACGGTATTGCTCTTCGGCACAAGTGGCATCAATAACCCAAAGCACGATGTCGGCCTGATCCAGCTTCTGGAAGCTTCGTTCGATGCCTAAGCTTTCGATGGTGTCGGTTGTTTCGCGGATACCGGCGGTATCGATGAAGCGGAAGGTGATACCTCCCAAGTTCATGGTATCTTCAATTACATCGCGAGTGGTACCGTGGATGTCACTCACGATGGCACGTTCTTCGTTCAGGAGGGCATTCAGCAGGGTGGACTTACCGGCATTTGTTTCGCCGACGATAGCCACGGGCACTCCGTTTTTCAGGGCATTGCCCACGCTGAACGTATCTACCAAGTGATGGATAACCTGCTCAATCTGACGGGCGATGTCTTCCAGTTCCGAACGGTCGGCAAACTCCAGTTCCTCGTGGTCGCTGAAGTCGAGTTCTAGTTCCATGAGGGAGGTGAGGTGGAGCAGCTTGTCACGCAGGACAGCCAGTTCACGGCTGAATCCGCCACGCATCTGGTTCATGGCCATGCGGTGGGTAGCGGCGGAAGTGGATGCAATGAGGTCGGCCACGGCTTCGGCCTGGCTCAGGTCCATCTTGCCATTCAAGAAGGCACGCTGGGTATATTCACCCGGTCCTGCGGCACGGCATCCTTGGCGGATAAGGAGCTGCATCACTTGCTGGAGGATATAGCTCGATCCGTGGCAGGAAATTTCCGTGGAATCCTGACCAGTGTAAGAGTGGGGGGCACGGAAAAGGCTGACCAGCACTTCGTCGATGATTTCTCCTTCGGGCGTGAGGATATAGCCGAAGGTGAGAGTATAAGGTGCGCGTCCGGCTAATGGTTTGCCGGAAACGGGCTTAAAGACGCGGTCGGTGAGGGTGATGGCTTCCGGCCCCGACACGCGGATGGTGCCGATGGCTCCACCCTGAGCGGTGGCAATGGCACAGATGGTATCTTCAGTTTGTAATATGTTCACGTGTGTATGTCTTTTTAAAATCCTTGCAAAGATACGGTTTTCGAGTTACATCCGGAAGCGTAGCCGACAGATTTATGCGGGCTGGTAGAGGGTTTTCACCAGCAGGTCGACTACTTTTTCGAGGTATTCACGGTCCGTTTCATCGAATGTAGCCAGCTGGTCGCTGTCGATGTCGAGCACGCCCCGCACTTCTCCTGCGACTATCATCGGCACGACGATTTCGGAACGGGAGAGGGAACTGCAGGCAATGTGGCCGGGGAACTTATCTACGTCGGGCACGAGTTGGGTACAGGCTTCAGCCCAGGCGGTGCCGCATACGCCGCGTCCTTTCTTGATGCGGTAGCAGGCCACGCTGCCCTGAAACGGGCCAAGGTGGAGTTCGCCTTCGTGTACGAGGTAGAAGCCTACCCAAAAGAATCCGAAGGCTTCTTTCAGGGCGGCACTGGTGTTGGCCAGTACGCTGATTTCGTTTTTCTCGCCTTCAATCAGAGGGGCGAACTGTTCGAGGAACTGAGCGTATCGCTGACGCTTGTCGGTAAGGGTGGATTTAAAACTTGCTTCCATATGAGTGAGTTTTCAGACATAAAAACAGGTTCTCTCCCGAAGAAGAGAACCTGTTGATTCATAATAAGTTTGTTATATTCTTTCAAGTACGACTTTAATCAGATCGTCAATCTTGTTCTTGTATCCGGTGTTGGCTTCCTTGGCTACTCGGTTCGCAATGACCATGCACACGGTGGTAGCTTTATGGCCTTGCAGACGTGCCAGTCCGGCCAGTGCGGAACTTTCCATCTCGAAGTTGGTGATGCGGCGACCCTGATATTCGAAGCTCTCGATTTTCTCGTTCTGGTGCGGGTCGGCCAGTGGAATACGGAGCTGGCGTCCTTGCGGACCGAAGAAACCGCCACAGGCTACTGTCACACCACGTACCATGTCTGTACCGGCGATACGGTCTACCAGTTCTTCGTTAGCATGAATCACATAGGGAGCCGGTGCACAGAGATTGCCCGTCCAACCTAAGTGGTTGAGCAGGGCACGTTCCATGGGCAGGTCGCACACCGCGTTACGTCCTTCGTAGAAGTTCAGAAGCCCGTCAAATCCCACGGAGATAGCGGAACAGATGTAGGTGCCTACAGGCGTATAAGGTTGCAAACCGCCGCAGGTACCGATACGCACAATTTCCAACTGACGGAAGGTTTCGTTTTCTTCACGGGTCTGGAAATTGATGTTGGCCAGTGCGTCGAGTTCATTCATTACGATGTCTACGTTGTCGCATCCGATACCGGTAGAGGTTACCGTGATGCGTTTGCCCTGATAGGTACCGGTCACGGTACGGAACTCACGGCTTTCTACTTCGCATTCTTTGGTGTCGAAATGAGAGGCTACGAGAGCTACACGTCCGGGGTCGCCTACCAGGATGACTTTATCTGCCAGGTGTTCTGGTTTCACGTGGAGGTGGAACACCGAACCATCTTCATTGATGATCAGTTCTGAAGGAGGAAAATACTTTTTCATACGCATTTGTTTTTAGTTAGCAAGTTAAGTGTTTTGTTTCTGTCTTTTTATTTGCCGATAGGTTCATGTCCGGCCGGGTGTGAATCAGGGCGGGCAATGCTGCTCCGCATGTCGGTGTCGGCCTGAATATTCTTCATCCGGTAATAGTCCATGATACCGAGGTTGCCGGTGCGGAAGGCTTCTGCCATGGCTTTAGGCACTTCTGCTTCTGCCTGAATCACGTTAGCACGAGCTTCTTCAGCTTTGGCTTTCATTTCCTGTTCCAGGGCAACAGCCATAGCACGACGTTCCTCAGCCTTTGCCTGAGCGATGTTTTTGTCGGCGTTGGCCTGGTCTATCTGCAAGGAAGCTCCGATGTTACGGCCTATATCGATGTCGGCAATATCAATGGAAAGAATTTCGAAGGCAGTACCGGCATCCAGTCCCTTACGCAACACAAGTTTGGAGATGGAGTCGGGGTTTTCGAGTACCGATTTGTGGTTTTCGGAGGAACCGATGGAGGAGACAATACCTTCGCCTACACGGGCCAGTACGGTGTCTTCACCGGCACCACCCACTAATTGGCGGATGTTGGCGCGTACGGTTACACGAGCCTTGGCTATCAACTGGATACCGTCTTTGGCTACAGCGGTCACAGGAGGGGTGTCAATTACTTTCGGGTTAACCGACATCTGTACAGCTTCGAACACGTCGCGTCCGGCCAGGTCGATTCCGGTGGCCATCTGGAAAGACAGGTCGATGTTGGCTTTTGATGCCGATACCAGCGCATGTACCACCTTTTCCACGTGTCCGCCGGCCATATAGTGAGCTTCCAACTCGTCGCGCGTAATGGTGCTCAGTCCGGCCTTGTGGGCTTCAATCATGGCAGGCACGATGACGTAAGGCGGCACGTTACGGATACGCATCAGGAACAATTGGATGAGCGAAATCTTTACACCCGACACCTTGGCCGAAAGCCAGAGAAAGAAAGGCACGTAGTGAAAGAATATGACCAGAAAGATGATGACACCTCCGGCCAGTATAAACGGAAGATAAGCGGGATTAATCATATAACTTAGATTTAAAAGTGAATACAAAAAGGGAGAAGGGGATTAGGCCTGCTTCACGTAAACAGTAGTTTCGTTGATACGGACAATTTCTACCGGCGTTTTTTCATCGATGAATCCGTCGGCCGATTGTACCTCGATGATGTGTCCGTTGAAGTCGGCATTACCTATCAGGGTCAGGCGGGTAACACTTATGCCTTTGTCACCTGGTTTCAGGTCCATTCCTTCAAAAGGTGAGGGGCGGTAGTCGAGCGTTTTCTTCAGCGACAGGCGGTCTACGGTCTTAGAGCGCATGAACCACCACGTCACGCCGATGATGCCCAACAGGGAAACTCCTAAGGTAATGAATCCAGCCTCCGAACCGAGCGATGTAAAAGCGGAATAGATGGCATACAGAACGCATACCGCCGACCCGATTCCCGCTATGCTGATGCCGGGAATCAGGAAGACCTCTATGGCAAAAAGTATCAATCCGCCTACGATGAGTGCAATGATAATCAGTGTTTCCATGGTTATGTGAATATATTAAGGATTCTTGAGCTTGCGGATTTCCGTGTTCCGGATGTCGAGGGTCAGACGATCTATCTCCTCGCGCAATTCCTTCACCCGTTTTTCCTGGTCCAGTATGCCGGGAGTCAGCTGGTCTTTTGTGCTCTGATTACCAGAAGCGTACTTGGCCCGTACTCTGTCAAGTGCATCAATCATCGTATCCAAATCCTTTTCCTTCTGCTGGAGCAACTGAAATTTCTTCCGTGCATCGGCCGAACGGAAATCGCCAAGGGTGTGATAGATGGCGTTATCGTCCACCACGAAACGGAAATCACCTTTTTTTTGAGTTTCATTGCCTCCGTACATCACCTGTGCCAATTGCTGTTTAGCGATACGTACCTTATCGGCATCGTTCCACGTATGGCGGATACCGTTCAACATAGCTACATTGGTCAGCAAAGCTGGGTCGGTCGTATCATAGTCGTACACCCGTTTGGAATTGTTGGGGGCAAACACGTACACGCAGACTTTTCCTTCCGGCTGATAGCGGTCGGAAGCAAACCAGCCTAAGTCGTTGAAGTCGTCGATGGCATACATGTAATCGTTGAAAGGAGAGTTGAACGGGAATCCCATGTTATCGGGTTTCAGGTAGCTTCCATCCTCTGCATCATAGCGGGTGATGAAAATATCGTATCCGCCTAAGCTGGCTTCACCTTTGGCTGCAAAATACAAGGTAATACCATCGGAGTTCATGAACGGATAGTTCAGGTCAGTATCCAGGTCTTCCAGTCCTTTGACCTTTTCAGGAACACTCCAGTCGCCACCTAATGTAGCACTGGTGTACAGCACTTTCTGGTTGGTTCCCGGCAAACGGTGGGAGAGGATTTTCTTATCCTTCATACCGTTAGTAAATTCCGTACAGTCGTTTTCTCCTGTCAGACCGATTTTTCCGGATTCTTCGTGAATTTTATAAGCTTCAAGGAAATTCGCTTTATCAACTACAAAACTATCAATAACAGCTACATTCTCTACACCTCTTATCATGCGGGAGCCCATGCGGTAATGCTCCATCAAGCCTTCCACTTCAGAAACGTCACGTTTCTTTCTTTCCAGCCAGTAGATATGTTCATCCAGATTCTCAATGGCTTCGTCGAAACGGTAGAGGTCGGCATACGCTTTACTCAGGTAAAGATAACCGTTGATTACTTTACGTTCGGCACTCTTTTCCAGATAAGGAAGTGATTCCTGCAGTTCGCCGGTCTCGTAACAGCATGCGCCGTACCAAAAATTGTAATTGGCATTCGAAGGGGACTGTTTCACCAGGCGCTTGAACACGGGTTTGGCCTTATCGAATTCTTTATTGTTGAACCATTTCTGGGCCTGGCTTAAGCTTTGGGCAGAAGTTCCTCCTGCGCAACAAAGAGCCAGCAGAGGAAGCAAATATCTTTTTTTCATCGTTTCTGTGTCTAAAAGTTTCTCAAATGTAGGAATATTCTTGGAATTATGCCATTTTCTGTTCCGCTATTTTTTATTCAGTCAGAACTTTTGTGTGTTTATTTTTGCGAATGTAGTAAATAATGTGCTATTGTCAAAGCGTACGATCCGGCTGACTTGATAAAAATCTGTAACGAGGACCTGCGGTTCGGGCGTTTTTTCGTAAATTCGTCGCCGTTTTAACAACATACGATATGGGAAAAATGACGGAAGAAGACCGCCTGATGCGCCGCATCAACCAGCGGTTTATGAAAGGAGTGATGAATTACAAGCTGATAGAGGAGGGCGACCGTATTCTGGTGGGCCTTTCGGGAGGAAAGGATTCGCTGGCCTTGTTGGAGTTGCTGGCCCAGCGTTCGCGCATCTACAAGCCTAAGTTTTCGGTGGTGGCGGCGCACGTGGTGATGAAGAACATTGCATACGAATCCGACCAGACTTACCTGCTCGAATATGCCGAAAGTTTGGGAGTGCCCTACGTGTGTTATGAAACGGAATTCGATCCGTCGACCGATACACGGAAGTCGCCATGCTTTCTCTGCTCATGGAATCGTCGTAAGGCTCTTTTCACTGTGGCCAAAGAGCAGGGATGCAACAAAATCGCTTTGGGACATCACATGGACGACATATTGGAAACCCTGCTGATGAACATGACCTTTCAGGGAGCATTCAGCACCATGCCGCCGCGCCTGGTGATGCGCAAGTTTGACATGACCATTATCCGCCCCATGTGTCTGGTACACGAAGCCGACCTAAAGGAGATGGCCGCTCTCCGTGGTTTCCGCAAGCAGGTGAAGAACTGCCCGTACGAGAAAGATTCTCACCGTTCGGATATGAAAGAGGTGCTGGCACGCCTGGAAGCCATGAATCCGGAGGCTCGCTATAGCTTGTGGGGAAGCATGAACAACATCCAGCACGATATGCTTCCGGTAGAGGAAGACGATTCACTCAAATAAATGTCAGTCGGCAGAGTGAAGAATCACCTGTTTGCCGGACATGGTGACTTTTCCTTCGGCAATCAGTTCTGACAAGGCACGGGCTAGTGACGGACGTGCCACTCCTAAAATAAAGGCTACTTCCTGCTGGTTGTGGATACCTCCGTGCATTTTCAGGTAGTTCAGCAGGCGTGATTTCAAGCTCTGCAAGGCAAACTCGTTGAGTTTTCGGCTCAGGAACAGACTCCGGTCGGATATCGTGGCGATGAAATTCCGCATTACAGCCGGCTGGGCATGCATAAACTCCTCAAAACGTGTCCGGTCCATTACAAGTACCTCACAAAGTTCTGTGGCTTCCACATTCACCGGGAAACGATTCTCCGAGGCATAGATAAAAGCCGGTGCTAAAATATCGGGTGCCTTAATCCAGTCGATGGTAAGTTGCTTGCCCTCGGCATTCTCCATTTGTGTCCTCACGTGTCCCTTTATCAGAATAAACAAAGAGCGGCACACGTCACCCTGACGGGCAATGAATTCTCCTTCCTTATATGTGCGCAGACTGTTCGGGGCTTCACAGAGCAACAGATAAAGTGCCTCCGGGTCACAGCCTTCAAACAGGCTCATTCGGCTCAAAATTTCGGTATACATCTTTCTTTTAACTTTTCTTTGGGTTGCGTGTCACATAGGTGACAGAAATCCCGTGCAGGATTCCTCATCTTTGCGCAAACTTAATGAAAAATCAATAATAACCCAAGAAAGAATATGGAAGGAAATATGTTTTGTTATCAGTGTCAGGAAGCGGCTAAAGGCACTGGATGTGTGTTGAGAGGAGTATGCGGAAAGAAAGATACCACCGCACGCTACATGGATTTGTTGCTTTTTGTGGTACGTGGCGTATCGGTGGCTGCCGATGCCTTGCGCACGAAGGGATACGAAGTGGAAGCTGGTACGAATGAGTTTGTCACCGACGCACTTTTCTCTACAATTACCAATGCCAATTTTGACGATGAAAGTATCCTGGCTCGTGTGAGAAAGGGACTGAAACTGCGCGATCGTTTGAAGGCACGTGCCGTGGAAGCAGGTATCGTACTACCGGAAGCAGACGAGCTGACATGGAACGGTAAGGAGGAAGAATACCTGTCCAAGTCAGCTTCCGTAGGAGTGTTGAGAGAACCGAATGAGGACCTTCGCTCGTTGAAAGAGCTGTTGATGTACGGACTGAAGGGAATGGCGGCTTACCACGAACATGCCATGCGCTTGGGATTTGCCGACGAGGCCATTCATGCTTTTATGCAATCGGCTTTGGCGCGTATCACTACACAGACAATGGGAGCAGACGAACTGGTGGCTTTGGTACTCGAAACCGGACAGTACGGAGTGCAGGTAATGGCCTTGCTGGACCGTGCCAACACCACCCGCTACGGACATCCGGAACTGACAAAGGTAAACATCGGAGTAGGGAAGAATCCGGGTATCCTGATCAGCGGACACGACTTGCACGACCTGGAGGAGCTTTTGCGTCAGACTGAAGGTACGGGAGTAGACGTGTACACGCATAGTGAAATGCTCCCGGGGCATTATTATCCGGCTTTCAAGAAATACAAGCATTTTGTAGGGAACTATGGAAATGCCTGGTGGAAGCAGCGCGAAGAATTTACGGCATTCAACGGCCCGATCGTATTTACTACCAACTGTATCGTGCCGCCACTGGAAAATGCGACTTATAAGGAACGGATGTTTACGGCCAATTCGACGGGGTATCCCAGATGCAAGCATATTGCCACGGATGCCGACGGCCACAAGGATTTTTCAGAGGTCATCGCACTGGCCAAACAATGCCAGCCGCCTGTAGAGCTGGAGCAGGGAGAGATTATCGGCGGATTTGCTCATAATCAGGTAATGCAATTGGCTGACAAGGTAGTAGAAGCCGTAAAGAGCGGTGCCATTCGCAAGTTTGTGGTCATGGCCGGATGTGACGGACGCATGAAGAGCCGCGACTACTATGCCGACTTTGCTCAGGCACTTCCGAAAGATACGGTCATCCTTACGGCCGGTTGCGCGAAGTACCGTTACAACAAGCTTCCGTTAGGCGATATTCAAGGAATTCCCCGTGTGCTTGATGCCGGACAATGTAACGACAGCTACTCACTGGCCGTCATTGCCCTGAAGCTGAAGGAAGTCTTCCAATTGAACGACATCAACGAACTCCCCATTGTGTACAATATTGCCTGGTACGAACAGAAGGCGGTCATCGTCCTGCTGGCCCTGTTGAGCCTGGGCGTGAAACAGATTCACCTGGGGCCGACCTTACCAGCCTTCCTTTCACCAAACGTAGCCAAAGTACTGGTAGAACAGTTCGGCATCGGAGGCATTACTACCCCCGAAGCGGACATGAAACTGTTCGGTATAGGATGACGGCTTAATACGATTTCTCGTTAGCCAGGTTCCAGGCATTGAGGAAAGAAGCCTTGGTAATTTCCACCACCTTCTCCCAGTTCAGCTTGTCGGCATGGTCAGAAGGCTGGTGGTAATCCGGATGTCCGTCAGTGTGATACCAGATGATGGGAATGTCGTGTACAGCAAACGAAGCATTGTCGCTTCCTCCCACCGGACGGTCCCACGGGCGGTAATCCGGTTGCAGTTTCAACCCATAACGGGCAATGTCATCCTTGAGCCACTGACCCAGTGCCGGATGTGCTTCCGTATAGAAGTACACCACGTGCTCAGGTTGTTCCGGCCGATTGTTCCGGCCAATCATATCGAAATTCAGATAACCTTTGATATCCTTTACAAAATCGCAGTGCTGCATGAAATACTTAGAGCCTAAAAGTCCTTTCTCTTCTCCATCCCAAAATGCGATGATGACGTTGCGCAGGGGCTTTTTGCCACTGGTCTGAAAAGCACGGGCAATCTGCATCACGGCCGATACACCCGACGCATTGTCGTCGGCTCCGTTGTAGATTTTGTCACCTGCCAGTGTTTCATCAATACCCAGATGATCGAAATGCGCGCCTACCACTACGTACTCATTGGTCCGTTCTCCCGGAATCATACCTAACACATTAGCCATGCGGAGCGAACGGTGCGTGACCTGTCGCAACTGGGCAATAGAGTCGGGATGAACCTGCCAGCGCCCTTTTTGCTGCCTTTCCTTGGCGCAAGCTTCAAAAGGCTGGTAGTACGAGCCGTCATAAAGAGGAGCGATGCCGGCTTCCTGAAGGCAGGAAACCAGGTAGCGGGCTGCCACGCGTGAACCGAGCATACCGGCTTCACGTCCTTGTAAGGCATCGTCCGCCAGAAAGCCCACAATGGCTTCGGCAGAAGGACGGTTGATACTCTTCAGACCTTTTTCTACGGCGGTCTGTGCCTGAAGGAAAGATGTACTGCATGAGCCTATCGCCCACATCAGTAGGAGAGAAGTGACTGTCTTTTTCATAATGAGAGCAAAAATAGGCAGAACTTCTGAATTTCACAAACGCTTTCGAACAATCTTATTATTTATCTAGAAATACCCGGCGTGTTGTTTCAATAATGAAATCCTTCTTAGTTATTTAAGTCACTGCTTAATAAGAAACGCTTTATTGGAATGATTTCGTCAAGGATCCTTCCGTTTACCGATGACAATTTTACAAGCATCGTAAAACTGCCATCTGTTTCTTTTACAATTGATTGATATTCTATATATACATCATTGAAGTAGAGTGGCTTGTTTTCATTATTGTATAATGAATGGTTGGAATCGGAATAAAGCAGTC
>OGXQ01002911.1_pt1 | contig 10847 bp, 9 predicted proteins | sample 1576291 | NCBI WGS metagenome assembly OGXQ01 (sample SAMEA3541575, study PRJEB24748) | human gut metagenome | biome: human gut; feature: human-associated habitat; material: faeces | place: China | collected 2012 | reverse complement strand
ATCTGCTTTGGTTGCCCGAAACCGAACACCGTGGGCAGCGCCGAGTTTGCCCTGAGCTATGCCGCCTTCAACCGGGAAAAGTGCATTCCCCTGATGGATAACGGTCACTACCACCCCACCGAGGTGGTCAGCGATAAGATCCCTGCCCTGCTAACCTTCTTCCCGGAGATCGCGCTCCACATCACCCGCCCCATCCGCTGGGACTCCGACCACGTGGTTCTGTTCGACGATGAAACGAAGGAGATCTGCAAGGAGATTGTCCGCTGCGGCGGTCTGAACGGTCGGGTGAACATTGCACTGGATTACTTTGATGCCTCCATCAACCGCATTTCCGCATGGACGGTGGGCTTCCGCAACGTGGAAAAGGCACTGCTGTCTGCCCTGTGTACCCCCCAAGTTTTAACCAGAATATCGTGAGAAGGAACACGTTGGGGAGAATTACTTCTCCTTCTCCTCCTCCACCAGCTCTTGGGCTTCCTCCACCAGTTCCTCGGCTTCGCCCAGAACCTCCTGCTCCCGAATCTGTGCCGGGGTCAGGACACGCTCCGCCTGCTCCTCCCGGAGCACCAGATAGTAGGCCAGTGCCAGCTGAGGCAGCACGCCCCAGACGCCCCGCACGTCCAGCCACTTCACCGCCAGCCAACTCCAGACGGCTCCGGCGTGGAAGGCCAGCAGGGTGGAGCCGTAGAACCACAGCTTTGTCAGCTGCTCCCGCTCTCCCTCGCACAGGTAGTGGGCCAGCGCCAGAGATGCCTGCTTGGTGTTGTTGCTGTTAAAGATCGTGGCGCTCTGGAAGCCTCTGGCGCCGGCAAAGGTGCTCCACTGGATGCTCATGGAGAAGAACACCGGATACAGTGCCACCAGCGGAGTCATATCCGCCGGAAAAAAGCCCATGGCGATGGCCGCAGCCGCCGTGATGCACGGGGACAGCCGCCGCATATCCACATGGAACACGTGGGGGACGATGACGGAGAGCATGACGCCCACCACGTAGATCACCAGACACAGCAGGTGCAGCAGCACACTGCTCCCCCGGCCAAAGAGTGCGTCGCTGACCAGCTCCAGCAGATTCATGGTCTGGGAACTGCCCAGTATCCCGCCGCGGCACAGCAGGGCGTAACCGCCGAAAAAGCCGCCCACTGCGGCAAAGGCCAGATGGCGGCAATGATCGATAGGAAGAAGCTTCTGTTCCGTCATGGTATAACTCCTATAAATAACGACAAAATAATCCTTCGTTAGTATATCAGCCTGCGGCGTTTCCGCAAGGGAAAAACTGCATAAAAATCCCGCAAAAATGCGGCGTTTCTTGTGTTGACAACGGCGGGATCTGTGGTAAAATAGAGAGCGTGAAATGCGCTGACGAAACGAGTCCGCCATGTGCCGCCCAAAGCGAGAGGGGAAGCGGTGGAAGCCCCTTGTCCGGCCGGTGTGACAGCCACTTCCGAGCAGGCGGCGACGAGCCGCACGCCCCATCCCCGTTACCGGATGACCGAGATGGCGGCCTTGGCCGTTCAATTAGGGTGGTACCGTGAAGCAAGTCTTCGCCCCTATGTGTGGGCGGGGGCTTTTTGTTTTTTCGGCAGCTGTTCTGCGTCCCGGTGTTTCCGGTTTTCCCCCGAAGTTCTGTTTTACAGGAGGTGGCCTGTGAGCTATCAGCTGATCGACATGACCAAGGACCCACGCAGCGGGCAGTTTGCCTATTTCCGTCAAATGCTCTTTCCCTTCGCCGGGGTCACGGCGGAGGTAGACATCACGGACTTCGCCGCACGGCGGCAGGGGCGGCCCTTCTTCCTGAGCTTCCTCTATGCCGTGGTACGGGCCGCCAACGCCGTCCCCCAGCTGCGCCGCCGCATCCGGGCGGATGGCAGCGTGGTGGAATACGACTGGTGTCCCCCTTCCTACACCGCCATGAAGCCCGACGGGGTATACGTATACTGCACGGTGGAGGGGGATCTGCCCTATGAGTCGTTCGTAGTGCTGGGTCAGCGGCGGCAGGAGGAGGTACTTCGACGGGGTACCCTCACCGAGGACGGAGACGCTTTGAGCTTCTTCTTTGTGTCCAGTCTGCCGTGGCTGCACTATTCCCAGCTGGAGCATCCCGCCGTCAGCGCCGACGACTCCAACCCCCGCATCAGCTGGGGCAAGGCTGTCACCAAGCATGGACGCACTACCCTGCCGGTGTCGCTGTTTGTGAACCATGCACTGGCGGATGGGCTGCACATCTCGCAGTTCTTCGCCGGTCTGGAGCGGGAGCTTCAGACGCTGGCGGACAGCTGGGCGGCAGAGGGCTGACGGCCTCCGGTCACAGAGGTCTGTCACAGATCTGTCACAAAAGAAAATTCTGCAATTCCGATTGCAAGCAAAAGGAGTAATGTATCATGTCTCATCCCTATCACGGGCTCAATGAGCTGCGGGAGATGTTCCTGTCGTTCTTCGAGTCCAAAGGTCATCTGCGTCTGCCCAGCTTCTCTCTGGTGCCGCAGAACGACAAGTCCATCCTGCTCATCAACGCCGGCATGACCCCCATGAAGCCGTGGTTCAAGGGCGAGGAGGAGCCGCCCCGCCGCCGGGTCTGCACCTGTCAGAAGTGCATCCGCACCGGTGACATTGAGAACGTGGGCAAGACCGCCCGCCACGGCACCTACTTCGAGATGCTGGGCAACTTCTCCTTCGGCGACTACTTCAAGCACGAGGCCATCGCATGGAGCTGGGAGTTCCTGACTGAGGTGGTGGGGCTGGAGCCTGACCGGCTGTACCCCTCCATCTATCTGAACGACGACGAGGCCTTCGACATCTGGAACAAGGAGGTGGGCATCCCCGCCGAGCGCATCTTCCGCTTCGGCAAGGAGGACAACTTCTGGGAGCACGGCTCCGGTCCCTGCGGCCCCTGCTCCGAGATCTACTATGACCGTGGGCCGGAGTACGGCTGCGGCAAGCCCGGCTGCACCGTGGGCTGCGACTGTGACCGATACATCGAGATCTGGAACAACGTGTTCTCCCAGTTCGACAACGATGGCCACGGCCACTACACGGAGCTCAAGCAGAAGAACATCGACACCGGCATGGGTCTGGAGCGTCTGGCCTGCGTGTGCCAGAACGTGGACAGCCTGTTCGACGTGGACACCGTGATGAATATCACCCACAAGGTGTCTGAGCTCACCGGCGCTCACTACGGCGAGACGGAGAAGCGGGATGTGTCCCTGCGGGTCATCACCGACCACATCCGCTCCGCTACCTTCATGATCTGCGACGGCATCCTGCCCTCCAACGAGGGGCGGGGCTATGTGCTGCGGCGTCTGCTGCGCCGGGCCGCCCGCCACGGGAAGCTGCTGGGCGTCAACGATCCCTTCCTGTATCAGGTGGTGGACACCGTGATTCATGAGAACGAGGGGCAGTACCCCGATCTGCGGGAAAAGCAGACCTATATCACCAAGGTCATCCGCACGGAGGAGGAGAATTTCGGCCGCACCATCGACGGCGGCATGAAGATCTTCTCCGACCTGCTGGCAGAGCACAAGCAGAAGCTGGAGAAAATTTTCTCCGGCGCCGACGCCTTCCGGCTGTACGATACCTTCGGCTTCCCCATCGACCTGACCATGGAGATGGCGGCCGATGAGGGTCTCAGCGTGGACGAGGGCGCTTTCCAGAAGCTGATGAAGGAGCAGAAGGAGCGAGCCCGTGAGGCCCGGAAGGCTCTGGGCGATCTGGGCTGGGCCGGTGTGGAATTCGGCAAGGACGTGCCGGCCACGGAATTCGTGGGCTATGACCACAACGAATACGACGCCAAGATCGTGGCCATCGTGGCCGATGAGGAGCTGCGGGAAGAGGTAGCCGCCGGAGCCGAGGCCGTGGTGGTGCTGGATCAGTCCCCCTTCTACGCCGAGATGGGCGGTCAGGTGGCCGACCACGGCACCATCACCGCCGACGGCGTGGTGTTCACCGTGACGGACGTACAGAAAAACAAGGGCGGCAAGTTCATGCACTACGGCCATCTGGCACAGGGTGTGCTCCACGTGGGAGACACCGTTCACGCCGCCATTGATATGGAGCGCCGCAAGGCCATCCAGCGTGCTCACAGCACTACCCACCTGCTGGATGCGGCGCTGAAGAAGGTGCTGGGCGACCACGTCCATCAGGCGGGCTCTCTGGTGGAGCCGGACCGCCTGCGCTTCGACTTCACCCACTTTGAGGCCATCTCCCCGGAGGAGCTGCGGCAGGTGGAGGAACTGGTGAACGACGCCATTCTGGAGGGCTATCCCGTGGTGACGGAGATACTGCCCATCGAGGAGGCCAAAAAGAAGGGCGCCGTGGCCATGTTCGGTGAGAAGTACGGCGAGACCGTCCGGGTGGTAGAGATGAGCGACTTCTCCGCGGAGTTCTGCGGCGGCACCCATGTGGACAACACCGCCAAGGCCGGTCCCTTCCGCATCAAGAGTGAGAGCAGCGTCGCCTCCGGCGTGCGCCGCATTGAGGCCACCTGCGGCAAGCTGAGCCTGAAGGCCATGGAGAGCAGTCAGGGCGTGCTGAGCCGGGCGGCCCAGTTCCTGAAAACCGCCCCCTCCGGGCTGCTGGAGCGGATGGAGCAGCAGGCCAACGAGATGAAGCAGCTGCGTCAGGCGCTGGAGAAGTTCAAGGCCGAGGCGTCTCTGGGTGAGGCCCGGCAGTTCTTGGCCTCCGCCAAGACGGTGAAGGACCTCCATGTTCTCGCCACCACCCGCAGCGGCGTGGACACCGCCGAGCTGCGGACCATGGGCGACTTCCTGCGGGATAAGGATCCCAAGGCCGTGGCGGTCATCGCCAGCATCAATGGCGAGAAGATCACCTTCCTGGCCGTGTGCGGCAAGGAGGCGGTGGCCCGTGGCATCAAGGCCGGTGATCTGGTGCGGCACGTGTCCGCCATCTGCGGCGGCAAGGGCGGCGGCAAGCCGGATTCCGCCATGGGCGGCGGCAGCGATCCCCTGAAGGTGGACGATGCGCTGGCCTCCGTGGACGATTTCGTGTCCGAGAAGCTGGGCTGAGACGAAAGGAGCATCCTATGAAAAACGATTGCCTGTTCTGCGCCATTGCCGGTGGGGAGATCCCCTCCAACAAGGTGTATGAGGACGAGCTGTGCTATGCTTTTTATGACATCGCCCCTCAGGCGCCCACCCATTTTCTGGTGATCCCCAAGGCCCACATCGCCTCTGTGGCGGAGGTGGATGGCGGCAACAGCGCCGTGGTGGCCCACATCTTCGAGGTCATCGCAAGACTGTGCCGGGAGAAGGGGCTGGAAAGCTACCGGGTGGTATCCAACATCGGGGAGCAGGCGGGGCAGAGTGTCCGCCACCTGCACTTCCATGTGCTGTCCGGCCGGGATATGACCTGGCCTCCGGGCTAAGAGTACCGAGAAGCAGCGTAGAATTTCAGAAAGCCCGTCCGGCCCGCTGAATGCGGGCCGGATGGGCTTTTACATTATCATATATAGAGGACTTGGGGTCGTTAAAACAGCTCCGGATACAGGGCGGTGATCTGCTGATACCAGTCCTGATAGTCGTGCAGGTCCTCTCCCTCGATCACATATACCTCCCACGCATCAGCGGAGTCGGAGGCGGTAAGGGGTTTGTCCGTCAGGGGATACTTGCCCTTCTCCAGTTCCGTGGGGAAGTACATCCCGGCGTAGACGGAGTCCCTGTCGTAGGCGGTGAGGAACAGCAGATAGGACTCGCCCTCCTGCATGGGGAGGTAGCCGCCCTGCGTCCAGAGGACATTGTCCGCCAGATAGCATTCCTCAGTGATGACCAACTGCTCCGGGGGCTCCCCCCTCAGCACCTGCGATACCGTGCCGGTGGTCCTCGTATAGCCGCCGGAGACATTGCCGTCACTGAAATAGGACAGAACGTTCTCCTGACGCTCCGGTGTGAACACCACAATGAGGTCGCTGACCTCCTGAAGCTGAGCAACACTCTCGGCCTGTGTGATGCGGTCCGCCGCCATCTGCTGTACTGTCTGGCGCTGGCCGCAGGCGGTGCAGGTGATCAGGAGAAGGAGAAGCAGCATCAGGGAAAGGTGCTTTCTCATAGGACAGACCTCCTTTTTCTCATTCTATCACAGTCATTTTCTGGATACAATGGTCGAAAAGGAGATTTCCTGCAACAAAAGCTGTGTATTCTGTACAGGGGCTCAAAAGCTGCCGATGGGGATGGAGCCGTCGTCAGTGCCTTTTTCAATGGAGCGGATGGTGATCCAGTAGCTGCGGCCTCCGCCCATATCCACCTGTACCCGGTCCCCGGCCCGGCGGCCCAGCACGGCCTTCCCTACCGGGGACTCCTTGCTGATGAGACCCTTCAGTGCATCCTGCCGTAGGGTGGTGACCAGCTGGATCCTCCGGCTCTTGCCGGTGTTCTCCATAAAGATCTCCACGGTGTCGTAGAGGCCCGCCGCATCCTGACCGGAGCGGTCGTCGATGATGCGGGCGGTCCTGATCATCCGCTGCAGGTAGCGGATGCGGCTGTCATTGCGGTTTTTCTCCTGCTTGGCGCACTTATACTCGAAGTTCTCGCTGAGGTCACCGAAGGCCCGTGCCGTCTGCACGTCCTCGATGAGCTTGGGGCGCAGCACCTGCGTCCGGTAGTCGATCTCCTCCTGCATCTTCTGCACGTCGCCACGGGTCAATTCATCGTACATCGTTATTCCTCCCAAGCTTGCGCCAGACGGCGCAGTCCCTCCGGCAGGCGCTCCAGGTCGATGCCGGAATAGTTTACCACCACGATATGCTGGGGCGCTGTCTCCGGGACGCTGTAATAGTCCGACAGCAGCGCCAGACGCACCCCCTGCTCCGCCGCCCGGCTCCGCAGCGCCGCATCCGGCAGGCGGGTATCCAGCCGCACCAGAAAGTGCAGCCCAGCGTCCTGCTCCATGATCTCCACCCGGTCCGCCAGCGGGCTGGAGCGCAGCATGGCGATGACGGCGTCCCGCTTCTGGCGGTAGCGGGCCTTCATGCGGCTCAGGTGCTGCTCATAGCGGCCCTGCGCCATGAATTTGGCCAGAGTATACTGCTCGAAGCCCGACACCGTGCAGGCGTAGAAGCCCAGCTTCTCCCGATAGACCTCCATGAGTCGGGGCGGCAGGATCATGTAGCTGATGCGGATGGAGGGGGCGATGGTCTTGGAGAAGGTGTTCAGGTAGATGACCCGCTGGGCCTCGTCGATGGAGAACAGCGTAGGGATGGGCCGACCCACGAAGCGGAACTCGCTGTCGTAGTCGTCCTCCAGTATCCAGCGTCCCTCCTGCTCCTCCGCCCAGCGCAGCAGCTCCTGCCGCCGTCCGATGGGCATGACGATGCCCGTGGGATAGTGGTGGGAGGGCGAGAGGTGGACGATATCCGCCTCCTGACGGCGCAGAAGCCGGGTGGAGAGGCCCTTTTCATCCAGTCCCACCTGCCGCAGATTCACCTGATGGCTGCGGTAAATTTCCGCAATTTTGCTGTATCCGGGGTCCTCCACGGCGTAGCACTTCTCCCGGCCCAGCAGCTGGATCAGCAGCGAATACAGAAACTCCGTACCGGCGCCGACGATGATCTGGCCGCTGTCCACGTTCATGCCGCGGAACTGGCGCAGATAGTCGCTGATGGCCCGGCGCAGCTCCTCCGCCCCGTTGTAGGGGGCGGCCTGCAGCAGAGCCTTGTCCCGCTCCAGCAGCGTCTCCCGCATGAGGCGGGCCCAGACGGTAAAGGGGAAATACGCCCGGTCGATGGAATTGGTCACAAGGTCCAGAAAATAGGTCTTCTGCTCCGGCTCCGGCGGCAGTGGGGCAGGCTGCCGGGCCGCCGCCTGCAAGGGGCGCTCCACGGGGCTGACGTAGTAGCCCCGCTTCTCCTGCGAGTAGATGTAGCCCTCCGCCGCCAGCTGCTCATAGGCATTCTGCACGGTGATGATGCTGACCTCCAGATGCTGGGCCAGCGCCCGCTTGGAGGGCAGCCGCTGGTGGGCCTGCAGCGTCCCGGACAGGATATCCCGGCGGATGCCCTCATATAACTGCTCATACAAGCTCCGGCCGCTCTCTTTGCTCAGGGGATAGGTCAGCATAGTTCCTCCATCTGGTATTATACGATAATATCGATATGGGCATTTTAATAATACCAATTCCTACTATAATACAGACAGTACATAAAAGCAAGGAGATTTTTCCCATGAGAGATGCGAACATCAAGAAACTGGTTCTGGCGGCCCTGATGGCCGCACTGACCTATGTGGCCACCTCCATCGTGCAGATTCCCTCCCCCATGCAGGGCTATGTGAATCTGGGTGACTGCATCGTGCTGCTGAGCGGCTGGATCCTCGGCCCGTGGTGGGGCGCTGCGGCTGGCGGCATCGGCTCCATGCTGGTGGATCTGCTGGGCGGCTACGGTCACTATGCGCCCGGCACGCTGATCATCAAGGGCTGCATGGCTCTGGTGGCGGCCCTCATCGTCAAGGCCATGAAGGAGAGTAAGGCCTCCTATGTCATCAGTGCTGTGGTCAGCGAGGCCATCATGGTGGTGGGCTACTTCGGCTACGCCTCCCTGCTGCTGGGCAAGGGCTGGGGCGCTGCGGCCAGCATCCCCGGCAATCTGGTGCAGGGTGCTATGGGCATGGTCATCGGTCTGGTGCTGCTGGTGGTACTCAAGCGCAGTAAGGCGCTGGAAAAGCTGGCGTAAGAACGGTTGCAAAATGGCGCCGGACGTGGTACACTGAAGGTGCAGAATTGCTTTTGCGAAAAGCGGCGGAGCGATCATCCGCCGCTTTTCGTTCATGCGAGGAAAGGAAGATAGCTATGGCTGGGATCATTCATGAGGTAGAGCGCACTGACCTGCTGGAACAGGTGCGGCAGGAGGCGGCGGACGCCGCACGGCAGCTGACGGAGGCGGCCCGGCTGCGGCGGGGCCACATTGTGGTGGTGGGATGCAGCACCAGCGAGGTGGTGGGGCATCAGGTGGGCAGCTGGTCCACACCCCAGATCGCACAGGCCATTTTCGACGGACTCAACAGCGTGTTTGCACCCATGGGCGTCTACATCGCCGCCCAGTGCTGCGAGCACCTGAACCGTGCGCTGATCGTGGAGCATGAGGCGGTGCCGGGAGCGGAGATCGTCAATGTGCTGCCCCAACCCAAGGCGGGCAGTTCCTTCGCCACCGCCGCCTACCAGCGCTTCCGGCATCCGGTGGCGCTGGAGGAGATCCGGGCCGACGCCGGTCTGGATATCGGCGGTACCCTCATCGGGATGCACCTGAAGAAGGTGGCGGTGCCGGTGCGCCTGCCCCAGAACCATATCGGCAGCGCCATCCTGCTGGCGGCCCGTGTGCGGCCCAAGTTCATCGGCGGTGAGCGTGCCATCTACGACGAGCATCTGAAGGACGGCTATCCGGAGTTCTGATTTGCATCACGAAGCATCCCCGGTCTGTAAAACAGGCCGGGGATGCTTTTATAATACTCATTATATTATAGATACCGCACGAAGAGGCAGACCATGGCAATGGTGATGACCAGCACCGTGGCCGGGGCGCAGTACTTGCAGTAGGTACCCCATGTCACCGGGTGGCCGTTCTTGGCGGCCACGGAGGTACCCACCACATTGGCGGAGGCTCCAATGGGGGTGGCACTGCCGCCCAGATCCGTGCCGATGGACAGCGCCCACGCCAGCAGGGAGAGATCCACCCCCTGTGACCGTGACATGGACTGGATCACCGGCACCATGGTGGCGGAGAAGGGGATGTTATCCACAAAGGCGCTGCACACAGCCGACAGCCACAGGATGATGGCCACCATCACAGCGGCGTGTCCGCCGCTGATGCGGCTGATCCAGCCGGCCAGCACGTCCAGACAGCCGGTATCCTCCAAACCGCTGACCACCACGAACAGGCCGATGAAGAACAGCAGCGTGCGGTAGTCCACCTTGGCAAACAGCCCCGCTGCCGCATGGCCTCCGGAGGTGCAGAGGGTGGCCAGCGCCATCAATACGGCGGCGATACAGCCGATGGTGGCCACCGTCAGCTCCGTCTGTGCGTGGGTGACCAGCAGCACCACCACCAGCAGGAACACGGCGCCGCAGGCGATGAAGGCCCGCCGATCCGTGATGGCGGAGGCGGCGTCTGGATAGGTGATATCCGTGGGGCGCTGACTCTCACTCTCCCGCAGGATGCGGCGGAAGCAGAAGTAGAAGTACACCACCGTGGCCACCAGACAGATCAGCACGATAACGCCGGTGTTGGTGAGGAAATCGAAGAAGGTCAGACCCAGCGAGGTGCCGATGATGATGTTGGGGGGATCGCCGCACATGGTGGCGCTGCCGCCCAGATTGGCACAGAAGATCTCCGCCAGGATCATGGGAACCGGGTCAAAGCGCAGGGTGCGGCCCAGCTCCGCCGTGACGGCGGCCAGAAACAGAATGACGGTGATGCTGTCGATGAACATGGACAGCACGGCTGCCATGACCATGAAGCACACCAGCAGCGGCACGGTGCGGTAATGGACCGCCTTGGCCAGCTTCAGGCACAGCCAGCGGAAGATGCCCACGTGGCCCATGCCCTCCACCATCACCATCATGCCCGCAATGAACACGATGGTGGACCAGTTGATGCCGCCGGAGGACTCCGATGCGCCGTACCAGAAGGTGCTCTGGCCGAAGGCGGACAGGTTCAGGGTATCCCAGATGGCCCCGCCGTCGTGCATACAGACACCGAATACCAGCACCAGCATCAGTGCGCCGCAGCCCAGCGTCACCCACTGGCGGGGGATGCGGTCCAGCACGATCAGCAGGAACATGATGACAAAAATTATGCCTTTGTGCTGTGCTCATTTTGGCCTGTCTGGGTCTCATGGGTTACAGTTATT
>OGXQ01002903.1_pt1 | contig 10861 bp, 6 predicted proteins | sample 1576291 | NCBI WGS metagenome assembly OGXQ01 (sample SAMEA3541575, study PRJEB24748) | human gut metagenome | biome: human gut; feature: human-associated habitat; material: faeces | place: China | collected 2012 | reverse complement strand
TGCGTTCGCCGAAACCGGTGCCGCGCGCGTAACCGCCGGTCAGACAGAACGGCATGTCCGCGCCCAGCGTGGCCGCGACTTCCTGCAGGCGTTCGATCGGCCAATCGAGATCCCACAACGTGTTCAATGCCAGAATCGTCGCCGCCGCATCGGCGGAACCGCCGGCCATGCCCGCGCCGACGGGGATGCGCTTGTCGATGTTCAACGCCACGTCCGGCTCATGGCCGCTCGCTTCGGCCATGGCGAACAATGCCAGCACGGCGTGGTTGCGGCGCATATCGCTGCCGGAAGAGGCTAGGTCGCCCAGATACGCGCCCTCGAGATTCAGCGAGAAGCCGCTTCCCGGCGCTTTGCGCGTGGCGGTGACGGTGTCGTATACGCCGACCGCGCAATAGATGGTGTCGAGTTCATGACGGCCGCCCCATTCGGCATGCGACGGGCCCACATGCAGGGTCAGATTCGTTTTCGCCGGGCAGTCCACGCTCACGGCGTTGATGGTGGCCATTCCGATGGCGGGCGAATCAATGGTGCTCATGACGCGAACACCTCATCCAACGCGCGTGCCAACGCCACGAATTCGTCGATGGTGAGCGTCTCGCCACGACGGGTCGGGTCGATGCCGGCCTTCTCGAACGCTTCGGACGGCACGATTTTCTTCAATGCGGCGTGCAGGGTCTTGCGGCGCTGCCCGAAAGCCGCGTCGATCAAACGGAACACGGTTTCGCGATCCACCACGGAACCGTCCGCATTGTCCGCGGCGGGGGTGTGACCGCCCGGGTAGCGCTTGAACAGCACCAGCGCGGAATCGACGTTCGGGGCCGGCCAGAACACGTTGCGGCCGATGACGCCCACGCGTTCCGCGGTGCCGTACCATGCGAGCTTCACGCTCGGCGTGCCGTAGATCTTCGAACCGGGCTTCTCGCTCAAACGGTCCGCCACTTCCTTCTGCACCATCACCAGGAAGGTGCCCAGATTGTCGAAACGTTCCAACAGGGTGAGCAGAATCGGCGTGGCCACGTTGTACGGCAGATTGGCCACCAGCGTGAAGGAATCGTCATCCTTGAAATCGGGCAGATTCTCCGGATTGACGGTAAGTGCGTCGCGGTTGACCACACGGAAGCGGTCCACGGCGTCCGGCATGAATTCGGCGATGGTTTTCGGCAGGCGTTCGGCGACCGGCGGGTCGATTTCCACAGCCGTCATCGTGGCGCCGGTTTCCAGAATCGCCAGCGTCAGCGAACCCAGTCCGGGACCGACTTCCAGCACATGGTCGTCGGCGGTCACGCCGGCCTCGCGCACGATGCGACGCACGGTTCCCGGATCAATCACGAAATTCTGCCCGAATTTCTTCGTCGGGCTGATACCCGCGTCGGCGGCGATGCATCGGATGTCGGCCGCCCCCAGCAAATGGCCCTGCGTATGCTCGTTCACGTTTTCCGTCATTCCCTCTTCTGTCATTCCCTCATTATCCGTTCATGCCGGTACGAAAATCGTTGGCGATTAGCCGGATCAGTACCATCCGGTCTGTTCGGAGTGCTGCCACGCCGCGGACGGGCTGCCGTACCGCTGTGCGATGTAGCTCAGACCCCAGTCGATCTGCACGGCGGCATCGTCCTTCCAATTCGCGCCGAACGTGGCCATTTTGCTGCCCGGCAACGCTTGTGGAATACCGTATGCGCCCGAATACACGTTTTCCGCGCTCCAGCTCCATCCGGATTCGCGATTCCAGAGTTTGACCAGATCCGTCCAGTTCTGGCCTGTCCAGCCGCGCTGCGCCGCCGCGCCGGAAGCGTAGGCCTGTGCCTGTGCCGCGGAAGGATGGTACAAGCGGCAGCCTGCGGAAGGATTGCTCGGCTGCGGCGTGGGCTGCGGTTTGGGCTGGGGTGCGGGAGTCGGCTGCGGCGTGGGCTGCGGTTTGGGCTGGGGTGCGGGAGTCGGCTGCGGTGCAGGGGTTGGTGTGGGGGTCGGTGCCGGATCGTCCTTCTTGCCGTCGTCCGTCTTGCCGTTATCGCCGTTATCGCTGTTGCTGTTGCCGTTGCCGCTGTTGTCGGATTTGTCGGATTTGTCGGTATCGTCCGTAGTTTTTTCCGGTCCGACCGCAATGACTTTGTCGATGGCGATTTTCGTGGTCTTCTCTCCGGTCAGCGTCTCGCTTTCCTTCACGCCATCCACGTAGGTGACGGCGTACGTCTGCTGGATTTCGCCGTTTTCGCCTTCCTGCCGTACCGTGACTTCGCCCGGCTGCAGGTTCGGGTCGATGATGGTCTGCGTGCCGAACGGCACTTCCTTCGTGCGGGTCTCCTCACCATGCGTCACGCGGCGGACGCGCAGAATGGTCGTCTTGCCGTCCTTTTCGACACTGACGCGATCCTCCTTGCCCAACGTGATGCCTTTGGCGTCAAGAATGGAGGCAGCGGGCAGCTTGCCGTTCGGCGCCATCGAGCTTTTCCCGTCCGCGATGACGGTGACGGGCCCCTTCTGGTTGATGATGAGACCGCCGGTGAGCTTGTTGTAGACGTTGCTGATATTGACGGTGATTTTCGCCGCTTCGGTTTCGTTTTGGTTGAAGAAGTCCAGCAACTGCTCGGCGCTGGACGCGACCGTCCAGAACGGCACTTCCTGGCCGTCGATGGTGATGGTGGTCTGGTATGCGCTCTGCACGTTCACCACATCATGGTTCTTCAGCATGCTGGTCGGGCTGGTCGATTCCACCAGGTCGTGCGTTTTGACTTTCACGCCCTGCTCCTGCAGCAGACGGTCCACGCTCATCGCATATGTGGTCACCGTGGTGGTCTCCCCATTGACGGTCAACGCCACGGATTTGCGCGCGCCCACACCAAACGCCAACGCCGAAGTCAAAGTCAATGAGGCCACGCATGCCATGACGCGGACACGACGAAGCGTCACGAATCTCCGAGGGGTCCACCTTCTCGTCATTTATCCTCTTTTCAGCGCTGCCTACAACGCCGTTATTGTAACGGCTCAGCTGGAACGGTCGCCGTGCTTTCCGATGGTTTTATCCATACCGCCACATTTTTGAAAGCAGGTGCGAAAAGCGAAAAATAAAAAGGGGGCAGGAGAGAAGGGGATGTCCTGCCCCCGGTCGGACGAGACAGGTTGGGGGACGTCTCGTCCGCTTTGCCAGAAGTCTCAAGTTGGGGGAAGACTTCTGGAGCACTTACCCATGGTAAGAGGTCCAAGCCCGTCATACGGGTTCGAGCCTCCTGTCGGGATCGAACCGACGACCTGCCGCTTACAAGGCGGCCGCTCTGGCCATCTGAGCTAAGGAGGCATGTCCTCTTTTGCTATGAAAACAACAGAGGAACGATGAATAGCATAACCAGCGCTTCCACCGCAGTCAACTTAGCATTGCGGGTTGAGACGCGCCGGCTGCCCGTAAGGGGTTATTCGCCCGTGGTGACGGAAATCGGCCCCTTCTTGGCTCCGATGGACGGCATCTTGCCGGCAACGCCGACTTCGCTGTCCTTCAGGCCGATCGATTCCAACAGACCGTCCTTAACCGTCGTCTGGGCGGTGGTCAGCTGGTCCATATCCCAATACTTGCCGTTGATGATCACGGTCGGCGTGGTCATGCTGCCCTTGTAGCTGCCGGACTGATGCCACAGTTCGGAACGCTTCGGCGTGTAAGTGTCGATCGCATCAAGCCATTCCTGATAATCGCGGCCAAACGCCTTGTCCGCAACATCCTTGGAAACACCCGCGGCGATCATCTGCTCCTTGATCTTGGCGTCGCTCACCGACTTGTATGCGGAGCCTTCCTCCGGCTGGAAATCCTCGGCGTAGACCTTCTCCAGGAAGGAGATCAGATGGTTCGGGTCGCTGTCATGCTCGGCCAGGTAGATGGCCGCGTTCGCCGCGCGACTGGAATACTCGTCGGTGGACCAACGGTCCATGAACGCCATGAAATGCAGGTCCAGATTGATCTGGCCGGCATCGACCATCTTCTGCAGGTCGGCGTCCAACTGGCGGTGCAGGTTGCCGCAGCCCGGGCACAGGAAATCCATGTAGAGCTCGACGGTCGGCGCGCCCTCCACAGCCTTGCCGTAGCCGTTCTTGGAAATCAGCAGGCCGCCCTTCTTATCGACGAGCTTCGGAGTGTTCTTCACTTTCTGCAACGCCGTGTACGCTTCCTGCACGGTTTCGGTGGAAGCCTTCGTTTCGGCCTTCTTATGCATGTTGTGGTACACGGTGAACGCGCCGATCGCCACCAGAATCACCAGCACCGCCACCACGATGCCGCCGATGATCGTCTGCTGCTTGCGTTCCTTCTCCATCTGCTCGGCGCGCGCCTTCATCGCTGCGGCCTCAGCGGCCCTACGCTCGGCGCGGCTGGTACGCTTCTGCGCATCCTTGCTGTTCTGGGCCATCGATATTCCTTTCGACCTCACGTTGTTATGCTGGGCACCATACTAGCGATGCCTTGCTATCGATTCGCCGGGAATTCCGTATTGCCTTGCGATTGCGTCGGCAGCTCGCTCAAGTGGCGCAGATACGGCTGTTTACGCAGTGCGCCGCCGCCCAATCGCAGTACGATCGCGCCCGGAGCGGCCACGGCCACAAGCCAGCCGATCGCGCAGAACGCAGCCTGCGCCAGCCCGCTTTCGGAAAGCGGACCGCCAAGCAGCGTCGGCATCGGAATCGTCAATCCAAATATCCACGTATCCATCACGGCATACGGAAGCTGCAGCACGACCGTGGTGAGCGACAAACCCAGCGCGGCCACGGCCAACATGATCAGCGTCCGCACGATGGCGACGCCGAAGCCCTTCACGATGTGCCAGGGCAGTCCCGCCAATCGCAGCAGCCAGTCGGAACTTTTCTTCTCGCCGCCACGTTTGCCTTCGCGCTCGAGCTGCGCCTCCGTGTTGAATCCGATAGTGGCCAGCGCACAGGCGAACAGCAACGCGGCTGCCATCGCCGTCCACAGTGAGAACAGTCCGCAGACGGCCACGGGAATCGCCATCAGCGCGCAGGGGAGCATGCCCCGGCCCAACATCGCGCCACGCTTCACATCGGCGGGATTGGGTGCTTCCGCAACGTTCGGCCCATCCATACCGGGTACCGGCGGGAATGACATTGCGGGCGATTGCTGTGCCGCGGCCACCGTGGCCTGCGGTATGACGGACGGTGGCTGCCGCATGGCGATGCGTTGCAACGCGGGTTTGATGGTCGGGTCGACTTGCGTCGGCGCTTCCGCTGGATTCCATGCGTTCTGGGCCGGCAGCATTTGTGTTGACGGCATGGATTGCGGCATTACCTGCGTGCCTGTCGGCATCGCCCGCGTGCTGCCCACGTTGGGAAGTGCGTCGGAAAGCACGCTGGTCTCGGCATCGTCAACAGGTGCGATCACCTGCGTTGCGCTCGCGTCGGATTGGCTGGTCACTTGTTTCCCGATTACTTGAGTTGCGCTCACATCGGGCTGCCCGATCGCCTGCGTTGCTTCGCTGAGCCTTGGCATCGTGCGCGTGCCGATGGCGTTTTCGCCGGTTATGTCGTCCTGCGATTGCCACAACGTGCGCGGATTGTCGGGCGATTCAACAAAAGGGGGCATCGCCTCCGTATCGCCATCCGCTGCGCCACCATTGTCGGCCGCAACCCACGCCTGCGGATTCAACGCATCCACGGCGATCGCCTGCAGCAAATCGTCCGGCGTGCACCGCTTCGTCCGATCCGGATTGAGCGCCGAACGGAACGCGGCCATCGTGCCCGCGGGAAGTCCCGCAAGATTGGCGCTGCCGGCCGCGGCGCGTTCCAACACGGTCATCATCGGCTTCGTGCCGAACACCGGCTCACCCGTAGCGGCGAACGCCAATACGCTCGCCACCGACCACCAATCGGTCATTTCATCCGATTCCGCGCCATCAATGATTTCCGGCGCGATGAACCCCGGCGTGCCCATCACCAGACCGGTACGCGTCACATGGCTTTCGCCTTCGCCCATAGCGATGCCGAAATCCACCAATACCGGGCCGGTGCTCGACACCATCACATTCGTCGGCTTGATATCGCGGTGCACGATGCCGGCCGCATGCACGGCACGCACCGCCTCAATCAGCTTGCGTGCCAGCCGTTCCAAATCGTCGCCCACATATCGGCCATTGACGCGCACATCCTCACGCAGATTCTTGCCTTCGATCAACTCGGTCACAATAAAAGCCAACGCGTCGTCAAGTTCCATATCCACAATGCCGCACACGCCCGGATGCCGCACCTTCTGCAACGCCATCGCCTCCCTGCGCAGGCGCTCGCGTGCGGTCAACTCGTCGCGCTGCTGCTGCGGGGAATCGTCGTCGGAGAGGGAATCACGCAAAATCTTCATCGCATATTGATGGCCGCCATCGTCCCGCACACGCCATACCGAGCCCATGGCACCCGAACCAAGCCGGGAAATCAACGTGTAGCCGCCAACCAGGCTGCCTGCTTCCAGATTCAATGCGCTTAAGTCGCTCATACTTCCATCGTACTTGGCGTGCAGATTATGCACGCGAATTGACAGGCTGGGGAAAACGCCATGTGCCGCACGTTGAAGTCTGATGAAATCGAATCATCGACATGAAGAAGTGTCTTCACTTGCCGCACGCATCTGCAGCCACTTCACCGAAACCATGAGATGCGGGGCAGTGTTGAATGGTTTCGCGGTTCCGATAAAGGCATCGGAGCCTACGTGTCGTTTGGTTATGAGAATCAAGGAGGAGGCAGACCATGCTGCAAATCAACATGGCTGATGTCATGAACGTCATCGGTTCATTGACACCATATCTGATTGCGATTGGCGTGCTATTCGTGCTCGCGCTGATCATCACCTTCGCCGTCAACAAGAAGACGGTCAAGGACGTGGCGACCCGTAAGATCGTCCATTCCGAATCCTGGCTGGTGGCGCTGGTAGGCATCGTCGTGGCCGTGTCCATGATGCTGACCGGCCCGCTTTCCACGTTGCTCAACAATGCGACCATCACCAAGTACACGCTGTCCGACGCCACGGTTTCCAAGGCCAACGAGCTGGCCAAGGATGTGCAGTCGGAGGCCGTCACCCTGCTGAAGAATGACGATTCCAACCTGCCGCTGTCCGGCAAGAAGGTCAACGTGTTCGGCTGGGGCTCCACCAACCCCGTCTACGGCGGCACCGGCTCCGGCTCCATGTCGAAGCAGTACAAGACCGTCTCCCTGCTTGACGGCATGAAGCAGGCTGGCCTGAAGACCAATACGGAGCTGAGCAAGCTGTACACGGACTACCGCAAGGATCGTCCTGAGGTCGGCATGTTCGCTCAGGATTGGACCCTGCCCGAGGTGCCGGCCAAGCAGTACTCCGACAAGCTGGTCTCCGACGCGAAGGATTTCTCGGACGAGGCCGTGGTCGTGCTGACCCGTGTCGGCGGCGAGGGCGCGGACCTGCCGACGGACATGAAGGCGAAGGGTATCACCTACAAGAACAACTCCAAGGATTATGACGACTTCCAGAAGGGTGAGAGCTTCCTTCAGTTGTCGAAGACCGAGCGTGACATGATCGACCTGGTCACCAGCAACTTCAAGAAGGTGACGCTCGTCTACAACGGCGCGAACACGTTCCAGTTCGATTTCCTCAACGACTATCCGCAGATCCAGTCCGTCGTGTGGTGCCCGCCGGCTGGCCAGACCGGTTTCTCCGCCCTTGGTGAGGTGCTTGCCGGTGAGACCAACCCGTCCGGCAAGACCTCCGACACCTTCCTCAAGGATCTGACCAAGTCGGTGTCCTATAACAACTTCGGCAAGTTCGAATACACCAATATGGCAGACAAGGCAGCCAAGTACAAGGGCTTCACGGGTGACGACGTCACTGCCATTCCGGGCTTTGTCAACTACTCCGAAGGCATCTATGTGGGCTACAAGTTCTATGAGACCGCTTCGGACGAAGGCCTGATCAATTACGACGACACTGTCGCGTTCCCGTTCGGCTACGGCCTGTCCTACACCTCGTTCGATCAGAAGCTCGACAGCGTGAAGTACAAGGGTGGCAAGGTGACCGTCACCGCCACCGTGACCAACACCGGCGATAAGGCCGGCAAGGACGTGGTCGAGGTCTACTACAACCCGCCGTACACCGACGGCGGCATCGAGAAGGCGTCCAAGAACCTGGCCGGCTTCGAGAAGACCAAGGAACTGCAGCCGGGCGAGTCCCAGAAGGTCACCGTCAAGTTCGATGACGACGACATGGCGTCCTACGACTACAAGGGCGCGAAGGCGTACGTGCTGGAGAAGGGCGATTACGACATCTCCATCCAGTCCGATTCGCACCACATGATCGATCACAAGGCGATCACCGTGAAGGACACCGTCACCTACGATTCCGATTCGAACACCCACAATGGCGACAAGACCGTGGCCACGAACCAGTTCGATGATGTGGTGGGCGATGTGACGTACCTGTCCCGCGCCGACCACTTCGCGAACTACAAGGAGGCCACCGCCGCCCCGACCAACTTCGAGATGTCCGACAAGGCCAAGGAAACCTTCTACAACAACTCGAACTACGATCCGAAGAAGTTCGACAAGGATTCCGACAAGATGCCGACCACCGGTGCCAAGAACGGTCTGAAGCTGTCCGATATGTACGGCAAGGACTATGACGACGCCGATTGGGACAAGCTGCTCGACCAGCTCACCTTCGACGATATGGACAACCTCATCGCCAATGGTGGCTATGGCACCCAGGCTGTGAAGTCCGTCGGCAAGATCCAGCTGACCGATGCGGACGGCCCGGCATCGCTGAATAACAACTTCACCGGCGTTGGCTCCATCGGCTTCCCGGCTTCCACGGCATTCGCCTGCACTTGGAACAAGGATCTCGCCAAGCAGTTCGGTGAGATGATCGGCGACATGGCTCACGACATGCACGTGGCTGGCTGGTACGCACCGGCCATGAACATCCACCGCAACGCGTTCTCCGGACGTACCTTCGAGTACTTCTCCGAGGATTCGCTGCTCTCCGGCGTGATGGCATCCAGCGAGATCTCCGGTGCCAAGTCCAAGGGCGTGTACTCCTTCATGAAGCACTTCGCTCTGAATGACCAGGAGACCAAGCGTACGGAAATGCTGTGCACGTGGACGAACGAGCAGGCCATGCGTGAGATCTATCTGAAGCCGTTCGAGATGAGCGTGAAGGAAGGCGGCGCCCAGGCCGTGATGAGCTCCTTCAACTACATCGGCAACACCTATGCCGGCGCCGACAGCGCGCTGCTGCAGACCGTGCTGCGCGGCGAGTGGGGCTTCAAGGGCTTCGTCCTGACCGACTACTTCGGCGGCTACGGCTACCAGAACGCCGATCAGGAAGTGCGTGCGGGCAACGATTCGATGCTTGCCACCACCAAGATCACCAACCACATCACCGATAAGTCCGCCACTTCCGTGAAGGCCATGCGTCAGGCCGCGCACAACATCCTGTACACGGCCGCCAACAGCTGGCAGTACGCGAATGGCGAGCCGAAGGTCGCCACCCCGATCTGGAAGACCGCCATGTACGTGGCTTGGGGCGTGGTTGCGGTGCTCGTGATCGGTCTGGAGATTGTGGCCATCAAGCGGTACCTGAACCGCAAGAAGGCTGTCGCCACGGTCGAGTCGGCTGCAGAACCGGTTGCCGCCGGCCCGGCCAATGCCGAGTGAGCTGCCTGATCAGCGATAACTGAAGTAATAACTGAAAACAGTCGGCTACAGGCAGCATTAGCAATGGTCAGCGATTCGAATGACCAAAGCTGAATATCCAGTAGCCGAACAACAAAGCCGGGAGCCTCCGCTAACCACGGAGCTTCCGGCTTTTGTTATGCGAGAACCGTGGTTGGATCGCAAAATGCGGATGTGGTTGTGTTGTTTTCTGAATAAACAATTCCAAATTGTTCGGAGCCGTAGGATACATAGGACGTTCTTTTGTCAAACGCATGGAAGCCTCTGACAAATCTCCGGTTTTCAAATTCCACCCCCTGATTTTGCCTCCATACCACTCAAAAGAACGCTCACGTATCTCGCCAGTCAAATGATAAGGTTTGGCAAGAGGTATCAATTTCGTTCCTTCTATCCGATACCCTTCAGGGATTTCATCTTCTTCAAAACTTCGGTTCTGTACCAATTCCGCATACAAGCCTCCATCACCAGCGTGGTTGATTTCCTCGAAAAACACACCGTACATGGAAGAAGAAATATCAGTCCCCTTTTGTCGTAAATTTACCACAACCTCTTCCGTTATCTGGGACATATTCTGGCATCCCATGACCAATGGAAAAAACAAGACTCCGAAAAGCCATTCTCGAATATACATATTTTTTTATTTTTGATACCTTAAAAACATAATAAAGAATTTGTATTCATCCTCACAAAACGATTTTCAACATCGTAAAATTTCCCCTACTTTCTACTTTTAATAAGTATATTCCCGAAGAAAGTCCGTGTGTATCCCATTCATAATGGTTTACACCAGTCAAAATCGCACAACGTATCAAAACGCCATTCATTTCGAATAACATAGCCCTACAATCATCTTCCACCGGTTGAGAAAATGAAATATGTAAGCCCCCCTCATGTCGTTGAACATTTACCTTTATTTTCCCCGAACCAATTCGTTCCACTCCGTCACCTTTTTCCACCATCAGGGTTTGCGACACGGGAGCGGCTGCCGCATAAAGCAAGTTTCCCGTTTGTAAGGCGGTGATTTCAGCCTCCCCGGGCGACAAGGCCCGAATACGGCATCCGTCCACCACTTCGGCTACCTCAGGACGGCTGCTCCGGAAAGTCAATGACAGGCCGGAAGTGGCCATGGCCGAGGGAGTCAGCCAGATTTACCAGTTCTCCCGGATCCTTCTGCAAATTGAACAAC
>OGXQ01002902.1_pt1 | contig 10863 bp, 4 predicted proteins | sample 1576291 | NCBI WGS metagenome assembly OGXQ01 (sample SAMEA3541575, study PRJEB24748) | human gut metagenome | biome: human gut; feature: human-associated habitat; material: faeces | place: China | collected 2012 | reverse complement strand
CTCCATCCCAACTGCACATACCGTACTCCACGAAAACGACTACATACAGGCTGTCATGTTGCGCTGCGACCCGCAGATCGGGCTGATCCGCTCGTGGGATTTCGGCGAGTGGAACTACCCGGTGATCATCGACAACATGATGAACCTCGAAATGCTTTTCTGGGCGTCGAAGTACACGGGTGATCCCGTTTACCGAGACGTGGCCGTCCGCCATGCCGACATCACGATGAAAAATCACTTCCGTCCCGATGCCAGTTCCTACCATGTCGTGAGTTACAATGCCGATGGTACGGTCGAGAGCCGGGGCACGTTCCAGGGCTATTCCGACTCTTCGGCGTGGGCCCGCGGACAGGCTTGGGGCCTCTATGGTTACACGATGTGCTACCGCGAGACGGGCGACGCGAAGTATTTGAAACATGCCGAACGTATCGCCGACTTCATCATGCACCACCCGAATACCCCCGCCGACCGCATTCCTTACTGGGACTACAACGCTCCCGACATTCCCGACGCTCCGCGCGACGCATCGGCTGCGGCCGTCGTTTCGTCGGCGCTGTTCGAACTTTCGACGATGGTTCCCGAGGCCCGGGGCAAGGCGTATTTCGACTATGCCGAAATGCTGCTGGTGAACCTTTCGTCGGATGCTTACCTCGCGCCGAAAGGTTCGAACGGGGGCTTTATCCTGATGCACAGCGTCGGCCACCTGCCTGCCGACAGCGAGATCGACACCCCGCTCAACTACGCGGATTACTACTACCTCGAAGCCATCGGGCGTTACCTTGCGCTGCGCGGCCTCGACCCGCAGCGGATTTGATTCCGGCTACAAAAAACCTAAAACCACCTATATATTATGAAACACATTTTGACGAAAATTTCGGCGTTCTGTTTCGTGGCTTCAGTCCTGTTTTCCACAGGCTGTCTGAAAGACGACACGGATAACTCGGGCAACGGCAACGGCCCGGGTTCCACGGAACCGACGATCCCCGGCAACAGCGTGATCGAGGCGGGCGTGTTCGAGGCCCTGAACCTCGATTATCCCGGACTTGCCGCCGTGAAGGCTTACTACGAGGCCTACGAGTACTACCTGGCCGCCCAGGCCCTGCTGGAATACTACCGCAGCCGTACGGGTGTTATCAACGGCAACGTGAATCTGATAGCGCCTTCGATCTCAGCCGACGAACAGTTGTGGGCCGACTATGCGCTCTCCAAAGGTGAATACCGCTTCTACAACGAGGGCTATTCTGACGGCGACAAGCCTTATTCGTACCTGACTTCGAACAAACTCGACTGGACGAAGCGTTCTTCGGCATCGGCCGGGGAGCGTTTCGGCCTGCACCGCCTGCAATGGATGGTTCCGCAGGGCAAGGCTTACCGCACGTCGCTCGATGAAACCTACACGACGGAGTGGGTGGCGGTCTACAAGGACTGGCTGGAGAAATTCCCCCGCCCGACGGGCGATGTGGACTACGAGGACCCCTCGACACAGCCGGCCGAGATTCGCGACCAGCTCTATGCCTGGCGTCCGATAGATGTCGCTTACCGTGTTGAGGACCAGTGCGATCTGATCTATTACTTCATGCAGTCTTCGAACTTCACGCCGCAGTGGCTTTCGGCTTTCCTGAACAACATGGCCGAGCAGGTCGAGCATGTCAGGGCGCATTACTCCGCTGACGAGGCCGTAAAGGCCAAGCAGGCGCATGCCGTGTTCCGCGCCGGTACGATCTTCCCCGAGATGAAGAATGCCGCCGCATGGGTCGAAAGCGGTTCCGGCTCGATGAACGAGGGGCTCGACACGCGTGTCTTCGACGTGCTGAACCTCGAATACGGCGGCCTTACCAAGGTGAAGCGTGCTTACGATATCAAGGACTACTACAAGGCCCTCGAAGAGGTGCTCAACTACTACCGTACACGTACCCATGGGTTGAATCCCAACGTCGACCTGGCGACTTCGAAAGCGACCGACAACGAGCGCAAGTGGGCCGATAACGCGCTTCGGGAAAACGACTTCCGGTTCTATGTGAAGAACTATTTCGATGAGGCGGCCGGAACCGAGATTCCCTATTCGTACAAGAGCGGCGATGGCATCGACTGGCAGCTTTGGCCTTCGAAACCCGACCAGGAGGAGCGTTACCAGCTTCACCGCCACCAGTGGATGCTCCCGCAGGCCAAGACCTACTACGACACCAAGGACGAGAAGTACGTCGCCAACTGGATCGAGGTCTATGGCGACTGGCTGAAGCAGAATCCCAAACCCGATGTCGACCTCGACTATACGCTTTATCCCGAGAACCAGGCTCCCGCATACCGCAATGCCGGCTGGTCGTGGCGTCCGCTCGACGTGGCGGCCCGCGTGAACGACCAGTGCTCGCTGCTGGAGTATTACCAGCAGTCGGAGACGATCGACATCGATTGGCTTTCGACGGTGTACTGGCATCTCGACGAGCAGGTGAACCACATCATTAAGAATTACTCGACCACCTCGAACCACCTGATTACGCAGGCCCAGGCCGTGACGTTTGCCGGCGTGCTGTTCCCCGAGCTGAAAAACGCCTCGAAATGGGTCGAGAGCGGTTCCACGGTGCTCAACAACGAGGTTACCGCGCAGTATTTCCCCGACGGATGGCTCAAGGACGGCGACCTGCACTACCACATCGCCGGCATCGAGGATTTCCGTTCGACGATGCTCGTCGCCCAGCTCAACGGACAGTCCAACCGCTTCCCGGCGAGCTATGTCGAGTCGATGCGCAAGATGACCGAGGTGGTGATGAACATGGTCTATCCCGACTACACGGTTCCCAACATGACCGATACGCGCCGCGACACGTGGACCAAGAGCGTGCTCAAGCGCAACCTGACCAACTACGCCAACCTCTTCCCCGACAACACGCAGATGCTGTGGATGGCGACCGAAGGTGTCTCGGGTACGCAGCCCGAGACCAAGGTCAAGACCTTCCCCGATGCGGGTTATTACGTGATGCGTACGGGCTGGACGAAGTCCGACATGATGATGGTCGTGCAGAACACCCCCGAAGGTCCTTCGAAGAAGTGGCATCGCCAGTATGACAACAACACGTTTGAATTCTGGTGCAAGGGTCGCAACTTCTTCCCCGACTCGGGCTGCTATACCTATACGACCGGTTCGACCCGCAACAAATACGCCGCTTCGACGGCGCACAATACGGTGACGCTCGACGGCAAGAACGTCTCCGGCGAAGGCAGGATGCTCCTGCAGGAGTCGAAATCGACTTCGTCGTTCGATTACGAGGTGCTGGTGCTCGAAAACCCGTCGTACGCCAACCTGACGCACCGCCGTGCCGTCTTCATGGTGGCCGACAAGTTCTACGTGATCCTCGACGAGGCTTATGGCTCGGCAGAGGGAACCGTCAACCTGAATTTCAATATCACCGAAGGAACCGACGCGCAGGTGGTGCTCGATCCGGCCAAGGGCGGTTTCCATACGGCCTTCTCCGACGGCAACAACCTGTTGGTGCGCACCAAGTCCAGCAAGGCGGGCACTTTCGTCGAAAAGGCGGGCTTCGTCTCCTACAACATCGACAAGTCGGCCGACCGTCAGGCTTACCAGCTCAATGTGGTGAAGACGGCCGACGAGCCCGTGACGCGTTTCATTACCATCCTGCTGCCTTTGTCCGATCCGCAGTCCGAGACCGTGAACGTTACGGCCGACGCCTGGTCGGCCAACGGTGCTGTCGTCCGGGTTACCATCGGCGAAACGAACTACAAGCTCACCTATACGCTGTAACCTAAAAAATTAACCGATATGAACAACGTGTCAAAACTCCGAAACGCATGTTTCGCCTGGCTGACCGTCGCCCTGTTGGCGGTGGCGGCTGCGGCCTGCGAAGACGATAAAACCAGCGGCGGCGACCTGCGGCTCTACTATCCGGCGGTCAGCAACATCGGTCCTTCGATGAGCTTTATTTCAGGTGTGCCGACCTATTACGGCCCTGCGCCCTCGAATTTCGCCATTGCGGGCATCACCCTCGACGGCACAGCCGTTACGAGCGACAGCTTCACGATCAGCGCCGAAACGGGCGCCGTGAGCATCTCCAATACCGACGGCATTGCAACCGGACTCTACAAACTGACCATTACGTGCCAGGCCAACGGCGCGGCTTACACTTTCCGCGACATCTTCGAGGTCAGCATGTTACCCTCGACCCCGGTGGAGATCGAGGTCAGTTCCCCGACGTTGACGATTCCCTACACCGAGGTCGCTACCTCCAAAGAGTCGGTATCCGTCGCGCCGCTCGGCGAGTCGGTGGCCGTCACGGGCTATGAGCTCGTGCAGCCGGAGGACCAGAACTACTTCTCGATTTCGAAGTTGGGCGTCGTCACGCTCAACAGCTCGTTCAAAGGCGAGATCCTGCCGGGCGTTTACCCGCTGCCGATTAAAGTCTCGACGCATGCCGGTTCGGCCGTTTATGAGAACCTGCTGACGGCTAAGATCACCAGCGAACCGCTCTCGGTGACCTATACCCCCGCTACGGGCCGTATGGAGCACGACATGGCTTTCCAGAGCGCTGTACCCGTGTTGAAGGGTTCGCCCGAGGAGATGAGGTGGGCGGTCAAGGGCGTTACGCCCGAAACCGATGTCTTCACGATCGACGCCGCTACGGGTGTGCTGTCGGTTGCGGCCGGCAACGGCCTTCCGATCGACGGGCAGTATATCGTCGACGTGACGGTTTGGAACAGCTACGGGTCGACCGATTTCGAAGGCGTCTATACGCTGACCGTGATCGACTACATCGCGCCCATCGAGGCCGACAAGTTTGCCTATGATCCCGTCGAGGCGATCCAGGGCGGTGAATTCACGGCTTCGAAGAAGGACGGTTTCGTCGGCGACGAGGTGACCTTCTCGCTGGGTACGCTCGACGCCAAGCTGGTCGGACAACTCACTGTCAATGCGGAGACCGGCGCCGTTTCGGCCAAAAAGGGCCATTCGATCCCCATCGGAACCTATACCGTTCCCGTGGTCGCCACCAATGCCAAGGGTACGGCCGAAACCAGCATTTCGCTGACCGTCAGGGAGAATCCCTATTTCTTTACGACGATCACCTACGGCAACAATCTGGGCCTGACGCCCGTGGCGAACTATGCCAACCAGTTCTATTTCCCCACACAGGAGGATATCGTACCCCTGACGCCGACTACCGATGCCAAGGCGGGTACGGAAATTCTGTGGTCGGTCAAGACCAAGCACCAATGCGGCGGTACGACGATCGACCCTGCGACGGGTGTTATCTCCCTCGACGGCTACAAGTCCGGCAATGGCGGTCTGATTCTCGTGACTGCTACGGCAGGTAAGGGCATGGTGGGCGAGACTACGGTCACGGTTCCCGTGTTCTTCTCCTTCCACGTCGCCGTAAACGGTGTGACGGTGCGTTACAAGCCGTTCGTTATTCAGGTCAACCCGCGCAAGGGCATTACCTCCCAGGCGCCGGATATCAGCGGCGTGTCGAACCTCTCGTCGATGCTGATGGACTACCGCCGTACATTCACCTACTACAACATCGGCGGTCCCGAGTCGCACATCGACGGCCAGCCCAACGTTGCGAATTCGTTCATGAACCAGATGTGGGCGGTCTACAATGCGCAGACGGGCATTACCAAACCTGCCGGTACGGGGGCGAAGGATCCGTTGTCGTATTTCGCCAACAAGGCCAACCTGAACCTGGCCATGCTCTATGTCGACCAGACGACCAAGTCGATCGTGGTGAATTCCAACAAGTGGATCGACGCCAACGGTGTTGCCGCCAACGGTGCGTTGATGGGCCAGATTACGTTCGTGACCAACGGCGACGAAAGCGGCGTCAACGACGGCGGAAAAATCTTCCCCGCGTGGATTTGGTTCGACGAGAAATTTTAAACCTAACTGAACATGAAACCAATGAATAAAAGCATATACCGGGCTGCCGGGCTGAGAGGGGTTTTGACCCTTCTCGCCCTGGTGCTGGCCTTCACGGCGGCGGCCCAGAACAAGGTGACGGGTACGGTCGTCGACGAGAACAACCAGCCTGCGATCGGCGCCAACATCATCGTCAAAGGTTCGACGCAGGGCGTTTCGACCGACGTGAAAGGAACGTTCTCGATCGCGGTCAAGAAAGGCGACGTGCTGGTCTTCTCCTACCTGGGTTACAAGTCTCAGGAGGTGAAGATCGCAGCCCAGACGCGCTTGGAGATCAAACTCGAACCCGAGGAGAACGTGATGGACGAAGTGGTGGTCGTGGGTTACGGCGCTGTGAAACGCGGCGACCTTACGGGCGCCGTGGCGTCGGTCTCGGCCAAGGGGATCGAAGGTTATAAGTCGGGTTCGGTGATGGAAGCGCTGGGCGGCCAGGTCGCCGGTGTGCAAATTACCTCGACCGACGGTACGCCGGGAGCCGGATTCGACATCAAGGTCCGCGGCGTGGGTTCGGTCAACGGCGACACGTCGCCGCTGTTCATCGTCGACGGGTTCCAGGTCGACAATATCGACTACCTCTCCAACTCGGACATCGAGGCGATCGACTTCCTGAAAGACGCTTCGTCGGCTGCCATCTACGGTTCACGCGCCGCCAACGGCGTGGTGATGGTGACCACCAAGTCGGGTAAGATAGGCCGTCCGATCGTGACCTACAACGGTTCGGCCAGCTACCGCAAGATTTCCAAGACGCTCGACCTGCTCTCGCCCTACGAGTTCGTGAAACTCCAGACCGAGGCGTGGCCCGACAAGTTCAGCACGACCTACTACAAGGAGGGCGACGACGACAACGGCCTGCCTTACCGCTACCAGTCGATCGACGACTACATCGGCCTGGGCGGTGTCGACTGGCAGTCGGAGACCTTCCGTCCCACCTGGTCGCAGGACCACAATGTTTCGGTGTCGGGCGGTACAGACAAGACCAAGTATTCGTTTGCATTCTCCGACTTCCTCGAAAACGGTATCTTCACCAACAGCTCGTTCAATAAGATCACGGCGAAAATGCGTATCAACCAGAAGATTACGAAGCGTATTACCCTCGATGCTACGGTCAACTACGCCAATACCGACAAACGTGGTATGGGTACTTCGGGCGACAACGGGCGTTTCAACATGCTGGCGCAGATTCTCCGCGCACGTCCCACGGGCGGCCTGCGAATGACCGACGAAGAACTGCTCGCCGCGGCGATCGATCCTCTGGAACTGGAATCTTCCGAGTCGCTGTCGCAGGTGAACCCCATCAAGCAGGCCCAATCGGTGACCAACACCAAGCGGGCGGAGATGTGGTCGGCCAACATGGCGCTGACCGTCGACTTTGGCCGTGGCTGGAGCTTCAAGACGGCCGGAACCTACAATACGACCAATACGCGCACGGACCTTTTTTACCGCGATGGCTCGAAAGAGGCTTACCGCAACGGCCAGACCCCCTTCGGCTCGACCCGCATGGCCCGCAACGTGCGCTGGACCAACTACAACCAGTTGATGTACACCTATAAGGGCAAGAGCAACCACGAATTCGACGTGCTGCTCGGCCAGGAGACCTCCTACAACAATTCGGAATACCTGCTGGGCGAGTCTACCGACTTCCCGTTCGACAACCTCGGCAACGACAACCTCGGCCTGGGCGCTACGCCCAGCAAGGTCGACACGTCGTTCGAGGAGAAACTGCTCATTTCGTTCTTTGCCCGTGCCAATTACAGCTACAAGGGCCGCTACCTGCTCTCGGCGACGGTCCGTGCCGACGGTTCGACGGTGTTCAGCGACAATCACAAGTGGGGCTTCTTCCCGGCATTCTCGGCCGCGTGGCGTATCTCGGAGGAGAATTTCATGAAGCAGCAGGAGGTCATCTCGAACCTCAAACTGCGTGCAGGATGGGGTATCGTGGGTAACGACCGCATCTCCAACTACCTCTCGATGGACCTCTATTCGCAGGGCAAGTACGGCTACGGCAACGGCATCATCACGGTGCTTTCGCCCAAGCAGTTGGCCAACAAGGACCTCAAATGGGAGGCTTCGCAGAGTACCAACCTTGGTATCGACCTGGGCCTGTTCAACAACCGCCTGAACATTACGGCCGACTTCTTCCTGAAGGATACGAAGGACCTGCTGATGGCTTCGAACAAGGCTTACGTCTCGGGCTTCGCCTCACAGTGGAAGAACGTGGGCAAGATCCGCAACAAAGGTATCGAACTGGCAATCAACTCGACGAACATCGCATCGCAGAGCGGATTCCGCTGGACCACCGATTTCAACATCTCGTTTATCCGCAACGAACTGCGTTCGCTGGCTGACGGAGCTTCGAGTATGGATGTCAATTCGAGTTGGAACGGCGACTACTCGACCTCGGACTATATCGCACAGATCGGATCGTCGCTGGGCCAGATTTACGGCTACCAGTTCGACGGCGTCTACCAGAGTTCCGACTTCAACGTCGACGCCGCTACAGGCCAGCTCGTGCTCAAGGACGGCGTGACGGACATTTCCGAGCATGCGGGAGTCGCCGTGCGCCCCGGTATGGTGAAGTATAAGGACCAGGACGGCGACGGCAAGATCACGACCGGCGACCGTACGGCGATCGGCAACGGTACGCCCAAATGGTACGGAGGTATCACCAATACCTTTATGTTCAAGGGCGTCGATCTGAGTTTCCTGTTCCAGTTCAACTACGGCAACGAGGTCTACAATGCTACGCGTATTTACGCTTCGCAGACGCAGGACCAGCGTTCGAACATGATGGCCGAGACGGCTGGCCGCTGGACGGCGACCAACGCTTCCAATTCGGTTCCCGCCTGGAACGGTTATATAAAGAACGAGATTTACTCCCGTTTCATCGAGGACGGTTCGTTCCTGCGCCTGAAGAACCTGACGGTCGGTTATACCTTCCCGCAGCTGTGGACGCGCAAGTTCTACGTTTCGAAACTGCGCATCTATTTCACGGCCCAGAACCTCTTCGTCGTGACGGGCTATACGGGCTACGATCCCGAGGTGAGCATGCGTGCGTCGAATCCCATGACGCCGTCGCTCGACTGGGGCGCCTATCCGAAGAGTAAAGTTTATACGTTTGGTGTCGACCTGACCTTCTAAAAAAACGCAAGAACCATGAAAAAAATATTATATAGTATACCGATGCTCTGCCTGCTGCTGGCTTCGTGCTCCGACTTGTTGCAGGAGGAGTCCTACATCGAAACCGGCAAGGACAACTATGTGAACAATGCGTCCGAGGCCGAAACCGTGCTGATGGGCGTTTACAAGAATCTGGCGAACGAGTACCTCTATTCCTACCACCTGTCGTTGCTGTTCACCATCTCGACCGACATCGCGCAGTGCGAGGGCAGTGCGAACACGAGTTTCCGAGAAATCCCGACCAACTCACACACCGCCAGCAACGCCGAGATCATGCGGACGTGGCAGAAACTCTACGCTTCGATCTATGCGGCCAACGATTTTATCGAGACCGTTTCAGCCCGCAAGGACAGTTGGGGAGCCAGCAACCGCGAGCTGGCCGAAATCTACCTGGGCGAGGCCCGTGCGCTGCGTGCGCTGTTCTATTTCGAACTGGTGCGCTGGTACGGAAACATCGTGCTGATGAAGTCGACGGCCGAGTCGGACCTTCCGGCTACGGAGTATGTGCAGGCCAGTCCCGCCGAAGTCTATGCGTTCATCGAGGAGGACCTGAAATATGCTTCCGAAGTTCTCCCGTGGGCTGTCGACGATACGAAGCGTTCTTCGACGGCTTACCGTTTCTCCAAAGGCTCGGCGCTGGGCTTGCTGGCCAAGGTCTACTGTACGTGGGCCGGTTATCCCGTGCGCGACGAGTCGAAGTGGGAAGAGGCTGCCAAGGCTGCCCGCCGCGTCGTGGAGTCGGGCAAGCACCGCCTGATTCCCGATTACGAGACGGTTTGGTACAACACCTGCAACGGCATCTGGGATGCCGGCGAGAGTCTGATCGAAGTGTCGTTCTACTCGCCGACGGGCCTCGACTCCGACAACACTGCCGGGCGTATCGGCAAGTGGAACGGCGTTGTGGCGACGACCGTCGAAGGCGTGCGCGGCCGCAACGTGGGTAACTGGAAGGTGACCTACAATTTCACCCGCGAATGGGCGAAGCACAACGATCCCCGCATGGCGCTTTCGATCGCCGACTACAAATACCCGAACGACGATAAAATCCCGGTGACTTACTTCTCGACGGTGACCAACCCTTCGGAGGATAACCTCAACAAGCAGCGCCAGCTCTTTACGCCGGCCAAATGGGATACCGAGAAATACGTGGGGTCGGCCAACTACATCATCAACAACGACAAATCGAACGTCAACTGGTATGTGCTGCGTTATTCGGAGGTGCTGCTGCTCTTTGCCGAGGGACTCAACGAATCGGGCGGTTCGATGGCCGATGCGATCGACGCCGTGAACGCTGTGCGCCGCCGCGGTTTCGGCGATACGCAAATCTTCTTCGAAGTTTTTGTCCGACGGTTTGAAACGACTCATCGTCAGGAACGATCCGCCGCGATTGAAGATGTCGTCGGCCAGCAGGAAGTCGATCTCGGTGATTTTCGGCGTGTCGGTGAACAAAGCGGAATATCCGCCGTGCAGTCCGAGCACCCGGTATCCTTTCTGTAAAAACGTTTTTGCCACGCTACCGACCACAGTGTTCATTCCGGGAGCAGGCCCCCCGCCCGTCAAAATTGCAATTGCATCCATTTCTTTTATTTTAAAGTTTAAGTTCTATCGGTTCCGGCCCTTGCGCCGGATATTTTTTCGTTTGAGCGATCCAAAAATACAATTTATTTTTAATATTTTTTAACAATTTTTGAGATTTATTACCGCATTTACCGCTTTTTTAACACGACGCTACGGCAGTACCACACCCTACCCGAGCAACC
>OGXQ01002894.1_pt1 | contig 10875 bp, 10 predicted proteins | sample 1576291 | NCBI WGS metagenome assembly OGXQ01 (sample SAMEA3541575, study PRJEB24748) | human gut metagenome | biome: human gut; feature: human-associated habitat; material: faeces | place: China | collected 2012 | reverse complement strand
CTATTGTATTTATACAGCAGCTTGGCAGAGGACTTAGAAAAGCCGAGAACAAGGACTACGTGGTAATTCTTGATTTTATTGGAAACTATAATAACAATTTTATGATTCCGGTGGCATTGTCCGGGGATAGAACTTATAATGCGGATACGATCAGAAAATATGTGATTTCAGGGAATAATACGATACCTGGAGCATCCACCGTACATTTTGATGAAATTGCAAAAGAAAAAATATTCAATTCTATTGATAAGATCCGAGGAATGAAATCGATTATAAGAGAAAGCTACATTTCTCTGAAAAATAGAATTGGACGAATTCCCCTGTTGTATGACTTCTATGAGCAGGGAGAGATTGATCCGTTGGTAATTATCAAAGAATATAAGACATATTGGCAGTTCCTGGAAGCTGTTGAGACGGGAAAGGACTCCTGTAAATTGAATGATCAGGAAAAGCTGATATTGGAATATCTGTCTAAGACCATTTTGAGTGGAGTCAGGCCTAGTGAGTTATGCATTTTAAAAGAATTTCTAGACAAAGATACCATCTCGACTAACGATGTTCGAAGAGAACTTGAATATGAGTATGATTATTTTATAACGGATCAGGAAGTAGAGGAATCCGTCAAAGTTCTGCAAGGGCATTTTGTTAGTAAAGACGATGAATACCAGAAATATAAATTTATGAACATATTGCGCCCTGACGGAGAACGCACTATGAGGAGTGTGGAAGCTTATCAGAGATGCTTGCAGAACGAAGAGTTTAATGCTCAGATCAGGGATATTATCAAAGTTGGACTGGCTAGATATAAGGATAAATATACCAAGGGTAAATCAGAAGATACACCTTTGGTATTATATGAGAAGTATTCCCGAAGAGATGTGAGCCTTTTGATGAATTGCGGCAAAGATCTGTCATCTACAATGTATGGAATGAGTCGGATAGGTGACGATGTATTCATTTTTATTACTTACCATAAAGAAGAAGCCGAGGAAGGTAAAAATTACGCAGATGGCAAGCCGGATTATGCAGATGCTTTTGAAGATAATCTGATTTTCAAGTGGGATTCTCAGATTGGTAAAGATAATAGAAGCCCTTATATGCAGAAGGTTTTGACGGCGCCGAAAAAACATCTGCTGGTGAAAAAGAGTGATGCAGAGACCAGTTTTTATTATATGGGGCAGTTTGACATTGTGGAATCTGCAGATAGCCAGAAAGAAGACAATAGTGGTAAAATGAAACCGATTGCGAAGGTAACCATGAAGATGCATTATCCTGTACGCGAGGATTTGTTAAGGTATTTACAGAGCAATATTTCAAAGGAGAACAAAGCAGTATGAAGACCATTCGCGTAGTCGCAGCCGTGATCTGCGATTCCATAGAGCACAAGACAAAAATATTTTCCACCGCAAGAGGTTACGGAGAATTCAAAGGTGGCTGGGAATTTCCCGGCGGGAAGATCGAAGCGGGAGAAACTCCACAGCAGGCGGTTGTCAGAGAGATCCGGGAGGAACTGGATGCCACAGTCAGGGTCGGAGACCTGATAGATACCATAGAGTATGATTATCCGGCATTTCATTTATCCATGGATTGTTTTTGGTGTGAGGTCGCTTCAGGAGAGTTGAAGCTTCTCGAAGCAGAGGCCGCCAGGTGGCTGATGAAGGAGGAACTGGATTCCGTGCAGTGGCTTCCGGCGGATGTGACACTGATTGATAAGATCAGAAAGTGCATGGAGTAGGCGTACAGCCGACGAAGAGGTAGTAATTATGCTATATAAATTGAACCAAAACAAGCAGGATTATACGAAAGTAAAACGTGTTACGTTAGCGGAGATCGGCTGGAAGGAACTGGATTTGCAGCGTCTGATGTCTTCGCATATTCAGGATTTTATTTATTCCAACGACCTGCTCACGATTTTCAATGAGTGTCCGAGGCAGGAGGAACCGGACATTCTAGCGATTGACAGGAATGGGGACTTATATATTTTGGAATTGAAGAGATGGAGCTCAGATAGGGAAAACCTCCTGCAGATTAAGAAAAATTATTTATAGACAATGAATATAGAAATACAGAGAAAATGAAACTTTATGATTTGTAGTAGGTGAAGCAGATGAATATACAGATTTTTGGAACTAAGAAATGCAATGATACAAAGAAAGCAGAACGTTTCTTCAAGGAGCGTGGCATAAAGTATCAGTTCATTGATATGAAAGAAAAAGGCATGAGCAAGGGAGAGTTTACTTCTGTTGCACAGGCTAATGGCGGTTTTGAAAATATGATTAACTGGAATGGAAAAGACCATGACATACTTGCTCTTATTAAGTATATTGCAGATGAGGATAAACTGGAAAAGGTACTTGAGAATCCGCAGGTAATTAAAACACCGGTAGTAAGAAACGGAAAGCAATCTACACTTGGATATCAGCCTGATGTATGGAAGGGATGGAATTAATGGTAAAGAAAATGTTAAATACGGAGAATACCATGTCGAACACCGCCCTTACACAACTTCAAGAAGGATTGACAACTGCATATATTGACAGTACAGCCGCTGCCAATCTGGCATACAAGCCTGCTTTCGTGTCGAATAATCCGTAAGAGGGAAAGAAAGTTATTTCCGTCATAGAAGATGAGCTGATGAAGTGTGAATTGAAGTGTATTCCCGCAAATTTGAAATTGATTCGTGGCTGGCGGAGAAAATTTATATAATATGAAATATTGGAGAGGGGGAACAACATTTTATGACAGACTGGATAATGGTTATAATTACAGCAATATATGTTATAGCAACGATTGTGATTTGTTATTTTAATGGAAAATCTGCCAAGGCAGCAAAAACACAAACAGATGAAATGATACGACAATATCAGATGATGAATAGACCTAATATTACAATTCAGTTTGATATAATACGTTCTGGATTGTTATGTTTTGTTGTACAAAACGAAGGAAACTGTCCGGCACATGATGTGAATATACATATCAATCAAGCATTTATTGACGGAATGAGTGATATTCGTGATAAGGAGAGAGTGAAAGAATTAGGTCAATCCAAGTTGTATTTGGCAAGTAATCAAAAAATATATATTTTATTAGGTGGACAACCGGAGTTTACTAAATTGGCAAAAAATATTGCGGAAATTGATATTTCCTATGACAACTATAATGAGCATACAACCATTGATTTAGAGCAGTATGCAATGATGTTAGTGTATGATTCGCCGGTGGAAGACATTGCACAATACCTGAAAAAAATAAAAGAAAGTAATGATAAAATTTATAAAAAGATATCTAATAAAATTGATTCGGACAATAGTGTAAAACATGTTGTTGTACATAACTCAACATTAGAAGAGGCACATAAGTATAGGATATATAAATATATCTGCTGCGAAGGAAAACATTTAACGATTGACATAGTAAATGAAGTAGGATTGAATAAAGACTATGTTTTAAAGTTACTAAATGAATTGTTGTGGGTGGATGGATTGATTGGTTGTTTCGCTGGACCTGATGACAACGATGATAGTATTGAATGGTATAGAAAGTAGATGATATTAATATAAATTATGATTACTTGTTGGATAAAGAAATAAATTCTATGAATGCTGCATAGCAACTTTTAAGTTTGGAAAAGAAGAATTTTAGAAATAGAGGCAAGATAGTATGGAACAAATAGTGACAAAGGGAATAAGAATAGATCTTCATATACACTCAGTATTTTCCAAAGACAAAGATGGTAAGAAAGTTCAAAATAATACTTTGGAAAACTTACCTATATTGATAAAGGGACTATTAGATAATAACGTAGAAATGTGCGCAATTACGGATCATGATACTTTTAACTATGAATTATATAAAGAACTAAAAAAGCAAGAAATAGAAGAAAATTGTATTACGAAAGTACTGCCAGGAATAGAATTTTCGGTTGAATTTATTGAAGGAAAGGTAATTCATATTGTTACTATTTTTGATGACAAAGATGATGATAAAATCAAAAAAATTCAAGATATAATGTTGAATGGTAAAGGAAGTAGCTGCTTTCAAAAGGGAAAAGGAGCATACTCTCGAAAAGATTATTTTGATGTTTTAGCTGAAATAGATACAAACTTTATTATGATTGCACATCAAAAAAAGACGCCTACTTCACTACATAAGCCTCATGCCAATGATGTTATGTCGTTGGGAAGGGAAATATTTAATGAATTGGTTTTTATGGATTACTTTGATGCGTATGAATTTCGTAATAAAAAGAATGAAATATATAATAAAATATATACTATTGAGAATAATATGGAGGACAAACTTAGGTTTATTACAGGATCCGATTGCCATAGGTGGGAGTTTTATCCGTATACAGAAGAAAATGAAAATAAGGATTTTAAATTTACATATATAAAATCATTAGCAACTTTTAAAGGATTGGCTATGGCAATAACCGATCCGCATAGAATTGAACTTGAAAATTCATTTTTTAATCCGAATGAAAAGTATTTAGAGAAAATAGAGCTACAAATAAATGGAGAGACAAAAAGTATCCCTCTGTCAAAGGGAATAAATGTTATCATTGGGGATAACTCAATTGGAAAATCTTTATTCCTCAATGCTATAACCAATTATTATAAGAAAATACCCAGGAGTGTGCAAACGGGCTACGAAAAATATCTCGAAAAAAATAATATTAATTTTATAAACTCGCTTCCTGAAGAGGATATATTTATCTTTAATGGGCAAGGAGAAATAAGAGCAATTTTTGATGAAGATGGGGTAAAACCAAATAATTATTTAGAAAGATATTATCCAAGTGATATAAATCCGGATAAATATAAAAATGTAGTGTTAGAGGAACTACATAGATTATATAAGGCAATAGAGAAGAAATTTATATATGATGATGAAGTAGACAAGCTTCCTAAATTCAAAATTCCTAATGAAGAAATAAATGATAAGAGTATTATATTTGTTGGAGATGTAGAAAAAAGGGACACCAAGGAAATTCAAAACTTGGTAAATATTCTAGATAATATAATAGAAGGTATTAAATCGCTGATAAATAATAGAAAATTAGAAGAGGGCGATCAGCGACCATTAAAATCTACTATAGAAATGTTTAATATTATGAAAGAAAAATATAGTAATAGGTTAGCACAGTATAAGGCGGAAAATGAAAAAATAAATATATATAATACATTTTTGAAAAGTTATAGAACAAAATATAGAAGAAAAATAACTGCTGAACAGGCTATCTTTTCAGAGTATGTTGAACAAAGAAAGGCAGCGGTTGAAAGCATTGTAGAACTATTATTAATGCAGCAAAAATTAGAAACATATTCGCCTAATATATCAGAACAAGAGATCATCCCAGAATGTAATCCAGTTGATAAATATCAATTTGTTTCCAAACTGCAAATTGATAAAATAAATAATGATTATATTTTACAACTTATTAGATCGGTGATCACAAAGAAAGGAAAGGAATTAGATACGAAGAAAATTACGCGATCTATGTTAAAGGAAATTTTAAAAAATTATCCGGAAGAAGAAGAGAACCCACTCGCTTTTTTAAAAGAAAAAATAAATTCCCGTCTGGATAAAGATTTTAAAATTAGAAGAACTATAATAGAAAATAAAATGGATGTATATGATGAAGTGTCGGCTGGTTTTGATGCTCAAATGTACTTTACGCTCTTGAGTGGCGAAATTAGGGATAAAGGAATATATATCATTGATCAGCCAGAAGATCACATTTCTCAAAAGGCTATAAAGGAAAAAGTATTGGATCAATTCAGAAGAATGGGGCAACAAAGGCAAGTTATAATGGTAACTCATAATCCACAATTTATAGTTAACTTAGATGCAGATAATGTTATTTATTTGTTTAAAAACAATGATAAATTTGATGTATATTCAGGAGCGTTAGAGTATGAAAATGAAGAATATAGTATTTTGAAGATAGTTGCAGATAATATTGAAGGTGGATTACAGACAATTCAAGGAAGGTTGAAGAGATATGAAAAGGATATTTGAATTTGAACAGGATAAGGATAAATATACTTTAAAAAATACTGTACCGCATGAGAAAAAAGAACCTTTTGAAATAGATAAAAATAAAAAGGAATTTGACACAAAAAAATTTTATCAATATGTATTTTCGGATATTTCTATTCCAATTGAAATAGAGATTATTGATAAAACTATGTCGGATGATAAGGAAACTCAAAGAGTTTATGGCATAATAAACGATATTGTTCAGGGCGTAATTTCTAAATTGAATAACGAGTAACCGTTGAATAAAAAATGACATATGATGAAAAGGAAATAGATAATGAATGAAAAATTTATGGATTTTTTTATAACATTAGCCCCTACATTATTGACAAGCGTAACAGCCTTTTTGATAGGAAGGTACAATAATTTTCAAAATAGACCGCTTGATAAAATGGAACTAGCATACAATAGAGTTTACTACCCAGTTTATAGGATAATGAGAGAAGATTCAATAGAAATTTCTACAGTCATAGAAAAGACAAAAAAGTATTTTTGTAAATATGAAAAATATATTGACAGATCTACGACTATGATATACAAGCAACTATGTGAATGTACAGCCATGGAGGAGCAAGAGAGGATATATAGTACTTTTTGTGATAATATACATGATAATTGTATTTATTTAAGAAAAAAGCTTGGATATTTACAACCAGGATATTTTCGAATTTATCAATACTTGCCAACGAAGATAAAAACGCTGATTCGTATAGTATTCGAATTTATAGTATGTTACTTTTGCGCATGTATTTTTTCATTTGTAAAAGTAGAAAAAATAAGAGAGATTTGTTTAGTATTTTTTACGATTGGTTTGTTTGCAATATTTGTGGAACTCATATTTTTATTGATTCAGAAAATGTTTGATTTTATTAGAAAAATAAAGATATGTAATAAAAAGTAGTTATTGAACTCACTTTGATATGAAATGGTATATAAGTAATTTTATATTTAAGTAAAGTGGATTAATATATAAGGCGTTGGAGGTGAAATAGAAGTGGCAATTATTTCTCAAAAAGAGCAGGGAGTATTTTTACTATTATTCAATAGAAATGGATATGTGCTAGATTTTACAGATAATACGTTTGACATATTTACTACTGCGAGTGTAGGCGAGCCGATAAAAACAAAGTATGGTTTGTCGAAAGGAAAGGCGTTAGTGGCTTATCTAAATGAGGCTGATGATGTACAACGGACAAAGCTGATTTTAGATTTATTCCATTATTATGAGGATAAAATGGAATATGAATACAACAAGGACTTTGAAGATCTTGCAAATTGGAGCAGTATGTCAAGATATGATGAACATTTTGCGAAAATATATCAAAAGTGCAAAGAAATAGTTTTACATATTAATGGTAATACAACGGTAATGACACGAGCAACTGAAAATTTAAAAAATAAATTTTCAAGTGAGTATCTATCAAGACAGATCGATTTAATGGTAACGATGCAGACAACGGACCCAACTAATGCAATAGGGATGGCGAAGGAATTAATTGAAAGTTGTTGTAAAACCATCCTTGACGAAATGCAGATATCATATTCTAAAAACGATGATGTACCACAATTAGCAGATAAAACAATGAATGCTTTGAACTTACTACCTTCGAATGTACAATCTACAGATAGAGGAGCAGATGCGATTAGAGCTGTGCTTGGCAATCTTAGAGCAATTCCAACAAAACTTGCAGAAATTAGAAACCCCTTTGGAAGTGGGCATGGAAAGAGTGCATCCTTTCAAGGTCTTGAAATAAGACATGCAAAACTAGCAGTTGGAAGTAGCGTTACTTTTGTGGATTTTATGTGGAGTAGCTATGAAAGTCAGAATAGTTCAAAAAACAGCGGACTTGATTTCATTACTGAATATTGAATGTAGAAAATGATAGATGTATCTAAAACAACAGATGTTTGACAGGATAGTATATCGAGATTCAAGGGCTTAATTAAGAAGGGAGAAAAAGTAGGTTGGGAGATAAAACAAAAAAAGAACATTATGTTCCGAGGTGTTATCTTGAAAACTGGAAAAATAATAAAGGACAAGTGTGGGTATATGATAGACGACTGAAAAAAACTAGAATAAATAATGTTTATGATATAGCGTGTGAACGTTATTTCTATGATATTGATTATAAAAAACTATCTGTACAAAAGCTTAAACTTTTAGAAAAATTGGGAATTGAACCAGCACAGGATGAACAATTTATTGAACACTTTTTTTCCGAACACATAGAGGGGGTTTTTTCAAGGTTATTATCAAAGATATTAAATACAGAGATTACTGCTTGGAGAGAAAAAGAATGTTATTTTATTTCAAAACAAGAAAAATTAGATTTTGCTGTATGTGTAGCTTTTCAATATACTAGAACAAATGAGACAAGAAGAATGATAGTGGATATGGCGGATTGTTTGGAACAGGCATTACAAGAAATGAATGTTTCAGAGGATGTAGTTGCTAGATACACGATAAGAAAAGATGATGAGAGAATTATTCATGGAAATATGCTTTTGGATATAGATTATATAAGCGATATGGCGTTATCTTTTTATAATTTGACATGGATATTGGCAGTCAATAAAACTTCCACCGATTTTTACACATCGGATAATCCTATTGGAACGATTCCACATGCACATAACGATTTTATATCTATGTCAGGAATCAATAGTAAAGGAGTAGAAGTGTTTTTTCCATTGTCACCAAGGTATATTTTGCTCATGTATGATAGTTCCTATCACAAAAATATGATGCCATATGATAGAAGATATCTAGCATTGAATGTCGAACACTTAGTGAGGCAATATAATAAATATGGTATCTATAATTGTAACAGATGCGTATTTTCAAGAGATGGAGATTTGTCTGTGGTTGATGAGGTAATGAAAACAGAACCAGAAATATTGGATGTACCAAAGACAAGATTATCATGGAGAGGAAAAAGCTTTTTCCCAAGACCAAAATAGAATTGCACATTTGCATAATGATTTTATTAATTTTAACTTGATAAAAATGTTATAGAATGTTATGGAAATTCATTTTCATAATAGACAAATTTTAATGTCATGAGCGATTAAAGGATAGCTAATTATGGGAAGAAAGAAAATTGAAACATTAATTAAGGAAAAAATTTCACCATATTCATTGAATGAAAAGGGAAAGTCAACAATAGCTAGTTTAGCGAATACGTATTCATACGAATTGTTATGTGAATGTATTGATATTGCAGCAAGTAGCTATTTAAATTACGATAACGAAGGAAGATTGACGGAGGAGTCCGCTGAAGATTTTATAAATAAAATTGGTGGAATAGCTTATAATAAAAGTCTTTCACCAATTGATCAACAAATTAATTATTTACTAAACATAGGAAAACATCAATTTTCATACTGGGATAAACAAAAAGCAAATGCATTGTTAAGAGAATATATTTATCAACTTCAGGTTTATGGCTGGACTAGTTATATGATAACAAATGATCTAAAAACTGATAGTTTAAGATTGATTAAAGAGTCAAGAAACTGGAGTGATTGGACAGCAAAAATTGAAAATTGGATTCAAGATATAAAATCGTGGATTGAGGAAAAGAATTCTGACGAAGATAGACAATCGGGAACAATATTACCAAATGAACTCATTAAAGATTTACCTGGCAACATAAGGAAACTTTGTGAACAGATAAATGCAAGCTATGAATGTAATTTGTTTGATTGTACAGCTGTAATTATGAGGAGATTATTAGAAAGCTTGTTAGTTATTTCGTATCAAACTTTAAATATAGAAAATGAAATAATGAATAAAAATGGAGTTTTCCATATTTCCCTAGACAAAATAATAATAAACGCACAGGAAAATCAAACGCTAAAATTATCTGCAAATACGAAAAAGGATATGATGCTTTTTAAAGATCTGGGGAATTATTCAGCACATAAAATTTGGTATAATTGTACAAAAGGAGATATTGAGCAGAATGCCTTGAAATATAGAACAATAATAGAAGAACTCTTATATAAGTCAGGAATAAAACAATAATCGGATGTATTACTTGGGTGGAAATATAAATAATGTAATATTGAAGAACTGCTAGAGAAAATTTGACCATAGATTAAAATTAAAAGAGGAAAGTCAAATCGCGGTAAAAACGTGATTTTAATTCTGATTTATTAAATAATGAGATATTAGAGAAAATACAATAATAAGTTAAATACGGAGAATACCATGTCAAACACCACGCTTACACAACTTCAAGAAGGACTGACAACTGCATATATTGACGGTACAGCCGCTGCCAATCTGGCATACAAGCCAGCCTTCGTGTCGAATAATCCGGAAGAGGGCAAGAAAGTTATTTCCGTCATAGAAGATGAGCTGATGAAGTGTGACCAATTCCAGATCAGCGTGGCCTTTATTACTATGGGTGGAATTACGCCGCTCTTGCAGACCTTGAAGGAACTAGAGAAGAGGCAGATCCCGGGTCAGATCTTAACGACAAACTATCTAAACTTTAGTGAGCCCAGAGCATTGAAGAAGCTGCAGGAACTGTCCAATGTTACTCTGAAGATGTATGATGTGGATCGGGCAGACCAGGGCTTCCACACCAAAGGCTACATTTTTAAGAAGGAAGAGATTTATCGTATTATCATCGGCAGCTCCAATATCACAAGTGCTGCTTTGACGAAAAATAAGGAGTGGAATACCAAAATTGTTTCCACAGAGCAGGGCGAAATTGCGATGGAGATCGTAAAAGAATTTCACCAGCTGTGGGATTCTAAGTATGCGTTTTTCTATGATGATTTCTATGAGAATTATAAGCAAAAGTATGAGATCATCAAAAA
>OGXQ01002893.1_pt1 | contig 10890 bp, 11 predicted proteins | sample 1576291 | NCBI WGS metagenome assembly OGXQ01 (sample SAMEA3541575, study PRJEB24748) | human gut metagenome | biome: human gut; feature: human-associated habitat; material: faeces | place: China | collected 2012 | reverse complement strand
GGGGCCGGGGGACAGCCGATTCCACTGGAAAGTCAGCAGGATTGCAGCAGTTCCAGCGGGACGCCGTACCTGGCGGCCAGATCCGCGAAGTCCTGCTCAATGGCGGGGCTGATGTCAATACCCTCCCGCTCCGCCTGCCGGGTCAGATGGAACTCGATCTCCCCGGGGATCATGATCTCCCGGAAGCCCGGTGCCGTGGGGGCGGCCTTCAGCTCATCATACATGGCGTCGGTCCGCACGACCACGGCCTCGCCGGAACTCTTTCCCACCACAGCCACGGTCTCAAATGCCTCGGAACCGTAGTCGGCAATGCCGGTGGCCTGGTTGATATTCAGGCAGGTGTGATAAAACAGGCAGGTATAACCGTCGGGAGAGGCGTTCTTGACTTCCTCGGAACCCAGCGCTCCGCCATTGCCGGTGATATTGGTGACGACTACGGTCTCACCCAACACATCCTCCAGATATTTTGCATATGTGCGGGCATTAAAGTCAGTGTCGCCCCCGGCGCCCATGGGAACGATCATGTTGATGGATTTGGTGGGCCAGTCAGTGCCGCCATCCTCCGAAGAGGCGTCATCGGCCGGGGTATCCGGGCTGTTGCCGCAGTGGCCGGACTGCGACGCCATGATCGCTCGGGGTGCCATCTATCTGGACCTGTGCTGCCGCTCCCTCTCTATCCGGGTGATCGAACTGATTATCAACGGAACGGACATTGTCAATATCCTGCTGTAGCTGCGGCAGAAATACGGCCCGGTTCCAGCTGCCATCCAGGTTTTGCAGCTCTCCCGCCGGGAACAGTATCTGGGAAAGCCGGCATCCTCCGTGTTCTCCACCCCGGCGTTGAGCCGCATCGTGTCCGCGACGGAGAACACGGACGAGATTATCGCTTACAAAAACACCCACCTGTCCGTCAAAACGAAAAACATGATGATGCACGGCCTCCGGGCTGGAACTGTGGTTTCCCTGCTGAACGCCGCGCAGATCCAGACCACGGAGGACCAGCTGCGCAAAAAGCTCCACTACAAGGGACACAAGGCCAAGTACACCTTCGGGGATATCATCACCCGCAGCCCGCGGATGATAGCCTGTATCCAGGAGGCCAAGGCCTTTGCCCAGACGGACTCCAATATCGTGGTGGTGGGGGAGACCGGTACCGGAAAGGAGCTGTTGAGCCAGAGCATCCACGCCTGGAGCCGTCGGTCACAGAACAACTTCGTAGCCATCAACTGCGCCGCCCTGCCGGAGAACCTGCTGGAGAGCGAGCTGTTCGGCTATGTGGAGGGCGCCTTCACCGGCGCCACCAGGGGCGGTAAGCCGGGCCTGTTTGAGATCGCCCACAACGGCACCATCTTTTTGGACGAGATCTCGGAGATCCCCCTGGGACTTCAGGGGCGGCTGCTGCGGGTCCTGCAGGAGCGGGAGATCATGCGGCTGGGGGACAGTCAGGTGACTCCCATCAATATCCGGGTGATCGCGGCCACCAACAAGAACCTGGAGTCGCTGGTCCGGGCAGGTAAATTCCGCAGCGATCTCTATTACCGCCTGTATGTCCTGCAGCTGAATCTGCCCCCGCTGCGGGAGCGGCAGGAGGACATCCCGCTGCTGACGCAGAGCTTCCTTCGGAACTTCCAGGCTCGGGAGGGCGACGGCTGTCCGCTGGAACTGAGCGATGGCGACTGCCGTCTGCTGCAGAGCTGCCCCTGGCGGGGAAACATCCGGGAGCTGCAGAATTTCTGTGAGCGGCTGGCGGTGCTTTACCGGCCTGGCGTCTCTGTATCTGGCCTGATCGCCCATCTGCTGGAGAGTGCCGCCTCTCCCGAGACGCCGCCCCCGTGCCCGCCGCCGATGCCGAAGGCCGCCCATACCAGGATCGACCTGTCCTATGAGGAGTTGCTGGCCGTTCTTCAGGAATGCGGCGGGAACCGGACGCAGACGGCGGCAAAACTGGGGATCAGCCGGGGGACACTGTGGCGGCTGCTGAAGAAGTATCAGGTCGGACAGACATGAGCAGAGGCATAGCCCATGACGCATGCCGACTGCGGTTTCCAGAGTATGGGCAGGGGAGGGCAACGCTGATGGAACCCCAGCGTACGAGAAAAAGCCCTGTGGCTGTAAAGCCAAAGGGCTTAATGGTTGCTGGTACTCAGTATGTGCAGCATCTGTGCCGCTGGTGGAAGCGGGGCGCCGCTGCAAAGCCTGTCACCCCCACTTTCCTGCCATCACAAGCTTCGTATCCTGTATTCCGGCGTTATAGCCGGAACGCAAGCGATTCCCGACTCCGGCTCACCCCGCTCGAAGGCGCAGTGGAGGACTCAATGCTTGATGCTTGTGCTCCGCCGACAAGCCGAGTCTCCACGAGAAAAGCCCCCTGGCGAAAGCCAGGGGGCTTGATGTTTTTTGCACTTAGTACATGCCGCCCATGCCCGGATCACCTGCCGGGGCGGGCGCCGGATTCTTCTCCGGGATATCCGCCACGAGGGATTCGGTGGTCATCACGGTCGCCGCGACGGAAGCCGCGTTCTGCAGCGCGCTGCGGGTCACCTTGGTCGGGTCGATGATGCCGGCCTCAACCATATCGACGTACTTGTCGTTCAGCGCGTCGTAGCCGTAGCCCGGCTTCTTGGTGCGCTTGATCTTCTCGACGATGACGGAGCCTTCCACGCCCGCGTTGGCCGCGATCTGGCGAACCGGCTCTTCCAGCGCGCGCAGGACGATCTGCACGCCGGTCTTCGCGTCGCCGCTGAACTTCGGCAGCAGCGCCTGAACCTCCGGCAGCACGCTCAGCAGCGCGGTTCCGCCGCCCGGAACAATGCCTTCCTCAACGGCGGCACGGGTCGCGGAGAGCGCGTCCTCGATGCGCATCTTGCGCTCCTTCATTTCGATTTCGGTGGCCGCGCCGACCTGAATCACCGCAACGCCGCCGGCCAGCTTGGCCAGACGCTCCTGCAGCTTCTCCTTGTCATAGTCCGACGTAGCCTTGTCGATACCGGCGCGGATCTGGGCTACACGAGCCGAGATCTCCTCCTTCTTGCCGGCTCCGTCGACGATGGTGGTGTTCTCCTTGTTGAGCGTCACCTTGTCGGCCGAGCCCAGCATGTCCAGCGTCGTATCCTCGATCTTCATGCCCTTGTCGGCCGAGATCACGGTTCCGCCCGTCAGCACGGCGATATCTTCGAGCATCTCCTTGCGGCGGTCGCCGAAGCCCGGAGCCTTGCAGGCCGCGATTTTCAGTGTTCCGCGGAGTTTGTTGACAACCAACGCCGAAAGGGCCTCGCCGTCGACATCCTCGGCGATGATCAGCAGCGCACGGCCGCTCTGGGCCACCGGCTCCAGAACGCCCATCAGCTCCTTCATCGTCGAAACCTTCTTGTCCGTGATCAGGATATAGGGCTTTTCGAGCTGCGCCTCCATCTTCTCGGTGTCGGTGATGAAGTAAGCCGAAATATAACCGCGGTCGAACTGCATACCTTCGACCACTTCGACATGAGTCTCCGTACCCTTGGCCTCCTCGACAGTGATAACACCCTCGTTGTTGACCTTAGCCATCGCCTCGGCGATCAGCTTGCCGATCGTCTCGTCGTTGTTGGCCGAAATAGTGGCCACCTGCTCGATCTTGGCGAAATCCGAACCTACCTCCTGGCTTTGCTTCTTGAGCGACTCCACGACCGTCGTAACGGCCTTGTCGATACCGCGCTTCAGGTCCATCGGATTGGCTCCGGCCGTCACGTTCTTCAGGCCGACGCTAATAATCGACTGGGCCAGCACCGTTGCGGTCGTCGTTCCGTCGCCCGCATCGTCGTTGGTCTTCGAAGCGACCTCACGAACCATCTGGGCGCCCATGTTGGCGAAAGCGTCTTCCAGCTCCACTTCCTTGGCTACGGTCACACCGTCCTTGGTGATCTGGGGAGCACCGAACTTCTTGTCGATGATCACATTGCGGCCTTTGGGGCCAAGCGTTACCTTAACGGCGTTCGACAGCGCGTCGACACCCTCCTTGAGCAGTTCGCGCGCTTCTACGTTGTATTTAATATCCTTTGCCATGACTATTTATCGAATTAGATGATTGCCAAAATATCGTTCTGCTTCATAATGAGGTAATCCACGCCGTCGACCTGGATCTCCTGGCCGGCATACTTGCCGTAGAGCACCTGGTCGCCCGCCTTGACCTCCATTTTGACCTCCGACGTACCGGGGCCTACCGCAACGACTTTACCTGCCAGGGGTTTTTCCTTTGCCGTGTCGGGAATAATCAATCCACCGGCCGTCTTCTCTTCCGCGGGGTTCGGGAGAACCAGCACGCGATCCGATAATGGTTTTACATTCATAGCTTTGTGTTTTTTTAGTTTTGTTTTACTGTATAATAGTTTTATTAGCTTTTTAGCTTTTGCAACCATTTTTCCATCAATAGGTGTGCCAACCGTTTTTTGGCAGATTTGGCGTGACAAACGAGCAGTGCGGACTGCCATTTTGTCATTTCCGGCATTTCCGGACGATTTTTCAGTCGTTTTTTTTGCACGGACCGAAAAAGTGTATTACATTTGCATCCCGATACGATAACCACGTATCGAAATGGTGGATGTAGCTCAGTCGGTTAGAGCGTCGGATTGTGGTTCCGAAGGTCGTGGGTTCGAGCCCCATCTTCCACCCGAAAAGGTCTTCTTGCGAAGACCTTTTTTGTTGACACGTCGGGCGGCAACGTAACGAATCTATTCCTATATTTGTAAATAACTATCCGACAAACCTTTTTACCAATCAATACAAACTTGTCCATTGCCATGAAACCAGAAGACAATTGCAAAGAGTACACAAACGGTGAGATCGTGATAATCTGGCAGCCGAAACTCTGCGTCCACGCAGGCGTCTGCGTAAAGATGCTGCCCAAGGTTTACAACCCCAAAGAGAGGCCTTGGGTAAAGCCGGAAAACGCGACGACGGCCCAGCTCATTGCACAAATCGAAAAATGCCCTTCGGGAGCGCTGTCCTACCGCATGGCTGAAAAGTAACCGGATGGACAACGCAATAGCCCCGGGAACCGACGGTTCCCGGGGCTATATCAGACAAAAAACCGGACGCCTTGCGGCATCCGGTTTTCTCTTGTCCTGCTGCAAATTACTTGCGGTAGATTTTCGTGTAGCCATAGATAGCCTCGTCGCCGAGCTCCTCCTCGATGCGGAGCAGCTGGTTGTACTTGGCCATACGGTCCGAACGCGATGCCGAACCGGTCTTGATCTGACCCGAGTTCGTAGCCACGGCGATGTCGGCAATGGTCGAATCCTCGGTCTCGCCCGAACGGTGCGACGTTACCGACGTATAACCTGCACGGTGAGCCATCTCGATAGCATCGAGCGTCTCGGTCAGCGTACCGATCTGGTTTACCTTGATCAGGATCGAGTTGGCGCAGCCCATTTCGATACCCTTCTTCAGGAAGTCCACGTTCGTAACGAACAGGTCGTCACCTACGAGCTGGCACTTGTCGCCCAGTTCGGCGGTCAGCATCTGCCAGCCTTCCCAGTCGTTCTCCGACATACCGTCCTCGATCGAGTCGATGGGGTATTTGGCAACGAGTCCCTTCAGGAACTCGACCTGCTCCTTCGACGTACGCTTGGCTCCCTTGGCGCCCTCGAACTTCGTGTAGTCGTAAATGCCGTCCTTGAAGAACTCCGACGAAGCGCAGTCCATACCGATCATTACGTCTTTACCTGGTTCGTATCCGGCAGCTTTGATGGCTGCGATGATAGAGTTCAGAGCATCTTCCGTACCTTCGAGGTTAGGAGCGAAACCACCTTCGTCGCCTACGGCAGTGCTGAGGCCACGATCTTTCAGTACTTTCTTCAAAGCGTGGAATACTTCGGCGCCCATTCTCAAACCTTCTCTGAATGAGGGTGCACCTACCGGACGAATCATGAATTCCTGGAATGCGATAGGAGCGTCACTGTGTGAACCGCCATTGATGATATTCATCATCGGTACAGGCATTACGTATGTATTTGTTCCGCCGATATAGCGATAGAGAGGGAGATCAAGATAGCTGGCTGCTGCTTTGGCTACAGCGAGAGATACGCCAAGAATAGCGTTAGCACCTAGATTGGACTTGGTTTTAGTACCGTCGAGTGCCAACATTGCGTAGTCGATTCCTCTTTGGTTGAGAGAAGACATACCGATCAGTTTCGGAGCAATGATCTTGTTTACATTGTCCACCGCCTTTTGTACGCCTTTGCCACCGTAACGTTGCTTGTCACCATCACGAAGTTCGAGTGCTTCATGTTCACCTGTGGAAGCACCTGACGGAACAGACGCACGTCCCATGATACCTGATTCCAATACTACGTCAACTTCTACTGTGGGGTTACCTCTTGAATCGAGAATTTCTCGAGCTACAATTTTTTCTATTTTCATCGTTTCTATTGTTTTGAATAATATTTTTGCAAAAGTACGGACTTGACAGAGAGTGGAAAATCACTATAAATAGGTATTCTTTCGAATCATACTCCCTAGATGTCATTAGTCCGGTCTTATTAAATAACAATGTGACGATGCTTTTTGTTTGAATGCGGATGGATGAAATTGGTAGAATTCTAGTCTTCGATAATAACTCCCAACAGCGGAAGCAAGTCCATGGCCTGCAAGGAAGTAATGACAGCTCCTTTCAGGTCGCTGATATTAAGTGTTATTCCGCCGATGCGCGAAGTACGCAGGTCGATTCCACGGAGCGGAGCATGAGAAAAGTCAGCTTCTACCAAATCACAACTGTCGAAGGCGACGGAAGAGAAACGGCAGTCATTGAAACTTCCGTTCCGGAAATGGCAGTGCGAGAAGCGTACCTGATTCATTTTGCTCATCGCCAGATTGATGTAAGAGGCATTACAGTCATGCAATAAAACATGATTCATGGTCGTCTCTGAAAGGTTGGTTCCTAGTAATTTGCAGGCAATGAACTCTACCCGGTAAAGGGAGCTTTCTGCAAAAGATATATTGGACAGGTCGCAGTTCTCGAACCGTATATCTGCCAGCTGAGAAGAACGGAATTTACATTCGCTGAATGTCTGATTCCGGAAAGTGCAGTTCTTGAAACTCTTGTAAGACTTGCTGATTCCCTCTTCTCTTCCTTTGCTGAATATGAGATTTGAGACGGTTTCCTCTTTTTCGAGCAGTTCTTGCAAGGTGCTTGTACTGACTTCCTGTTCCTCCATCATGGGAGGAGCCACACGGACGGGCTTGGCTGCATTTCTTTTGATCATATGATGTAGATATGTTATGTTTATTGTTTTACAAGTGAATATCCCAAGTACAGCATAATGAATCCTACAAACAAGCTGAGGCCTACATAGAGTGAGAGGTAGAAGAAATTATCGTCTTTGATTAACTGAAAGTTCTCATTCATGAAGGTTGAAAAGGTGGTGAATCCTCCACAGAATCCTACGGTGAGAAACATTCTCAGATTGGGGTTCATCAGATTTCCCCGTTCGAAGAGTCCGTAAAACAGGCCGATGGCGAAACAACCGAGTACATTGACCAGAAGTGTTCCCAAAGGGAAGGAAGGTGTCAAGAAATTCTGAACGTAACGCGAGATGAGATAACGCAGAACGCCTCCGGTAAAACTTCCCATACCGATAAAGAGTAAAGTCTTGAGCATAAGCTGACAATTTAAGAGTTATACATTCAAATTGTAGGGATCATCAGCTCCGAAGGGCGGTTAAAGGCTAATCCCATAGCCGGTGCAAAGATAGAAAAAAGATAAAACTATTTGCAGAAGGCTTCAAAATCTTTTTCAAATTGTTTGAACCCTCCGGTGTAAACCTTATCTATCCGTTCGGAAACAATGGATGAGTCATCTTTGTTTTGAAAGGAGAGTACAAAATCACGTAATATCTGCCGGGGAACTTTCTCGATCCAGAAAGTGACGAGTGCATGAGAGAGGATATAGGCGTATTGTTCGTCGGTTCTTTGCTGCTTCATAAATTCCTTTTGGCGGCTGTTGATAAAGGTGAGCAGATCAATGTCCCCCAACATATATATAGTGCGGATTCTTCCTTTTTCGTAATCGGTAAACGTGTGCTGAAGTCCTTTTTTATTAACTTTACAATGCTCAAAATATTCGGCAAGTCCCTCGTTGAACCATATCGGAGGACGTCCTGCCGTGATTTGCAAGGTGAGGTGATGGCTCAGTTCGTGATAGATGACGCCCAGACCTTGTTGGTATTCTTTTTCTCTGCTTAATATGATGGCCTTTTGTAATCTGGATATATACATTCCGTTTGTACTTTTGGGAGGATGTATATTGAATTTGTTCAGATAGACCAGCGCATCTTCCCTTTTGTTGAATACAGTCAATTGAAGATTAAGCGTATCGGGAAGTCCGAATTGTGCATAAAATTCGACTTCATATTGGAGGGTCTGTTCAATCTTCCGGCGTTCTTTGTCCGTAAGCGGGTCGCCTTCATAAGAGATTCTTACAGTCTGCGCATGGAGCAGGTCGCAAAGGCAGATGAAACAGAGGATAAGATAAAATATACGCATATTGTTTCCCTTTATTTTGAGTATTTCTGCTTCTGAAATTTCTTTTTTTCACGTTTGCTCATTTCGAGCATAATCAGTTCATCATCTGTGGCAGATTTATAGGCTGTTTTCTCCTCCAGTTTTACATCCCCCTTGTCCGTGCGGAATACAGGAGTAAAGTGAGAATATGGATAACCTAAGAAGCCGTTTGCATCGAATTTATTGTTATCAAGAAAAAAATAAGAGATGGATACTCCGAGTACTCCGGCTATCCCAATGGGTTGCCCGGTCATGACTTCTTCACCCGTCTGGATGAAGTTTTGACGCATCATAAGGTAAGCGGCAAAGGTATGGTCGGGGTGGTATATCAACAATTGCTGTGGCAGCACTGTCGCACAGGCGACTCCTCTGCGGGTTGCATAGACGGTGTCTCCTTCCTGAATTTGGAATATCATAGTTTTGGCAGATTCCTGAGGAGCGATCTGCCATTGTGTTTCTTCGCCGGTCTTTACAGGAAGTGCATAAGGAGTACTGATCTGAAAGTCTTTGGGGAATTGACCGCGGAAGAACATATACCTGCTTGAAGTCTTGAAAGAATTGCTGGCATTGGAGCCTTTCTCTATTCTGAATACCGTGTTCTTTCCGGGGTTCAAATTGTATGAACGATCATTTTCGCGGAAAAGGTAGTAACTGCACAGGTCTCCGTTGTAATAGTTTAATTCTGTTCCTCCTTCCGGAGTTTGCTCCCATTTCGATTCAATAATGCGCGGAGGCATTTCCATTAATTTTCGCAGAGACTGTGCGGAGGCATAAACGGTAGATAATGTTGTAAGAAGTACCAATGTCGTATATCTGAAGTGCTGTGTCATAATAGTAATATTAGATTATGTGTTATAAAGTAAGATATTTTGCTTGCAAATTTATCAATTATATGCTAATATCATAGCATACTTTGAACTTTTTTGTCTCTGGTATTCAGATTAGATGTAAATTTTAGGATAATTCAATCCGAACCCATGCGGATATTGTATTTTGAACTATATTGTATTCCTTGTCATTGGGCGGTTGTTAGTGTTTTATCTGACTGTCTTTTCTATGATATCCTGCTTATATTTGTATCTTTTCTACCTTTCATCTTTATCGTTCCACTAGAGTGAACAGGTCTGTTCACTCTAGTGATGAGAACTCTTCACAAGAGTGATGAGATCTGTGCACTGGAGTGGAACGATGGTAATATCCCTTCAAAAATACAGTATTAATAGATGATATACATACCCATATACTATATGTTATATACAAAGTAGCGGTAGGTTCCATGTTCTGTAAGGCTTGCCATAGTACAATGGATTATCGGCTTTGAGACGAATGAGAGATAACTGAAATATGAATGAGAGGTAGTCAAAAAGAAAGCTATTTGATGAGGAAATGATGAGAGATAACTATTTAAAAAGTATCTCTCATTCTGTATTGTGCTGATTGTCTATATATTAGTTGTCATAGGATGAGAGTATGAGATTAAAATATTTTTTTTATTTCTGAAGAGAGGCGGGGAAATAAAGAAAAATCCCGTTTGTCGGATGTGAAAAGGTGCTATATTGCTCCATGTAAGCACTATATTTTTTCTGTTGAAGTACTTTGGTATATGCTTTATTGATAGGTATTTATCAGTGTTGAAACATTCGGAAACGCTATATTTTAATTATAATCCGAAGTGGCGCTTGCTATTCCTCACTACATTTGCCATATGATTATTAACTAATTCATTTATATCATGAAGAACATGAAAATATTAACTACGGCAGTACTCTGTCTGTTACTCTCTTTTTCTATGGGTGCAACGGCAATGGCAGAAAGTATCACTTCTCCTGACGGACAATTAAAACTGGATTTTTCGGTCAATGTTCAGGGAGAACCGGTATACGAACTTACTTATAAAGGAAAGGGAGTGATTAAACCATCAAAGTTGGGACTTGAGTTGAAGAATGATCCGGGACTGATGAATGGGTTTGCGTGCATCGATACAAAAACTTCCACCTTCGACGAAACTTGGGAGCCGGTGTGGGGAGAAGTGAAATCCATTCGCAATCATTATAATGAAATGGCTGTCACACTGAATCAGAAGGCGCAGGACCGGAATATGATCATCCGTTTCCGGCTTTACAATGATGGATTAGGTTTCCGCTATGAATTTCCGCAGCAGAAGAATCTGAATTATTTTGTTATTAAGGAAGAACATTCGCAGTTTGCCATGACGGGTGACCATACTGCCTTTTGGATTCCGGGAGATTATGATACCCAGGAATATGATTACACAGAATCCAGACTAACAGAAATCCGTGGACTGATGAAAGGGGCTATTACCGACAATGCTTCTCAAACGTCTTTTTCACCAAC
>OGXQ01002888.1_pt1 | contig 10905 bp, 17 predicted proteins | sample 1576291 | NCBI WGS metagenome assembly OGXQ01 (sample SAMEA3541575, study PRJEB24748) | human gut metagenome | biome: human gut; feature: human-associated habitat; material: faeces | place: China | collected 2012 | reverse complement strand
TTTTTGCCGCTGCTGTCTGCGTGATACCGTTTTCCCGCAAAAACGCGCCGAAAGCGGTGTCACGCGATTTTTTGCGCCGTCTGTCGCTGTAGTATGCAGACAGCTTTTCGTAGTTCGCCGCGCGGTATTTGCGCATATATGCGTTGCGCGCTTCGCGGTTATCGCGCTTGTTCTGCAGGATGCGGTCGCGGTGCTGCGCGTAGTACGCCCGATTGTATGCGTTATGTATACGGCGCTGTTGTTCAGTCATCACGCCACCCCCAATGCCGTAAAGATCACGTGGAACAGCCACCCGGCCAGCGCGATGCCGCCGAGGAAGCTCGCACAGACGATGCCGTCCTCGATGCCCCAGACGATGTAGCGGCGCGCCTTTGCCCGTGCGCGCGGGTCGCCGAATACCTTCATTGTTGTTTCCCCTTTCTCGTTGTTTACTGATACCTGATTGCCGCGCGGAGGTCGGCGATTGGAATGTCAAGTCCTCGCCCGAGCGCGAGCAGGTCGCCGACCGGCATACGGTCGATGTCCCGCAGGCGCTTCGACGCCGTCTCGCGGCAGCAGCCGAGCAGATCCTCCGGCTTCGTGCCGTGCATCCGGAGCTGCCCATAAAGCAGCGCCTGCAGTTGATCGTAGCGGCTGGCGCGTTTTCTCAATTTCGGCATGGGTCACGCCTCCTCCGAGCTACACAGCATCTCATCAAGGTTGTCCATCGTCACGCCGAGGGCTGCAAGCTCCCGGCCTTTCTTCTGGTAGTAGCGGAGCTGGTACAGATACTGCTTGCGGCGGGTACGCGCGTACTCGTAGCGCTTAGCGAGCCGGACATACTCGTCCGCTCTCAGATGCGCGATCTCCGCCTCAATGGCGGCGTCCGCTTCGTTTGTTGCGACGGTGCGTTCTTTCTCCATGAGGATTCTCCTTTGTCAAAATCGTTTCTTGGGATGTGCGCCGCGGCGCTTGCGCCCGCGCGCAACCCCCTAGCCTTAACTAAATCTCTTCTTGCCTTTTCTTAACCTTTACTAAACCTCTTCTACTCTATACTGCGGTTCCATTCTGGTTCCAGATTGGTTCCATTCTGGTTCCAGATTGGTTCCATTCTGGTTCCACGGGCGAGCAGACGGGCATTCCGGCAAGGGCAAGAGGGGCGGAGACGGCAAATAAAGCCGCCTCACGCGCCTTTGCGCTCCAGCGCCATCGCCAAACCTTCCGTAAAGGCACAGAGCTGCGCTTTCTGCATGTCGTCCATGCGCTGCATCATGCGGCCGAGGCGCTCCAGCGTTTTCTGTTCGGATTTTGTCAGCATGGTATCACTTCCTTTCTTGCCGCGCGTTGATGTTTGTGGTAGGATTGTGTTATCCCATTTGAAAGGGGGGTGACAAAATGCAGCTTTATGGAGGCCTTCACGACAGCCATTATCAGCGGCAGCTTTTCACCACCCCGTGCCTGCAACCGGCCACCCATGCCGAGGCCTTGATGCGTGGATACCCAGAACCGAACTGGGAGTGATAGGAAACAGCTAAGAAGAGTGTCGCTTGCTCGCGATACTGCCAAACCATAGGCGGGACGCGCTGCAGCTGCTTGTAGGCCAAATTCGGGAGAATATACCGGCAAAGCGACTGCCGGTGTATTCTTTGGGGACAAAGCCGGGTTCGGTTGGTTTCATGGTGTCACCTCCCTTGCAATGCTTGGAATTTTGTGCTAATCTTGCGGCAAAAGGAATGATGCGATGAAAAGATTTCTTGCGTTTGTGCTTGCATTTTTGCTCCTGCTCTCTCCTGCTGTGCTGGCACACAGCGGGAAGACGGACGCAAACGGCGGGCACTACGACCGGTCAACCGGGGAATACCACTACCACCACGGTTATCCGGCACACCAGCACTACGACATGGACGGCGACGGTGTTGTTGACTGCCCGTACAACTTTGACGACCAGACCGGCCGCAACAGCGGCGGAAGCTCCAGCGGGTCAAAGAAATCAAGCGGCCAGAGCACATATGTGACACCAACGCCGACACCGAAGAAAAAGGGCATCGCCGTTCCGCCTATGCTTATACTTGGCATCTGCGCGATCCCTATCGGCGCGACGGTGCTCATCGTGATATGTGCGCCGATTTATGCACTCGTTGACCGGGCCGTGAAAAAGCGGCAGGAGAAAAAGGAAAAGGCGGAATGCACCGCTTTGTACACGGGGAAAGCAATCACCGATCTGGTAGACATTCCGCCCGGCTCTTCGATTGGCGTCGACGGGCTGCCGCACTCTGGCGGTGGTGGCAAATGGGGCGCGCTGTATACGTTTTATGTAACGGAAACGGGGAAAACGTATCATCGCAAATACGGATGCAGCCACGCCAGATTGGCCAGAAACGCTTACAACATCCGGGCGGATACCCGACTTCGCCCCTGCCGCAGATGCAAACCGGAACTGCCGGACATGACGTGGGTCGAACAGTACGATGCAGTCAAACAAAACGCCGAGAAATACGGGATTGACGTCAAGGGGATTTAATATTTGACCGAGCGCAAATATCTACTAAAGTAGAAATTCACTGCAAAATAAAATCGGAAATAGGAATCCCTGTGCACTGGGAAATTCGGTTAATTGTGCTGACGCGCGCATTACTGACATCCTTCTCGATGCGAATATACGTAGATGTAGATGTGCCAACGCTTTTCGCCATTTCCCTTTGTGTCATGCCCGCATATTTTCGCGCCTGTTCAATGGTGAACATTCGCTGTTTCTCCATTTCCTTCACCTCCTTTTGTGTCAATTATAATTCTACCAAAGTAGAATGTCAAGTAAAAGTTCCGAAAGTAGAAAATTTTTATTGCATTTTTGCCACCTCGGTGGTATAGTCCGAGATGTAAATACAAAGAGGTGATTCATCATGAAGATAAGTGAGAAAATCCGCAGGCTACGTGCAGAAGTAGACTTAACACAAGAGCAATTCGGTAAAATCGCGGGTGTGTCCGGCAAAGCCGTTTCAACATGGGAAAGCGGTGAAAAAGAGCCGCGCATGAAAGCGCTGCAGATGCTCTGCGCACATTACAATATCAACTTGAACGAATTCGCGGATACAGACAGTGACTGCTACAGCGCCGAAACATCTGGGAACAAGTTGCCTGAAAAGAAAAATATCGTCCGGATCGCTGGCCGCGACGGACGATACATGGAAAGGGAAATGAGCGACCAGCAAATTGACCTGCTGCTGGCCATGGTGGATCAGATGCCGAAACCGGATGATCTGTGAGCCTTGATGAACGTTGCAAACTGTTCGTAGACCGCCTGCTCCAACGGCGAGGTTAAGAAGCGCTGCCGCCGGTAGAGATCCTGCATGCGCATCCAGCGAAATTCGGCTGCGGCGTGGCTGATGTCGCACAGCGTAGCGATCTCGCCCGCTGACTGTACATTGCAGCCCCACAACACGCACGCTGGCGCTAACAGCCTAGATGCAAACACGTTGGCCGCCTACTCGATGGGGCTATCTGTCGGCTCTGGGTCGCGGCAAACAAGATCATATCGGCCGACATGGCCGAGGGAAATGTGGCCCAGCTCGTGTGCACACGTAAAGCGCTGCCGTGCTGGGATTGTTTTTGTGGAAACAAAGATGATCGGCCGGCCGCGCACAATGGCGCTCATGCCGTCGTTGCCGTCCTCCGGCGTATACATCCGTACATCTACGCCGAGCTGGGCGCACACGGTGCTGATCTTCACCGGAAGCCGGTCAATTTTGCAGTCCAGCAGCATACGCCAGGACGCATCACGTGCGCCCTGATAGTCTTTGTAATTCATATAATCGCCTCCGCGTCGCTATGTTGCCACACGGAGGGTAAACTATGCAAAGGGGGAAGCGTTGTGAATTATCAGAATGCCACGCCGGAAATACAGCGAAAACGGGTGCCAAGGAAGGCGGCCGTCGTTGCGCTCTCCGTGCTGTCTGCCGCGCTGGCCGTCTCCTGCTGCCTGATGGGCTATCATCTGCAGTGCACGCAAAAGAGCCTTTCCGTCTCGCAGCGCCAGGTCATAGAGGCCGCGTCCTATCTCCGCTATGCAGATTCCGTAGTCGATGACTACGCCGACCGCATCGAGACTTACATCCAGTACCCGTCGTATGCGCGTTACGCAGAGCGGTATAATTTCAGCAGAACATTTGAAAGCTACCAGCACGATCACAAAGTTCCGGAGCCGAATCCGTACCCGTGGAACAAAGCCATACCCATTGAAAAATAACGCGGGTGGAACGAGCGGGAATGAATATACAAAAAGGGGGATATGCAAAATGCGGAAACGCGGGATTGCTGCGGCGCTGGCCGCTGTGCTGCTCTCGCTTACTTTGTGCGGGTGCTGGCAGGATAAATGCTACAGCGAGGACGATTACGAGCGAAATTATGAGGACGGGTTTCGTGCTGGCGTAGACGCGGCGAATAAAGCGGACGCGGCCTATCTTTGGGACGGGCCGGGCAGTGGCATCGGTGTGAATGCGGAAATACTGGACAGCTATCTGGCTGGCGAGGGCGTCTACACCTACGATGACGCGAAAGACGCAATAGAAAGCCTGTATCGCTGCTATGACGAACTGCTGGAATTGTACGGCGACATCGAAGACGGCCGCGTAGACGTTGATTTTCCGAATTGAGGAGGCTGTGAAATGAAAGTACCTGAGCCGCGCAAGCTGAAAAGCGGGACGTGGTTTATCCAGATGCGCCTCGGTGGTGAGAGCGTGCCGGTGTCGGCGGCAACGCGGACGGAGTGCATCCGGCAGGCGGAAAAGATCAAGGCGGACTATCGCAATGGGAAGCGCCTACCATGCAAGAGCGCACAAACGCTGGAGCAGTGCGTGACGGCATACATCGACGCAAAGCGCGGTGTACTATCGCCATCAACGATACGGGAATACAAATCCATGTCGCGAAACCGGTTTACCGCGCAAATGAAAAAGCCAGTCCGTGAGATCACGAACTGGCAGGCGATTGTAAGCGCAGAGGCAAAAAACGTGAAACCAAAGACGCTGAAAAATGCGTGGATGATGGTGGCGGCCGCGCTGAAATTCGGCGGGTACGACGTGCCCAAGGTAACGCTACCGCAAGTGCCGCCGAACGAACGCCAATGGCTCGACCCGGAGCAAATCAGAATCTTTGTGGCAGGCGTTGCAAACGAGCCGTTTGCCATTCCCGCGCTGCTGGCGCTGCACGGCCTGCGCCGGTCGGAGATCATGGCGGTTAACTGGTCGGACATAGACCTGGTCGCAAAGACGATCCGCGTATCCGGCGCGGTCGTCATCGGCGAGGATCAGCGGCCGCAGCAAAAGGCATCCAACAAAAACCGTTCTTCCACGCGCACAGTCCCTATCATGATACCGGAGCTGCTGGCCGCGCTGGAGGCCGTCGAGGACAAGTCCGGGCCGGTCGTGCGCTGTAACCCAAACACGATTTACCACCAGATCAACCGCGTGTGCGCGCGCAATGGGCTGCCGCAGGTCGGCACGCACGGGCTTCGGCACAGCTTCGCGTCGCTGGGGTATCACCTCGGCGTGCCGGAGCTGGAGATGATGCAGCTCGGCGGATGGGCAGACAACCAGACCATGATACGCATTTACACGCACATCGCAAACGCTGACCGGGTAAGGGCAGAAAATGCTATGGCCGGGTTTTTCACGCAAAACGCTAACGAAAAATGCTAACTCCAAGCCAAAAACGCAGTATTTTCAATGGTTTTACGGCGTTTTTCGGCGGGTTCGATTCCCGTATCCCGCTCCACGAACCGCTGCGGAATCTGCGTCCGCAGCGGTCTTTTTGCGCTCAAAAAGCAAACAGCCTGACGCATATGCATCAGGCTGTTTTTTATACCGCGGCGATCTCCCGGGCGCGGCGCTGATCCCGCGCGGAAAAGAGCAGGCAGATGAGCGCCATATAGCCGACAAGGATCAGAAGCGCCGGCATCTCATACAAAAACGGCACGGGCAGCCACTTCCAGAACAGGTTCAGGATGCTGATGTCCACGTCCCCGCCGTAAACAAAGAAGTAGTTTGCCAGCGGGCAGACCGTGTGCCGCAGCAGGAAATTGACCGCCAGCGCACCGATACCGAGCAGCAAAAACGTGCCCGCAATACCGGGAATGTCCCGAAAATCCGGTCGGTAAAAGCCGAGCGTCACGAGGCTCAGACCGCAGGCGATGATGAGGATATGCGTAACGTAAAAGCCAAGCATCCGCGGCAGCCACAGAGAGTAGCCAACAAACGGCGCCTCCGGAAACACAAGCGCCATGAGCGCACCGAGCGGCGCGACGAAAAAGGCAAACCCGAGCAAGGAGCGCCGGTGCGTCAGGATGCCGATTGGGATCAGGAACATGTTGATGTTGCAAAGCTGCAGCGGCAGCTCGTTGAACCAGTTGAACCGGTCGAGCCCCGACGCCTGCAAAAACTGCACATCCCGGGACAAAAAGCCTTTATAGACGAAAAATCCGATGATGTTCACTGCACACAGCGCGATAAGCACGGCGGCACGGCAGCGCTCCGACCGGCCGCGCAGCAGAGCCCACAGCAGCACGACCGCTCCGGCGGCAAACGCAAGGAGCAGCAGATAGGCAGCATTAAACGGTCGTATGATCATGGTGAGACCTCCTCTTGGAAAACAGATACGTTGTCAGCGAATGCGCGGCCACGGCAAGTGCGCAGCCGGCGATGAGATCCGCCGCAGAGTGCTGCTTGACCAGCAGCGTGGACAGGCAGATCAAAATGACCAATACAGCGGACGCCAGACGCAGCCGCTTGCGCGCACGCAGCGGCGGCATGCGAAACGTCGCCAGATGCATGACCAGCGCCTCATAGCAGTGCAGGCTCGGAAACACGTTGACCGGCGCATCGTTAGCATAGATCAGGCGGCACAGCGCACGAGCCAAGCCGGGCCCCGCTGCGCTCGGGCGAAAATCCACACACGTCGGATAAAGCACAAACACGGCCGCACAGACAAACGCACCCGAAAACAGCGCCGCCACCTGCCGGTAAAACACATCCCTGGCCCGGAAACAGGCCCAGAGCATGCACCCCGGCACATAGAAATACCACAAAACATAAAACACGATAAAGCCCGGCCAAAACGGAAGCCAGTCATCGAGCGGCAAATGCACGACATGATACCGCAGCCCGAGGTGCTGCGACACGAAATAAAAAGCCGACAGCGCACCGAAGAGCAGAAACCAGAGCGCGTGCCTGTATTTTTGAAACAACGACTGCATCGTCCGCCCTCCTTTGCGTGGGGCAGTATAACACACCACGGCATCTTTGTGCGGGGATTCGGCCATGTTTCACATCTTAATTCGACAAAGTGCGCAAAAATACACGACAAAAGGCCCGGAGCCGATGGCTCCGGGCCTTTGCATAGAAACGTATTTACAGCAGCAGGATGCCGGCCCGCTCACAGGCGGCGGTCGTCTCGTCGTCCCAGACGGACGCCTGCACCTCACCGATATGTGCCTTGCCGAGCAGCAGCATGGACAGGCGCGACTGGCCGATGCCGCCGCCGATCGTCGGCGGTAGCTGGCCTGCCAGCAGCATCTTGTGATAGGTCCGCTCGCGGCGGTCGTCACAGCCGGCAATGGTCAGCTGACGATCCAGACTCTTGGGATCGACACGGATGCCCATGGACGAGAGCTCAAACGCGCAGTCGAGCAGCTCGTTCCAGAACAGGATATCGCCGTTCATCGTCCAGTCGTCATAGTCCGGCGAGCGGCCGTCGTGCGGCTTGCCGGAGCGCAGCGCGCCGCCGATGCCGATGATGAACGTCGTGTGGTGCTCGCGCACGAAGGTGTGCTCGCGTTCCTTCGGCGTCAGGTCCGGATAACGATCTTCCAGCTCCTGCGCCGTGACAAACGTCACCTGGCGCTCCAGCTCCGGCAGCACCTGAAGCTGCGGATAGATCGCGCGCATGGTGCGCTGCGTGTCACAGACAGCGGCAACGATATCCATGACCGTAGACTTGAGATAGTCCAGATTCCGGTCACTGCTCTCAATGATTTTTTCCCAGTCCCACTGATCGACGTAGACCGAGTGCAGATTGTCGAGCACATCCTCGTCGCGGCGGATGGCGTTCATGTCGGTATAAAGGCCCTTGCCGGGATAGAAATCATAGCGGTGGAGCGCCATGCGCTTCCACTTGGCGAGCGACTGCACGACCTGCGCCTCCTTGCCAGCCTGGGGAATATCGAACAAGACTGGGCGCTCGTAGCCGTTGAGATTGTCGTTCAGGCCGCTGGCCTCTTCCAGAAACAGCGGCGCCGAAACGCGAAACAGATTCAGCTTCGCGGCGAGCTGATCCTCAAACAGACGTTTGAGCAGGCCGATGGCCTTCTGCGTGTCATAAACGCCGAGCAGGCTCTTATAGCCCTCGGGGATGTAGGTGTTCATGCTTTGTTTTCCTCGCTTTCTGTGAGCATACGCACGAGCGTCTGATAGACATCCTCCGCGTGTGCCTTAAAATAGTGCTCCATCGTGCGCGCCTGCGCCTCGTCGGCAGCCAGCAGCTGCATGGAAACGATCCGGCCGATCCCGTCCGAAAGCGAGAGATGCACATTGCACCCGCCCTCCGGCGTGTTCGTATGCTGCGCGACGATCATGGCGGCGCGGCGCATCTGCTCGGCGATCGGCTCCGTGACGCGGTCGGCCTTCATGCGCACGGAGTACGGCAGACTGCTGGCGACCTCCCTGACATTGCGGCTGCCCTTTTCCGTGATGCGGTACTTGCCGCCCTCTTCCGTGATGTGCGCCGTATCCACCAATTCCGCAAGACAGTCAGAGTAATCAAAATAGCCGATGCCGTTGTCGCAGAAAACGAGGTCGGACAACGTCTGCGCATCCACCGCCGCGGGTAAATGATTCAAAATGTAGAGGATGAGGATCTTAATGTCGAGTTTCTCGTGAATGAAACCGAGCCCTTCCATGGCGCACCTCCCATATGGGATAATAATATATTATAACGCGGAAAGCGTTTTGTGTAAAGCGCTTTCAAAAGGAATCACATCGAAAACCGCCACGCATACACTGTTACTGAAGCGTGCTTCAATCTGATGCCAGGAGGTTATGAAATGGCAGACAAAGTGGTACCGGGACCGGTCGAGGGCAGCGCCGCCGTCCGGGAAGCGGTTTGTATCCATACGCGCAAGATCTTCGACTCCTGCCGCGACAAAGACTGCGTGGAGGACCTGCGGGTGTATCCCACGGCCTGCTCGCAGGCAAGACTGGACAGCGCCCTGAGCGTGCGCCCGCGCAGCGCCGAGCTGCTGTGCGCCGACGTGCACGTCAAGGAGATCACCTTCAACAAGGGCTACTATACGGTGGACGTGACGTACTTCTACCGCGTGCGCGGCGAGACGTTCCCCGGCTGCGAGCCGGTGTGCGGCCTTGCGATCTTCGATAAGCGCGTCATGCTCTTCGGCAGTCAGGCGAGCGCAAAGGTATTTGCCTCCGACGACTGCTGCTGCGATCCGTGCGAGAACGGCCTGCCGATCGGCGTGGTCGAATCCGTCGACCCGATCGCCCTGCACATGAAGCTGGTGGACTGCGGCAGTTCCGTGGAGTCCGAGCAGGAGCCGCGCGCCATCCCGCAGAAGATCCTCGACGCCATGGGCGAAGAGCTCTCGCTGACTTGCTGCGGCAAGAAGCTGTACGTGACGCTGGGGCAGTTTTCGATCATCCGGCTCGAGCGCGACACGCAGCTGCTCATCCCGGCCTACGACTACTGCATGCCGGACAAAGCGTGCCAGGGCTCGACCGAGGACGATCCGTGCTCGATGTTCAGCCGCATCCACTTCCCCATCGACGAGTTCTTCCCGCCGGACTGCGTGACGCCGGACGAGGACTACCGCAGTCTGCTGTAAGGCCGCGGGTGGCAGCAAAAATCCCATCGGCCTGCGCCGATGGGATTTTGCTTTTATTTCTTGTGGACGACCTCGCCCGAGGACTTGAGGATGCTGTCCGCCGGGATGACGCCGCGCACGCACGACACCGGATAGATGTTCGAGTGCCGGCCGATGACCGTGCCGGGGTTCAGGACGCTGTTGCAGCCGACCTCCACATAATCGCCAAGGATGGCGCCGACCTTCTTGCGGCCGGTCTCGATGTGCTCGGCCCCATTTTTGATGACGACGAGCGTCTTGTCGCTCTTGACGTTTGACGTGATGGAGCCCGCGCCCATGTGGGACTTGTAGCCGAGGATGGAATCGCCGACGTAGTTGAAGTGCGGCGTCTGGACATTATCAAACAGGACAACGTTTTTCAGCTCGCAGGAGTTACCAACGACGGCGTTTTTGCCCACGATCGCATTGCCGCGCACAAAGGCACACTGGCGCAGCTCGGCGCCGTGGTCGATGATGCAGGGGCCGCCGATGTAGGCCGAGGGGAAGACCTTGGCATCCTTGGCGATCCACACGTCCTCTGCCGGGTGGTCAAACTCCTCCGGGGGAAGGGTGGGCCCCAGGGCCCGGATGAAGTCGCCGATCCCCTCCAGCACTTCCCATGGATAGGTCTTGCCCTGGAAGAGGGGGGCGGCGATGGTGTCGTTCAGGTTCAGCAGGTCGGCAATGGTCAGCATGTTATCCCTTCACCTCCACCACCAGGCCCCGCTGGTCCATGACCGCGATGACCGCGTCCACGTTTTCCTGGCACATCTCGTGGGTGGGGGCCTCCACCATCACCCGCAGGACGGGCTCGGTGCCGCTCTTGCGCAGCAGGATGCGGCCCTGGTCGCCCAGGCGTTCCGAGACCTCCCGCACGGCGTTCTGGACGGCAAAGTCGTTCAGAGCCCGGTCCTTGTCCTGGACCTTCACGTTTTTCAGCACCTGGGGATAGATCTTCAGGTCCTGGGTGAGCTTGGACAGGGGGAGCTTGCGGCTGAGCATGGCCTGCATGAGCTTGATGGCGG